>VAPL010458168.1_pt1 | contig 18889 bp, 21 predicted proteins | sample 3395061 | NCBI WGS metagenome assembly VAPL01 (sample SAMN08290444, study PRJNA428436) | hydrothermal vent metagenome | isolation source: Deep-sea hydrothermal vent chimney 2 | place: Pacific Ocean: Juan De Fuca Ridge | depth 2182 m m | reverse complement strand
GTATCCATTGATGAGAATATCTTTTTGCTCTGGCTTAACCCAACCGGTTTTGAGAGCATAATCAACACAAGCATTAACATACGCACTTTCATCGATTACTTTGCCATCATTTTTTGATTCACTTGACCTATGTCTTTCAATGTTCATAAAATTGCTCAATTACATATACTACAAAAGGTCACGTTGTTGCTTCGCATAGTCAGATTTATCTAAAATTTATACTCTGTATAATAACAAGCTTTGCATGTTATGCAAATTTTTGTTGCACTACTTACCAACTAAATAATGTTTAAAACAAATAAACCGGTATGTACAACTACACAACTATTCTCCTTACAACAAGGACAAAAAAAGGGGGGGCTGAAATAGGGGGCATGCACCATTTAATAAATGGTGCATGCCCCCTAGCACTACAAAATTAAGTCAATTTCTTATTCTTATTTATAAATATCATGTGTCCCGACATCCATATAATAAATTGACTTCTTCCTTATCATAATAATGATACGATATGAAAAATTCGCATAAAAAGCGTGGCATGTTCTAAACTTCCCATGCAATTTATGAAGTTTGAGAGTTCCAGTACGGTTATTTTTCTCAAATAGAGTTACCGCATTAACAATGTCATCTTGCACAGCACCATCGCATTTCTTAAGAGAACGCAAAAAGCGCGCAGTATAGAAATACTGCATGTCAAAACCGTTTGAGAATTCTTTTCAGGTTACCCTGATACACCCTTCCTGTTTTTATATCGGACTGAGCTTCTTGCAGGCGTGCGAGAGCCCGCTCTTCTCGCAAGCGACCTAACGCATAGCGCACAAGATGCGCCTTGGATTCACTCGTTCCATCCGCGAGCTCACTTTTAATAAAAGCTTCAAGTTCTTTTGTAATAGGTATGGTAATGGTACTCATATATACTACATCTTAGTACTATTTTATAGTACTTGCAAGCGCTTGATAAAAATAGATTAAAATCTTATAATCAAAATGTTCTTGAGGTTATCTTGAGAACCTCGGCTACGAGAGATTTCGTGGCAAAAGTTAAACATCGGACATAAACATCGGACATCCGATGTCCGATGTTTATGTCCGATACCAGTTTGCAATTGCCTTAAGTCATCGATAGTAATTTGATCAATATGTTTGTTAATCATATTTTAACTGATGATTCACAAGAAAAGAAGAAAAGGGGTCTGAAGAAAAGGGGTCTGACCCCTTTGTTTGACCCCTTTGTTTATTAAAATTTGTGTCATAGTTTTGTGTTTTAGTTCTTCACTAAATCTACTTAGGGGTGCGACCCACAAGTAGAAAATGATTGATTATAACTATAACCAATCTATCGGTGAGCTGTTGTGGGTGGTGAGGTAATCGTTTGCTTTGCTGAAGTGTTTGCATCCGAAGAAGCCGTTGTATGCGGAAAATGGTGAGGGGTGTGTTGCCTCCAGTACAAGATGTTTTGCGCGGTCAATGTGTGCGCCTTTTTGTTTTGCATAATTTCCCCAAAGCATAAAAACAATGTGCTCGCGATTTTCGGAAAGTGTTCGTACAGCTGTATCGGTAAACTCTTCCCAACCTTTTCCTTGGTGCGAGCCGGCAATGTGGGCGCGCACCGTGAGAGTGGCATTGAGTAGTAAAACTCCTTGCGTTGCCCAGCGTGAGAGATCGCCACTTTTGTGTGCAATGGGCTCGCCAATGTCACTCTCTATTTCCTTGAAAATATTTTGCAATGATGGCGGCAGTGATACTTTATCATTAACGGCAAAACACAAACCATTCGCCTGCCCTTGCCCGTGGTACGGGTCTTGCCCAAGTATCACAACTTTTACTTTTTCAAACGGGCACAAATCAAACGCGCGAAAGATATTCCCGGGCGCCGGATACACCGGCTCGCTCTTATATTCCTTTTTTACAAAATCAGTAAGCTCGGCAAAGTAGGGTTTCTCAAACTCCCCCGCCAGTTGCTCTTTCCACGATGAATCAATTTTTACTTTCATATATATGGTATAGAATTATGTAATGAGCGGTACGAAAGCATACCCATCGTAACAATTAGTAGAAAAAGTATTATCGATTTTATCAACCACACAGATTGCACTTTGTACTGGTAGTACCATGCGACCATTTTCGGCGAGTTGCTCCTTAAGTGTTTCCGGTACTTCATCTGTGGCGGCAGAAATCAAAATACGATCAAATGGAGCCACATCGGACTTACCAAGCTCTCTTCCCGCTTGCTCAATGTGTGCGCGCGGTAGCACATATTTGGCTAAATTGCGTTGACCAAAGACTACGAGTTCCGGTATGCGCTCTACACCGACCACCTCCCCGCTTTCCCCGACTAAATGTGCCAGAAGTGCCGTAGTCCAGCCGGAGCCACTACCAATATCAAGTACACGATTGCCCGGTTTTACCTCAAGAAGCTCTAAACAAAAAGCCACAACTGTAGGCTGTGAGATAGTTTGTCCGTATCCGATAGGAAGTGCCGTATCAAGATATGCGTCCGGACGAAGTTCTTCAGATACAAAATCTGCACGGTCAACAGCGTGAAGTGCCTCTTCAATTTTTAGGGTCTTTAATACACCGGATTCCTTGAGAGATTTAATGAGGGTGTCATTTGTCATAATAAACTTTCTTTTTACGTGAGCTTACATTTTAACTCCTTGCTATGATTATACTCTTCAAGTGCGTTGTGGCGATTGGAACGATTGATACAAAGAAGAGCTGCCTGAGACTGATGCTCGTTTATTTGGAATTGCCGATTGGCGGAAGATAATTTATTTCTTTAAGAAACTTATCAATCTCACGAGCCATGATTTCGTGCGCTTGTGTATCCGGATGCAGTCCGTCATTGAAACTTCCCGGATCAACGACATTATGCATTGAAATATATGGAACGTTCATTTCACCACAAACAGATGCTATGATTTTATCAAATAATTCAATGCGTTCATTTGTATAACATTTACCACTTTTACTTCCTGGATATGGATTTGTTTTTGATTCATCTACACGCGTAAGCCCAATCCATGCAACAAAATCGGTCTGTTGCTTGGCTTGATTTAGAATTGTACGTACGTTTTTGGTGAATTCTTCCTCACTAATTTCCGGGTCGCGGGTCTTATATGTTATTGAATCATTTATTCCAATCGCAATGATAATCACACCGGCACGGCGTATCATTGCCTCACTTGCCAAGTGCTTAAGTAATCCACTTGTTGTTTCCCCGTCGATACTAAGATTAAAGAAATTTCCAATATTATATTCTTTCCAATAGCGTAGTTGCAATAACGAAGCCCATCCGCCATTCTCTCTATCGTCTGCGCCGTACGCTATACTGTCACCAAAAGTACAAAAACGTTTTGACATATATTATTTCTTTTTCGTGTTCGCACGATAAAGAGTAAGAAGTGTTTCTCCAGCATATTTACGATAAGGGCAGTATTCACAGCTTGCTCCGGAATCCGGCGCGTTATCTGAAGCGACAACTTCTTTTAAATTATATAGCGTTGGCTCAATCCATGAATCATCTCCCTCGTATGGAATTACGGTGATATCAAACTTTAACTTTTCGTCAAGAGATTTCTCATCATTTTTTCCATTGGCATATACGAAATAGGCAGTGGGAGAAACGGTAAAGCCATTTTTTCTGAAGAGCCATTGATATACTTCCACTTGTCGCTTGTATACAATTTTCCAATCGTCATCCAGTGTGATTTCTTTTTTCCCAGCTGTAGCTTTGTAATCAACTATATGCAATTCCTTTTTTGGATTTATCCATACATCATCAATACCGCCGCGAAGCGTGATATTTGTCGGCTCGTGGTGATATTTGATACCGCGCTTAAAAGCGTCACGCCATTCTTCAAGATCTTTATGTGCATACGGTATCGCATCAATGCCATACTTTTTCATAAGAGGATGTGCCTCATTTTTTTCACGATAAATATCAAACTCTCTTTTGAAAAGTTCATCTACCGCATTATTTAGAGTAAATGGTGGCGAGCTCGGGCGACCGATACCGTAACGTGCCTCAAGCCAAAAACAGCGGGGGCATTCGGTAAAGCGGTCAATCTTGGAGCGACTGATAACAAACGGATTTTTTGATTCCGGCTTAAAGCGTATCCAGTCGCCCTTTATTTTGTATCCGCCGAATGCCATTTATTTTGTGTTCGTGGTGGTAGCGGTAACAACAGTAGTATCATCCGTACGAAACGGAACAATAACTCCCCTTCCGGTTTCAAGATCAACATACACACTTTCTGTCTTTACATCAAAGACACTACCATTGGCCCCAAGGCGATAAAGTTCAATCACATATAATCTGTTTGGTTGCGTATTTCGCGAGAGGTCAACAATTACATTTGAGCGCGGGCCCCGCACACGCTGTGCTCCAAGAACATTTCCCAATACTTTCCCTTTAGTTTCTCGCACGGCGACCCATACACCTGGCGGCGGTACAGTTACAGATTCAACAAGTGCGGTATTTCCCGCGGGCTGGTTTGTGACGGTAACTCTTCCGGTTCCAATGCCGGTAGAAAATGAAGCCGGTATTTTTTCCGTAGATGTAGCCACTTTATTTTGTGTGGTGGTGGTGCCGGATGTGTGCGCGGTAATTGATGTGTTTGTCTTATTGATTTGCCGCGGTGCGCTATCCCACGCGATAATGGTGAGTGCGCCAAGGGCGAATCCGAAGATAAAAATCAAGATAAGGCGTGTTTTCAGAACTGTATTCATTTGTTGCGGTTGTGTGTCCATATAAAAATAGGTTATTAACTTAATAGGGGTGCGGTAGTGCCAATAGCGCATCTGCCTCGGCAAGGATAGTTCCAATTCTTTGCGGTGTCATATGCAAAGACCGCAATACCTCTCGCCGTTCCCTTAGCATATCACAAGACACGACCCCTTTGTCAATAAGGAGTTTTTTCTCAGCTTTTTTGAGATATGTCAATGTTGTAATCGGGTACACGCGCGTGCGACATATTCGCTCATACAAATTGCCGCTTTCCGGATACCCCCACCCCATAAGTTCAAGCCCGGCGCAGTTTGCATACGCAATTGCCTGGCTGGTAAATTTTGTGTTGGTAATAAGCAAACCACGCTCTACTTTTGGAATGGAAGTTTTTTCAGCATATGACCAAAGGTCATCAAACCGCGCCTTCACATACAGCGCAACCTTTACGTCGGTTTTATATCCTGCGGTGTTGTGGTATTTTAATTCCGCAACAAGCGTTGCCGGGCCCTTGTGCGCATACACATCAACTTCGTGCGGTACACAAACACCCTGCAACATTTTCCGCCACTCCACTTTCCACCCCTCTTTTTCAAATATGCGCGCCATAAAATCTTCAAAAGGATGCCCTGACGGACCAAGCTCAAGAAGTGCTCTTCGCAATGCGTATCGTGCGGCAACCGGACGGGTTTCTTTACGAAGCAAAGTAAATGCTCTGCGATATATGTCGCGAGTGTGCATACCACGCCGAACTGTTTTTGACACAGCATCGGTGATATTCTGTGCGGTATACTTTCCGGCGCCTGCGCGCACCAAAGATGCGCGCAGGCGCTCGGGGTCAAATTTTTCTTTATCTCCACTGGCTTTGATTATTTCCGGCATAGATTTTTGTATTATAAATTAAATAATGGTTGAGGTCGCCAATGCATTATTTACGTATACATGTATCGTCGCCCCCTTGCCTGAACGCTGTCGTACGCTAAAAGTTGTTGTTGCCGGGAGTTGTAGGCATCTTCCGGTATCAATGGGCACGGTGACATCAAGACGAATGACAGACGGGGTCGTGGAAGGAACAAGCGATGATTTAGCAGACGCGACATAGCAGACGGTTGGAACAGTGAGTGCCCCGTCAAGAGTGTATTCTCCACGGCGATATGAACCTGAAAAAGAAACCAACTTTATTGGCGTGCTGTGTGTGTCGGTTGCAACGTGCGTGCGTGGTAATGGATTATCTTTCAGATGTTTTGCAGAGAGTCGAATGCCGACAACAATAATCACCAGCAAGGCGATTGCGATTATGACTATTTCTTTTGTGTGTATGCGTTGCATAACTGCAGTATACCACCCCCGAGACATTGTGCGCCACGATATAACACAAGCGATTGACCGTCTGCAATCACCTCGGGTAATGGATTGTTCAGTACAAAAAAGTACTCACCTTTCTTTATCTCCATGGCGCCCGGAATGATTGGTCCGTGATAACGATATTGCGCGAAATGTGCTTGAAGAGGATTTACAAACCAGTTTGTATTCAAAAGAGAGATCGTAGCCCCGCCCCGCGAAGCCGTAGGCTTCGCGGGGCGGGGCGTAGACTGGGACACGTTGTGACTCACAACGATTTCATTTCTATCAAAATTTTTCGCCACAACATACCATGGTCCGGCAACAGAAGTGTTCAGCGCGATTTTCTGTCCTATGGTGTGCAATACAACACCATCGTGCGTACCTATTTCATTCCCATGCGTATCCAACGCACGCCCGATTTCAGTACCGAATTCCAATCGTAAAAACTCATCCACCGACACGGGACCCAAAAAACAAATCCCTTGGCTATCTCTTTTCTGCGCAACTGGAATATTAAATTCCCTCGCCAACTTTCTCACATCGGGCTTTCTATATTCTCCAATCGGAAACAACGTGCGCGAAAAAACTTCCGGCGAAACCGCCCAAAGGAAATAACTCTGATCTTTTTTTTCATCAATTCCACGCAAAAGCGTTACATCAGCATCCGCACCGCGATGCAATCTTGCGTAATGCCCCGTAGCGATATAATCAGCACCGCGCTTAAATGCGTCACGTGCGAAAACACCGAATTTTATATCACGATTGCAAAAAACATCGGGGTTTGGCGTACGCCCCACGGCATATTCGGCAATGAGATAATCAATAACGTTTTTTTTGTATTGAGCACTCGCATCAAGCGTATAAAAAGGAATGCCCAGGCGTGCCGCAACACGCATCGCATCAATCCGGTCAGATGCCCACGTACACGGCAACCCCGGAGGATACCACCCCTTGATAAAAACCCCTGTAACTTTTGCCCCGGCATGCAATAACAAAGCGACGCTCACTGATGAATCCACCCCGCCGGAAAGCCCGACATATATTTTTTTATCTTTTACATTTTCCATTACGTACGATAGTGTAACAAAAATACACAACTCGCGTATCAGCGCAAAAATAATCTCATATTTCTCTGATGCCCTGAAAAAGTTTTTGAGTAGTGCATCTTTCCATCCTTGCCGGTAAGATAATACAAATATTTTGTTTGCGGAGCGGTTGCTACGGCAAAAATAGAGCCCTTACCGGGATTATCTATTGGCGTGGGCGGTAGCCCCTTATGAAGATATGTATTATACGGTGACTGCACACGCAAATCTTTCGCCGATGGAGTAAATGTGGGTTTGTTAAAAATAAATCCGAACACCACATCAACTTGAAGCGGCATACCGATGCGCAGACGATGGAATAACACTCCAGCTATCATACGCTTATCCGAAAGCGTGCGCGCCTCTTTCCCAACGATTGATGCCATAATTACGGTATCTTTTTGTGAGTGTCCGGAAGTGACAATGTATGGTGTAATTGATGCGATGCGCGTGTCAAAATTTTTACGCATCTGCGCAACCACTTGCGTAGCGGTTTCGGTTGGGGAGAAATCATACGTGTCCGGGAATAAATATCCCTCATACGGCGTCGCCACCTGTATAAACATTTTCTTTGTTATATTCGGAATTGCTTTTGAAATAATTGGAGCCATTTCTTGCACGGTCATCCCCTCCGGCAAAGTTACACGCACCGGAACACTTTGCACGCCACTTCTTAAAATGTGCACAACGGAAAACAAACTCATTGGCGCCACAAAACGGTATATTCCACTCTTGATATTTTCTTGAGCGTCAATAATGTGCGTAAGCACCACAAACGACGTCGGAGAATTAATGATGTGTGCTTGCGAGAGTTTGTCTGCCACGGCGCGTGCCGTGGTTCCTTTGGAAATATGGATATATGTACCACCAGAAGGAAAATCAATCGGGGGTGCCACTTGCCCAATGAGAAATCCAAAGAATATGAGCGCGGCACCACCAAGCCAAAAACGCTTGCGATTATTTTTATAAATGCTTCGCAACCATGCTACCCACATTTTTATACGAATAAAAAGAACTTCCATGCCTATTTTATGTCGGAAGATTTGCCGGCGGAGTTTCCGTAGCGGATTGAATACGCGAGAGTGCAGGCGTTGCAACTGACGCAGACGGTATGTGATAAATAGTAGCGAGCTCTTCAATGCTCATAACATTGTACGACGTTGTATACGGAGCATAAAAATATGAACGGCGGCGATATGCATCAATGAGTCTTTTACGTGCCATGTCTTTCCTTTTTTTAACGAAAAGCTCCCACGGGTAATCATTGAAGGGAGCCATCCAACGCGCCGGCTTGAAACTGTTATATGATTCGGAACTAAACTGCCTAAGTGAGCCTATTATGCCCGGTATTTTTGACCCTACAAATTTATCCGGTTCTGCGATATATACAGCTCTGATACCCACGTCAAATGCTTGCTTGGCGACATTGCGTTCAATCGCCGCCATCTTTTCCGATTCTCCCTTTGTCGGGTTTGGAAACCCGTCAGTCTCACGCATTTCTCCCGTAAGCGCATCTCTGTATTTTACTTTTCCGACTGTTCCTGTGCGAATTTTTTGAATTATTTCTTTTCCCTCATCTTGCCATGTGTACGGTTTGCCTTCTGCGTTCTTTCTATGATATTTTTCGCCCTTATGAACACGTGCGATAATCTGAAACCATACTTGTTCACCGGGACCGAACGTACCAAAATATTCAATCATGTGTGCCAGCGGGTCAACCTGCTCAATTTCTTTGGTTGGTTTTTTATCAAGACTGTAATCAATGTATGTTCTGATTGGATAAGGGTCCGGCTTGGTAAAAGCGAAATCAACGCCCCATATTCCCCATTCGCTCGGCAACCCGGAAATTGCCCGGGCATAATCCGGTGCTGTGATTATCTGAGCTCCGGGAATTTGTGCATAAATCTGCGCCTCCACAATATTACGAAACGAAGCTCGTGTCCAAATAAAAAAATGAACGGTTCCGTCAATAACTGCTATCTCAAATGACCACCAAGGGCGAGTTTTCCCACGGATTTTTTTATCATACCACGTGCTCTCTCCCGGAGAGAGATGCAAACCGGAAAATATCGCCTCCATGGCAAGAGGGGTTTTCATGTGGGAACGTGGAGGTTTTATTTCAAGAAGTATATGCTCCTGATCCACAATGTATGCTGATTGCCTGTAATCAACCCACACACGAAACGCCGCGTATATAAGAATGAATGGAAATACAACCGGAACAAGTAATACAAAAAAGAAAAAAGACGCGCGTAACAGCGCTGGGAATAAGAAAACCGCAACCAAAAAAGATACAAGACCAGCCACCAACAAAGGCACCGGCGATGTGTCAATCCCCGGAGACCCCAGAACTTTACCTAAATTCTTAAAAAATGCCACAGTCTATAGTATACCGTATGATATGGATACGTCATAGAAAAAAATTCCGGGAACATGTGTATTATTCCAACCCATCAAGCACCAAGGAATTCGTAACCTTTGAGTATTATTTTTATTTTTGCACCAATTCGTATCGCCCGTCTTTCCTACAAGTAAAAAAGTGATTATCGCTGAGATTTACTATAACCGTATTTGTTTTCACAAAACGTATTTTTTGTACGCGCTCCAATATCTCTTCTTTGCTCAATGGGCCTTCTTTTTTTAAAATATCCGCAATGACATCACGAACAACTCCTGGACGATATCCCCACTCCGCAAGGGCATACAAACCACGCCCAACCAATACAAAGCGTTTGTCTTTGATGAGCTCATTATGAGTAGTGGCAACATGTGCCTTTTTTGAAAATAGTTTTACAATCTCACTGGTCACCTCGCTGAAATGCATAGGCTTGTTTGCCCGCTTTACAACCATGTAAGCATAATCACGAATTCCTTTCACCCTAATCAGTGAAGACGTGGCTCGCGCCCACTCATTGAGCGGGTTTTTGGAAATTCGCTTTGACATTGAAATCCATCGCTTCAGAATCTCTTCATCTCTGTATGCATCATTGACATCGGCTAGCTCTTTAAGAAAGCGGTTGAGGATATCGTGCTCAGAAAGCACTTCCTCTTCCGGGAGTGATTCATATAAATTAGCAAGTGCATTATGTACCGCCTTTGCAGTACGCTCATCAACATGCCAGCGTGCATAGAAATCATCACTTTCTCTCTCGCGGAAAAATGCACTTCCAACAACCAAAAGAAAACGAAAATTATTACGCCCTTTTTGCGTGCTTGAAAGTATGCCGAGCAGATGATCTTCTCTCATGATGCCACCCTCTTTGAGAACGCGCGTGCGCAATTCCTCAAATGAGGATTTTGCATTTGTAAATGTATCTGATTCGCGTATGGTTTCAATTCCGGCATATTCAATTTGGCGCACGCGCTCTCTTGTAATACCCATGCTGGAACCAATGGATTCAAGCGTCTCACTTGCGGTTCGCGCATCAAGCCAAAAGCGTCTTGAAAGTACTTCGCGGGTGCGCTCCGGAACAGTGCTAAGAAGTGAGTCCACAAGTACCGCCTCATCAAATGAAATTGGTCGTCCTGTCTTTTTAGATTTTGGATTGGTTTTAGTCTTTTTTATCATATAACGATATAACTGTTATACACGATATCCATAATTTAGTCAAAGGTACCGATTTATCAAATCGTATTCCCTGTTCTTGAATTGAATATCCTACTAATATAACACATAAGTCAATAGAAAGCCAGTTGCGCGCCCATCTTTAAGATGGGCGCGCTTACACACCACACGCTAATAAACCTGCGTACAATAAAATTAGATGAGCGCTTATAAAATAATTATGGCAGATATTAAAAAGGGCTCCGTAGCAAGCTACGAAGCCCTTAACCCTTGACGTACTAGCAAGGTTTGTGAGGTTACCGGGACAACCTATAGTTGCCCCGGCAACCTCGGGCGCCGTGTCAGCTAGTGCCACCGAAAGCGGTGTCGGCGGTGGCGCCGACGATCTTTCCCACCACAGCTTTCTCCTTTTTATGCTCCTTTTTATGCCACTCAAGCAAACCCCACACACAACTACAGGAGTTCACCGCAGCAGAGAATTGCACAAAATAATATAAAATTGAGCAACTTTCTGCTGAGGTGAACATCCACATCACAAATCTGACAACTCCCTCTTCAAAGTTCTTCTAAAAAAGAAAGTATCACACAGGGACGTCAATGTCAAGCGTTTGTACGCGTCCACCACATCCGGTGCAGGAATAGTCTACCTCTTGAGAATTGTGCACTTACACGTTACAGTATTTGAAGTGTTGTGTGAATATCGGTGTCGTAAAGCGATACACATCAATATGCACACGCAATATATATAATACAGCACTAAATTGAAAGGGCCCTTAGCTCATCTGGTAGAGCGCGTCCATGGCATGGATGAGGCGAGCGGTTCAAGTCCGCTAGGGTCCACAATAGCGAAAGACAACACAATACGACGGAGCGCCGTCGTATTGTGTTGTCTGCGAACGAAGTTCGCTATTGTGGTGAAATACTAAACATTCGCGCGAATGTTTAGTATTTCACCACAAAATATCGTAACGTAAAACAAGATAGCAACGTGAGCCATCTATTGAGAGCCGTTTATTTTTTCTATAACACCGCTTGAATTTCTTTTATTATTTCTTTTACCGCATCCGCCGGGGTTCCTATTTCCGGTGGCGGATTCGTAATCGGACGACCAATGACTAAAAATGTCGCCCCGGCTTTGATTGCTTCTGCGGGTGTCATTATTCGTTTTTGGTCTCCGGTGTTCGCCCATTTTGGGCGAACACCCGGTGTAACTTTAATTAAATCATCTAACTCTTTCTGTTTTCCCAAAAACTCAAGCTCTTGTGGTGAGCAGATGACGCCGTTACAACCGGCAATCTTCGCACTGCGCGCCAATTGCAAAACTTTGAGTTTGCTTGATTCTCCAAATATCAAACGTATGTCGCTCTCTTTAAGTGAGGTGAGAACCGTGACAGCAAGAACAAGTGATCGCTCACTGTTGGCGACCGCCATCGTCATCGCCTCAACACCTGAGGTGGCATGAATATCAAACATTTCAACATTCATTTTTGCAACCGCTTTGCCGGCTCCGGCAATCGTGTTTGGGATGTCGTTAAACTTACCATCATAAAAAACTTTGCCACCAAGCGCATGAATAAGCTCAACGACCTGCGGGGCTCCAACTGCAGTAAGCAGTTGGAGCCCCGCCTTGAAATATCCCACATACGAAACAAGACTTTCAACAAGGGCTTTAACTTTACCCAAACTATCAACATCAAGAGCAACAATAATTCTGTCTTTTGCTTCCATGGTGAGGATAAGAAATTTCAAATGATCACTCTTTTTTGCCGAGCATTCTCTTCCACGCGCCAGTATTTCTAACCCATGGGCACGCTGTTATCGCCACAGTACTTACAACAGTCAACACGAGCGCGCTCACATACAAATTGGAGGGATTTTTGATTGCAAAAAGCAGATAATAGAAAAATATGTACCACAATATAATCTCTACTATTGACCAAAACCAATCTATTAATTTCATAATTTTGTTTATTTAAATATGGATAAATACAACCACAACCTGTGTTACATTTTGTAACACAGGTTGTGGTTGTTAAATCAATCCTAAGAAATGCCCCAGTGAGCCATTTGTCTTATGAATACAATTTACTGTGCGTACCGATTTCTAAAAACAAGGCTATGCCTTTTTCTAAAAATTTGTAAATAATGCGTATGTTCCCAGTAACATTGATACTTCTGTAGCCATTGTATGTTCCGGAGAGAGAATGATTGTTGAGAATTGGACTAAATGGGTCATCTAAAAACAACATATTATTTTCTTTTATCTTTATCTTGATTTTGTTTGGAAGTTTTTTGTAGCGCTTTTCAAAATTTTTATGAAATACCATCTTCATAATGCGTCAAGATAATCATTTGCGTCTTTTGCAGAAAATGCACGAGACATATTTTTATTTTTCTTGATATCCTCCTCAATACGACCCACAATGCTTTCAAGAGCCGGCGTCATGCGAGGAATTGAAGAAAAAGCGATACTTCTATTTCTGATAAATTCTTTAAGAAAAGCATTCATAATGCTGCTTAAAGGAAGCCCGAGATCTTTTGCAATCTTCTGCGCATTTTCTTTTACCTCTTTATCCGCTTTTATATTTATCATTGTTTTCATATATCCATATCATATACAACAGACTTTGGCTGTCAAGCGGAAATCCTCTACACACGAAGCCACAGGATTCGTGTGTAGAGGCAGGATGTTTTGTTGTGGACTCAAGGAGAATCGAACTCCTGACCTCGTCAATGCGAATGACGCGCTCTACCAACTGAGCTATGAGCCCGAATAAATACACATTGAGCACTGTATAGTTAAAGCATAATACATAACTCGCTCTTATTCAATACTGGCATTCATTCGTGTACAAAATGTCGCACTGCCTGTGTTACCAATCAAGAGTGGCGAGCTTCTTGGTGAGCGAGCGCATGGCGAAAAGAAATAAAATCGGTATGGCAACGGCAATGGCAATTTTGAATTCTCTTGGAACATATATCAATACATTGCCGAAAAAATATCCAATACCCATAAGAAAGAAAACCCAAATAAAACCTCCAATAAGATTGATTAGAAAATAGCGGATGAAAGGGACACGCAACATTCCGGCAACAGAAAGTATGACAGTCGCAAGACCAAGCCCCATTGTTAATTTTGAGATTATCAAAATACGTGTATGGTATTTATGAAAACGTCTTTCAACTTTTGTAAAAATTTCCGGCGTAACTCCCATAAGGTGTCCCCACCGCGCAAAGAATGGGCGCCCACCGAAAAAACCGATGAAGTACCACATCATGTCGGATAATATGTCGCCGGCAAGAAGCATGGCATATGCAAACCAAAAACTTACAACGCTTGTGTGCCATAACAATCCAGTCGCCATCATTACCGCAGACCCCTCAAAAAAAGAACCCAAAAATATGAGCACATATTTTGAACTCTCCAGGAAAGCGATAAATGCTACGAAAATATGCATGGTGTATTGTATGAAATTATACTATAGCGAGATATTGTTTTCCACGTATGGACTCGCCCCGTGCGGACGGTGCCGTCCGCACGGGGCGAGGCACCTGAAGTTTTGCGCTACTCCATTTTGGGCTTATCCAATGCATCAGTTTCAATCCCTACACGCACATCGGTAATGCGATACACATCTTTATCTATTTTCCCAAGCTCTTTATAACCGGAATTATAGTGCGATACCGTTGTGCTGAGCGTGGATCCCAGTTTGCGATAATATTCTTCATATGCACCGATGTGCTTCCCCAGCTCTCCCACTCTTTTTTTAATTTCCTCCGCCTTTTTTTCTATTTGCAAAGCCTTCAACCCCTGCATCACCGTTTGCAAATACGCATGAAATGACGTTGGCGATACGATGATAACTTTTTTATCAAACGCATATTGAATTAAATCGCGCGTGGAAGATTTCAAAGAGCCAACTTGGTTTACCAGCAAATCATAATACACTCCTTCCGATGGTATAAACATAAACGCAAACTCCATCGTTCCCTCTTCCGGGCGCACATATTTTGCGGTTTCATCAATGCGGGTTTTGAGGTCTTGCTTGAATGCTTTTGCAAAATGCTCACGGTCGGCATCATTGCGAGCTTCAATCTCACGATTATAATTTTCAAGCGAAAATTTTGAATCTATGGGAACGATGCGTTCATCAATAAAAACCACCGCATCTACAATTTCTCCGTTTGAAAATGCATATTGCATTTTGTAATTATCCGGTGCTAAGGTATTTTTTAGCATGGTCTCAAGATAATACTCGCCCAAAATACCTCGCTGTTTTGGATTTTTCAAAATGTCTTGCAAATTTTTTAATTGATCGGCGAAAGAAACCACCTGGCGGTTGGTCTCATCAAGTTTTGTAAGCCCTTGAGTCACCTCGCGAATAATTCGCGTAGACTCAGAAAGTTGATGATGAACACTTTCTTGCATTTGCTTTGATGAGTTTTCAACACGCTTATCAATTGTGCGCGATAAATCTTGCAATTGTTGCTGTATCATCATCAATCCGTTTTCTTTTTCCTCTTCCGGAGCCTCCTGCAAATCTTTCGCCGAGAAATTACGCTTCGCGATAAACCAAAACGCAACAATCTGCACCGTCACAAGAAGTACTATGAGAAAAATGATAGTTGAGGTATCCATGCAATCATTATACCCGAACTCGCATTTTTATGCTCTCCCTCTCGGGACGTATGTACAAAAAATACTTAAATAGCTCCACAATGAAAAGTGTTGCAACAACCGCGCCGGAAATAAGCCACATGTCCGCAAAAGGAATGGATGTAAAGCCCATGACAGAAGCGAGCGGAGGTACCTCAAGCGCAACTAATAACAACAATATATTTCCGGCAAGAGCCCAAAGCAATATACGATTTGAACGGAAAGAGATTTTCCATAGCGGAGTACCGAAGCTCTTGAAAGAAAAAGCTGTTAACAACGTGGCAAGAGATGTTGCGACAAACAATACTGTGCGAATTTCATTTTCCGGGATACCACTGCGCAACAACATTATGAAAATAATAGTAAACAAAAGCCCAGTTGAAATACTTATCCCCGCAATAAATTTCAACACTTTTGGAGAAAGCGCATGTGCGTTTTCAATATCTTTCGGTTTGCGCCTCATAGCGGATGGATAGAGGGGTTCAAAAGTAAACGCCATGTTCATCGGACCGCCCTCCACGAGATTAATCCACAAAATCTGCAATGGCAAAAGTGGCAACGGCATCCTTCCTGCAAGTGATGCCATAATTAAAAATACTTCTATGAAGTTTGTCGCGATGAGATAGGTAAATATCTTTTTTATGTTGTCGCGCAGACGCCTCCCTTCGCGAATGGCAAGCGTTATGGTGGAAAAATCATCTTTAAGAAGAATGAGGTCCGATGCTTCTTTGGCAACATCTGTCCCGCTCCCAAGTGCAATGCCAATTGCAGAGGCGCGAAGCGCCGGAGCATCGTTTACTCCGTCACCAGTCATTGCCACAACTTCCCCGCCGTTTTGCAAAACTTCCGCGATGCGTAATTTATCTGCGGGTGTTACTCGCGCAAAAACAGTGTGCTCCATGAGCGTTTTATATAACTCATCATCAGACATAGAAGCGAGGTCGGAACCTATATATACTTCTTCGGAAACCGGAGCTATACGCGCGGCGCATGCTATAGACAGCGCAGTCTCCGGGTTATCTCCGGTTGCCATAAGCACGCGGATACCCGCATCGTGCATGGCTGAAACCGCAGGCGGAACATTCAAACGCAAGGAATCGGAAAAAGTGATGAGCCCGACTATTGTTGCGCGTGATGCAATCTCCGATATGCCTTTATCATCGGCCGGGAATACTTCTTCAGACATCTTGTGACGTGCAACTGCTATAACTCTTTTGCCACTGTACATGGCACGATGAAGTGCAAGCGACAACACTGAATTTGAATCTTCTTTTTCCATAAAAATCTCCGGCGCACCGGAGAGGTATGCCACATATCCGCCACCCTCTTTCACTAACATCCCGCCAAACCGCCGAGTCGCATTAAAAGGAAGAGCATCATGTCGCGGAAATTCTTTTCGTACCATCGGCTCTGACACTTCGGCGGTAAATGCAGCCAATATAATCGCCTGCTCTATCGGTCTTCCGCGTGCCACCAATTTCCCGGGTGCAGGAGACGGATCCTCAGCCGGCTCCGCGTATCCGTCCGAAGCGATAATCGCAGATTTTAAAACTTTTTTGGCAACGACTGACGATAAATCAGCGGTCTCACCTGCATGAGTTACAACCTCAACCACGCTCATACGCCCCTCGGTAAGTGTCCCGGTTTTATCCACCACGATGACACTTGTCACTCCAAGTGTTTCTGCAGACAAAAGACCTTTTACAAGACCGTTGCCGGCAAGAATGCGACGCATACCCACAGCAAGCACAACGGTTATTGCGGCAGGCAACCCTTCCGGGACCGCGGCAATGGCAACCGCGATAGACACAATTGCTGCCTGCGTAAAAGACAGTCCGTCAAAAATAGAGAGCCCGAAAATGATGGCGATGGCGATGGAAACAATTCCCAAAAGAATCCATGCGGCATGCGAAATATCACGCGAGAGCGGTGTGCGCGTGTTCATGTTGTCTGCGATACTTCCGGCGATTTCTCCTAATTCAGTATCATCACCCGTTGCGACAACAATTCCACGACCGCTACCGCTCACTATAAACGTACCCGAATATGCCATGTTGCTTCGGTCCGCAAGAATAGCATCAGCATCAATCGGTTGCGAATTTTTAATTACCGGAGCCCATTCACCGGTGAGCGCCATTTCACTTACCGAAAGACTGTGTGATTCAAAGATACGCACATCGGCGGGGACCGCCATGCCGGTTAAAAGCAATACGACATCCCCAATAACAACATTGCCGGTTGGTATTTCCTTTTTTTGACCATCGCGCACGACACTTGCTTTTTTTGCTTCTTTTTTCTTTAGCGCTTCAAATGTGCGCGTCGCGCGATATCCCTGAAATACTCCTATAATGACATTAATTAGGAATGCTGGAGCAATAACAGCCGCATCAATAAACGCGCCCACAAATAATGCGGCAACGGTGGCAAAGATGAGTACCAATGAAATTGGGCTTACCGCCTCGCGGATTATGTGTTTAAGAAGGGTGTCAGATGGCGGAGCGGTAATAGCGTTAATGCCGTTTTCTACAAGACGTTTCTGTGCTTCTTTCACAGACAACCCTTGCTGTGTATCGATGAAAAGACGTGCGCGCACCTGAGGTATTGAAAGCGCGTGCCAGTGTATAGAGTTCATTCATTTTAGTATACCAATATGATACACTTATGCGCATATGAATATCCACGAATCAATCAAGGCAAAGATTGGTGATGCGATGCGTGCGCACGATACCGCGCGATTAACCACATTGCGTTCCCTGCTTACCGCCATGACAAATGAATTGATTACAAAGAAGAGAAAGCCGACCGAATTTCTCGCAGACGATGAGGCGCTTGCGGTTATAAAACGCTCCGCAAACCAAAGAAAAGAATCAGCGCGACAATTTGAAGAGGGCGGACGCCCGGAACTTGCCGTGACCGAAAACGAGGAATTGAAAATTATCTCCGCATTTCTTCCGGAGCCAATTGCAAAAGAAAAAATAAAAAAAGTGGCGGAAGAGAAGATGCGAGAGATGGGGATAACCGACAGCGCATCTGCCGGGAAACTTATTGGCATGTTAATGAAAGAATTCAAAGGCCACGCAGACGGAAACGAGGTGAAAGAGGTGGTAACATCACTGCTTCCATGAAAGAGGGACGCGATGATACACACAAGATAGATAAAGATTCTGCTTCAGCAGATGGTGAAAAAATGGTTTATGGGATACCGGAAAATGATATTGTCGCTGTGGCGGAGCGCGTATCCAAGGGGAAAGAATCACCCGTCAGAAAAGAGGTTCTTATTGCAATCATAAAAGATATGGGAGAATGGCACGATGAGAAAAAATCTTTTTCGGAAGCTCTCAGGCTTTCTGTGAGACGATGGACTGGGAATAATGGTGATGAATACTATAGGTCTGTTTTATCAGCCATAGGAATTCTCTATGCAAATAAAAGGAGGGGAAAAGCGGAAATACCGGACAAGGAGGAAGATGTCCCGAGCAAGGGATATAAAGATTTCTATTGATAGCCCCCCC
>VAPL010046565.1_pt1 | contig 18908 bp, 22 predicted proteins | sample 3395061 | NCBI WGS metagenome assembly VAPL01 (sample SAMN08290444, study PRJNA428436) | hydrothermal vent metagenome | isolation source: Deep-sea hydrothermal vent chimney 2 | place: Pacific Ocean: Juan De Fuca Ridge | depth 2182 m m | reverse complement strand
GTGAACTCTTGGGACATCTCGGAGCGCGCATTTATAAACTCCACGCTCATCCTCGCGTCCATTTCCTCGATGTCCTCGTGTGTAGCGACGCCTTGTGTAAAAGCCATAATCAGCGCCTGCGCATGAGCATTCGCACAGCCCTCGTCGATTCCCGACTTACGCAGGGTCTGTATGTACGCCAGGGTATCGAACGGAATTTTCATCGCCTTCGCTTTCATTCCTTGTGCCTCCAGTGGGTCTACCCTCCCACATAGAGGCTCCCCAAGGGGCGCGCCCAAGGGGGTGAGGTAGAGGTCGATAATAGATCAGCCGATTTCACCACGCAATTCCCAGCCGGTGAGACGACCGGGGGCGTGGCCAAACTAGCGATATGGATGGATCTTCCCAATAACCGGCAATTTGACGCGTCCGGCGAACGCAGCCCCTGCGGGGGAGCAAGCCCCGTATCGGACAGAAAAACTGATTTGGCACTCGTGCACTTTCCGCTGCGCTCCGAAAGAAGCGCGGGAGAAAGCCCCCGGCGCTTTGGTCGGGGGATGGGGGGTATGGATACCGCAAACCAGGGATCGAGATTCCCTAGAACGGGATATCGTCGTCGAACTCGATGGGTGGCGGGGTCTGCGCAGCCGCCTGACGGCGGGGCTCCGACGCCGGGCGGGAACCTCCGTTCGTCCCGGGTGTGGTTGCCGGCCGGGACCGCTGGGACTGACCCTGCGCGTCTCCACGCACACCCAGCATCTGCATCTGCTGGGCCACGACCTCGGTCGTGTAGCGGTCGCGGCCCTCCTTATCCTGCCACTTCTTGGTCCGCAGGCTGCCCTCGACGTAGACCTGGGAACCCTTCTTCAGGTATTCGTTGGCGATCTCGGCGAGACGCTTGAAGAACACCACCTTGTGCCACTCGGTGCGCTCCTGACGCTCTCCGGTGGCCTTGTCCGTCCAGGACTCGGCAGTGGCGATCGAGATGTTCGCCACCGCGAATCCGCCCTGGGTGTATCGAATCTCGGGGTCGGCGCCGATATTACCGATAAGAATGACCTTGTTCACGCCTCGCATTTTTGGCTCCTTTCATTAGAAAAACCATTCGGACGGATCCGTTCTCGGCAAGACGCCTCCATCAAGCGGGCGTGCCTGCTCCTTCGAGCGAACCGTCGGTTCTTGGGTTGAATACACGGGGGACCCCGTGTTGGTGTTCGTGTGCTGGTGAGGAGAAGGCGCCTCAACAGCTCCCAGCGGGATCCGGCGATAACCTTTCCTCTCCTTTTCCCCGATGCGTGCCAGTGCTTCCTCCAGGCGCGACGCATATTGGGTTTTGGCGATTGGGAAAACCGTTCTCAATCGTTCCCCCATCCGCCCGTGGGTAATAGCGAGCTTCTCGGTTTCCCCGAATTGGAAAACCTGGATTCTCCAGACCTCGTCAGACTCCTTATCTTTACGGTGGAAAGCCCGATCGATGGAAGTGGTGTCGTTCACACGGACTCCCTCCCGAACGGAGGAACGCCCAGCCGGCGCCACCACTCCTGGTCCAGCGCCTCGAATCGCGCCACCGACTGGCGGTCCGCGATACCGCCCTGGGCCGCCTGCCTTCTCGCCTTCTCGCGCTCCTGCGCCAATTTTCGGGTATTCAGGGTTTCGGGTTGCATCATTACCCACCTCCCTTCCTCTGAATCGGTTAGGTGGTAGTTACGGGCACAGCGATTTCAATACCGTACCCGTGTTCTGTGGTGAGTTCTCTGGATTGGCCAGCCAGTTCCGGGCCGCACAGGGCAGCTTGAAAAATTTCCTATCGGCCGCATCGCGACGTTATAGGGAATCGCTCAAGGGGTTCTTTTGCGATAAAGGAGGTGCGGTGCTCCACAGTCGCGGAAACACCGAAAACAGGAAGGCGAGCGCAAGCTCCCTACGCAGGGAGTCGCCAGCGGTCCCGAAACCGAGACTCCGGGAGGTGGCGGCTTCGCCAAAATGAACCCGACAGCGACGGCTCCGGGTTTATGCCCTGCCCCGCAGACGCGGTATCAGGGTTCATTCCGTCCGGGCAACTCCGGACTCATTAGGGGTTGTTGCACCCCTGGGCCCGCCTCCACGATGAGGCATCGCCTTGGATCAATACCACTCGCCAAACTCCCTGTCAACTGGATCAGTTCCGGTGCAAAGGGGTCCGTCCGGAACCATCGAGAAAGAGCGGGGGGGGCCGAAGCCCCCCTCCTTAACACCTTGGTGTTTTACTGCACCTCCCGGTAGTCCTCCGCCGGCGGCGCGGTTTCGTTGTCCCCGGTCTCCCTTGCCTTTCGGAGTTCCCGTAAGGCGTATGCTTGGTCGTGACCGTGAAACTGGGACTTGATATAGTCCTCCGCGGCCTGCCAGGCATTCGCAGCCCTGGCCCGTTCAATGACTGCCACAGTTTTCGCTTGGGCCTCCGTTGACGCCTTTTCGGGGTCCGTTGTGACGCTCGGCTCACTCTCGCATTGGCCATCGAGCACAAGACCCTCTCCGTTGTCCTCATTGAGGATCTTGATCGCCTGTCCGAACCGGGTGCTCAAACGCGGCCAAGTTTTGGCGGCACGCTTGATGAGGGTCTTCTTGGCCATCTCGTCAAACCAGTCTATCCACGGTCCCTTCTCGGCCTGCCATGCCTTCGACTGGTTCCTGGCCCGAAGGATATCCTCCGCGGGCATGACCTCGACGAGTACCTCGTCACCGGAACCAATACCGGCCACACAGTACCCACCGATGAATTCCCCCCGGTCCTTGGAGAAGGGGTTGAAGAGGTGCGTCGGCATCTGCGCCGGTCCGCAATACTCGAATTTGTCGTTCGCGTGGACCAACTCCGCCTTCGCCCAACGAATGGCCCTGGAATCCGCCGCAATGGTGATGAGGCCGCGGTAGGAAATATCCAGGCAGACCCGCCCATCCCGCGGGACCAGAAACGCGAGTCCCAGCGCAGGATTCAGTGTCAAACCCACCGCGGCGACGTTTACAATGGCCATCTGGAGGGATACCAGATTTCCATTGGCGACCTTCGCTAGTGATTTGTTTTTCGTGCAGGCCTGATAGGCGTACAACGCTTCCGCGTTGTAGTCCAGTCCGGTCTTGCTCGCCAATCGTGAGAACTTCGGTCGCGCCGCCGTAATGGCGGTACGCCACGATTCTGTTTCTCCGCTCATCGTTTTCTCCTGTGAATCCCGCGCTGAAGATGTGGCGCGGACCAAAGGTTGATAGGGGGGAATCGAAGGTCAGGCCAGTACAGGGGGCCTGCCTTACCTTCCCTCGCCTGCTGGTTAGCATCCGGGCAACCGCGAGGGTCGCGCCTACCCATCGGTATTCGCACTCACGAGTCTGCGCGCCATCGCAATCAACCCGGAAAGCGCCTCCGATGAGTCCTCTGGGTCACATTCTTCCTGCCTTCCGGGAGGGGTGAGCCTTGCGATCATCGCAACGAACTTCTGCAAATCCCTCAGCATCGTCGCCGCCCTGACCATTGCAGCCTGCATTGCAGTAATATCAGCCGCAGCCCAGAAACCTGCCTTTGCCTCATCCTCCAAACGGGAAGAGAGCGATTCGATTGGACTGACGCCCATCAGCGCATTGTCTGTCTCTCGTTCATCCAGCGTCATACTCATTCTCCTGGTTCGCCGCGGACCCGCTGTGGACCCGCCTGCTTCTCCGTGATGGCCGCTTATTTAACGCGCCCGGCAAGCGCAGCCCTTGTGGGGCATGGAAACCTTTCCGCGTTCTTCTTGGACTGGGAAAAACCTGGAAAGCCCCCGGGGAATGAATCCCCGGGGTGTAGTGGAAATCAACCGCAAGCCCCGATTGCTCCGCAAGCAGTGCAGAAATCGCAGCCATCCTTCCGGATAACCGCGTAGTTCCCGCACTCCTCACATCGTTTTCCGGGATTAGCCTCGGTCGCACCGACCGCCCGAATCTCTTTCCTGGATCCGGTCGGCTCCTCGACCTCCATGGTGCCCATCTTCTCGACGGAGAAACCGCCCTCATCGAGGATTCCGAGCATTGCGTAGCGGTGGAGAATCAACCGCGCGAGATAGGCCACGGTCGACGGATAGTTGCTTTGCCGCTTGCCGCCCGGCACACGGGCCATGAAATCCCCCTGTGGTTCAGCGTAGTCCAGCAACTGCCGGAGTTTCGCGCCGACCCACGCAGGGTCAATCACCCGCATATCGAAGGACAGCGATTTGCACAGGCCATCCAGCGTCTTCGGGTAGGCCCCGGAGAGCCACACCGAATACGGACGACGCTGCCCGGTGGGTAGAACCAACTCCTTGAGCCCCATCACGAAATCATCACCCACGACGGGGTTGCTCACGTCCACGGTCCAGGCCATGGTTCCATCCGGCCCGGTCTTCGGCTCCTTCTTCGAGAACAAGGCATCCAGAACCGGCGTGTCATGGTCCCCATCGAAGGCGCCAAGGTCCCGGCACCGCCACTCGATCAGGCGGGCCACACCCGCCACCAGACTCGGTACACGTACCGCCTTACCTCCGGGTGGCATTGCCATGTCGAACCCGTTTTCCCCGGAGGTCTTCCCGAGACTTTCGAGTTTTGTGTGCAACCACGTACGGTCTTCCGATCGCATGTCCATGGACAGGGACTTTGCTAATGCTCCGAGGCCACGCGGCTGCTCGCCATTGATCCACACCTCAAACGGCTTATTCGTACCGTTCTCGATATGGCCAACCGACACGGCGAACTTGTACCCGAACGGGTGCTGAACCATGTAGGTCCAGGCCGGATTCCCGGACGGGGTTTCAGGACGCCGTCTCCACCGCAGACTTGCCAGTGGAGGCTGCGGGAGAGTACCCAGGCGAATCCGCCGGTCCGGGTCGGACTCGTCGAAATCGGTCTGCTCGTCCTGTTTGATCGGACTTTCGGGACTTGAACTCTCGACACTCAGAACCGAACCCGTCACCGGATTCGGCCGGAACGTCGCAAGCCCCTTACACCCGGACTTCCAGGCTTCGTAGTACAGCTTCTTGAACTCCTCGTACGGGTAGTCAACCGGAACGTTGACCGTCTTCGAGATAGAGGTGTCGATGTACGGCGCAACCGCCGCGACCATCTCGAGATGATCTCCTGCGGAGATAGACAAGGCCGTCACAAAACTTTCCGGAAGTCGATCCCCGTCCCCGCCGGACTCTTGGTATAGCCTGTGTGCATGATCCTCTACGAGATACTCCTTGGTCTCACCGGAGGCTTCCCGCTTCCTGCGGGTGTATGTCCACGAGAACGCCGGCTCGATACCATTGCTGGTATTGTCAGCAAAAGCCAGCGAGATCGTCCCGGTGGGAGCGATGCTCAACAGGTGGCTGTTACGGATTCCTTTCCCGGCAATCTCACTGCGAATGTGGCGCGGGAGCTGTTTCGTGAAGCCGGATTCCAGATACTCAGGTAGCCGGAACATCGGGAAGGGCCCCTTTTCCCCGGCAATCTCTACCGAACTCAGGTACGCCTCATCGCGTAACCGTTTCGCGATCTCGGCCGCCATCTGGCGTCCTTCTTTGGAGTCATACCGGATGCCCAACATGACTAGGGCATCCCCAAGCCCGGTGAACCCGAGCCCGATTCTGCGTTTCGCCATTGCTTCCTTGTGCTGCTTTTCCAACGGCCAGCATGTCACCTCCAAGACGTTGTCCAGCATCCGGACCGCGATCTGAACCAGATCCCCGAAAGACTCGAAATCGAAGCTTGCGGTTCTATTGAACGGGTGCTCAATGAATCGCGTGAGATCGATACTCCCAAGGCAACAACAACCATAGGAGGGGAGCGGTTGTTCAGCGCATGGATTAGTAGCCTCGAGGGTCTCGCAGTACCGGAGGTTGTTCTCCCGGTTCATCGTGTCAAGGAACAGCACTCCCGGCTCTGCGTGATCGTAGGTGTTTTCCATGATCAGGTTCCACAATTCGGACGCCCTGACCGTTTTATAGACCCACAGACCATCGATACGTTGATAGGCCCCGGAACGCTTCAACTCCTCGTTCGGCTCCGCCTCGTGGACCAGATCCCAGTCGGCGTTTTTTTCGACCGCCTCCATAAAAGAATCCGATACACCCACGGAGAGGTTGAACTGCGTGAGATATCCCGCCTCACGTTTTGCCGTGATGAAATCCATGATGTCGGGATGCTCGCACCGCAGAACGCCCATTTGAGCACCGCGGCGCGCTCCCGCGGACTCGACGGTCTTACACATCGAGTCGAACACGCTCATGTAGGACAGCGGGCCGGAAGCCCTCGAATGAGTGCCCTTCACCGCTGCCCCCTTCGGCCGGATGTGTCCAAACTGGTATCCGACGCCGCCGCCGCGACGCATCGTCTCCGATGCTTCGGCGAGGGCATTCATGATCCCGGGCCGACCGAATCGGTCCTCACCCGTCATTGAATCACCAACCGGCTGGACAAAACAGTTGATAAGCGTTGCCTGAATATTGCTGCCAGCAGCGGACATAATCCGCCCAGCCGGGATGAACCCGGCCTGTAGCGCCTTGATGAACCGCGGCGCCCACATCTCCGGATTCTGCTCCACCGCCGCCAGCGCGGTGGCAACACGGATAAAAACCTCTCCCCGCGTCTGTTCCGGGCCCTTGGCGTATTTCTCTCGAAGAACGTCAAGAGAAATCTCTTGTGGTTTCATGGGAATAACCTCCTTCATTGGAACCCCAAACCAGGGGTCCGTGAATCACCACCTGATTGGAATCCTGCTTTGGCATGGGAATGCCCGGTAGCTGTTTCTTTATCCTCCCCAGCGGGGAGTGCCCTCTTGGGCGGAAAATCCAAAAACCTTTTCGCTGCCTTCGCGCCGAAACACGAAGACACTGAAAAGCCCCGGGTTGATCCGGGGTGGTGAAGATTGGGGACTTGAGGGGTTTGGAACTGCGGAATGGTAGTAAGCGGTGTGAACCCGCCTACGCGAAACTTCTGCATCACTCGGTCGTCTCCCGACGCGGTGCCGCCTGCACGCACGCCTCGCGGAAGTGCCGACGTTCGCTGTGTTCGGACTGCTTTCCGGGATTGAACTCCGACACCGGCCGGTGATAGCCCATTACACGCGTCCAAACCTCGCAGGGTTGGCGCTCCTCGTCCGTCAATGCGATCATGATGCCTTCGGCCATTTCTGTACTCCTTTTTCCAGGTGGGACTTCGTACTCAGTCGGCTAAGTCTTTCCCATTCGTTGCCTTCGCGCCGAAACATGAAGGCACTGAAAAGCCCAAGGTTAATCCGGGGCATGGGAGAATGGGAATTTGGAAAGTTGGGGACTGCGGAATCGAGGATTTGATTCTGGATGCCTTTAGGAAGGTGCTCTTATGATTCTCCATAAAGCGCATTCCACGCTTCATTCACTGCCTCGTCGGCAGCACTCCCCAGGTCCTGTAAAGCCTCATCGTCCATAATCGCGTCGGCGTCATCTCCGAACCGCTCTCGAAAGGCGGCGATGAAGCGGGATGCATCGTCCTTGTCCATACCCTTCGCATGAGAGCGTGCCTCAATCACGACATGGAATATCCATGTCTTCGAAGATTTGGCTATTGCACCGGACATCCTGGATTTCATCAACAGCCTCTTTCGGCGTTACGAATCGATACAACCCAGGAGTTCCGGTCGGTATACCAATCGTTTCAGTATGCATTCCGATATCTCCTTTGAAAGCGTCTTGCATTCCTGCGTACAAATTAGATAAGCCCCAGTTCGGCGAACGATACGCTTTCGGTTGCAGAAACCACAAAGTGGTCCAGCACCCGCACGTCGATCATTGAGAGCGCATCTGCCAGCCTTTTGGTGATGGTTTTATCCGCACGGCTTGGCTCCGCTACACCGGAGGGGTGGTTGTGATAGAGGATTGCGGCGCTGGCGTTATACTCCAACGCCTTCTGTACGACGACGCGCGGATAAATCGAAGCGCTATCGATGGTTCCTTGGAATATCTCACGCACCGCGAGAATCCTGTGTTGGGTATCTAGGAACAGGGCCCCGAATACTTCGTTTCGATACTCGGCCATGCGAAGACGCAAGAAATCCCCCGTCTCTTTCGGGTTTTTCAGGAGTTGTCCGGCTCGATGCTTGGCTGACAATATATTCATTGCCAGTAGTACAACGGACCGTTTCTCCATTCCGTTAAGATCCGTCGGTTCCAGACCGGAGAACCGGTCCACGTCCCTGGCCTTCGTTTTTTTCATTGGAGTTCTCCTTTCTCACGCGCCACCAGGACGCGGAACCAGTCGCGCATTGGGAGGGCGATTAGCCGGAGGCTGAATTTTGACAAGACCTCGCGGGATTCAGGAGACAACCGGGAGTTCACGGTTGCGGCGGCCTCCTGCCGGTTTTCGGCAAACCCGAGGTGGGCCCCGGATTCGATGTCGGAATAGATGTATGCAATGGGCATACTCATAGATTTCTCCATCTTCGATTACGGGCGCGACGTGCCCATGCCGGCCTTGTCATGGGCAGCCAGCACTGCGTTTACCGTATTTTGGGTATTAGAAAGAAGCCTCGAGGCGAGGCGAATGGCTGGTTGACCGGCCAGCACCGGAAGACCCTGTCATGGCCTCGATTTTCCCGGAACCGCCTGCTGGGTGCGGCGGTTCCGGGAAAACTCGGCGGAAACCGAAACCTGAATGGGTTGCGCGGAGCACGATGAACCAGGATGGGGAGGTGTGTGGATGCGGGGTGCTTATGGACCCCGTTTCTGAATTACCGACCTCGACGTTTCGTTTGGGGTGTATTGCGCAACCCGAAATGTCACAAAACCAGCGATAAACCGCCAGGATCGTGACGAGAACCATCCCTGTGAAGATGTCGGATTCATTCAACCGCTACGAGGACATGGGCCAACGACTGGAAAAGTATTCACCAGCACGCTGGCACAAACTGGGATTGAAGATCCCAGTCGCTGCGCTATTTCGCCTGGGTGTTGACCCGGCGTGGAAGAAGACGGGTTCCCCCATGGAATCCGGGAGAGCGTTCCCCCAGGCGGAGTCCCGTCGGCTGCCATGGAAATCATGAGAGGCTCTTTTCAGTGCGGACAAGTCTCGCAGGTGGCAAGGCGCGGGACGATAGGCCACACTGGAAAGAGCCCCGACAAAAGTCGGGGCAAGAAGTTACTCAAAGTATTTGCGATAACGCTGCCACTCGCCGGACTGGCGGGCACAGCTTTCGCATTTGGTGAGATGGTAATCGAAACCATCATCCTCCTGATGGAAGACGTTGATGATGAATGTGATGATGCGTGCGAGCATAATAACCTCCTTCCGGTTGTCGTCCTTCCCCCTTCATGTACCACTGCCTCGAACGGCAATGCGGAAGAAAGGAAGGGTTGGGGGAGGTATAAGGTTTACCCCGACGGGGCGGTTAGATATGGGTATCGCGTCACGGACCCCGTCCGGGTTCCGAATCGCGAATCGTTAAGCCTCGAACCGAAGCGAATGGCTGGTTGACCGGCCAGCGCCGGAAGACCCTGTCAGGGCCTCGATTTTCCCAGAACCGCCTGGGTGCAGCGGTTCTGGGAAAACTCGGCGGAAACCGAAACCCGGGTGGGGTGCGCGGAGCGTGTCGCATGGTACGATCTTGTGCAACTTTTAAATCCACGGAGTATGGGAATGAACAATATCGTCCCAATTGCCATCGCACGGGCGAGGCGCAACCGTGCAAGAATGAGCCGGCTTTTGACCTGGGTGATTACCCGGCCCCCGAAGCAGAAAGATGCCTGCCTCCGCCTCCTTGAGGCGGTCTTCGAGAAAGATACCCCGCCAACCGCAAAGAGGCGGAATTGAGTTTCGAGAAAGGGCGCCCGAGGCGCCCTTCTCTTTGGTTTACCTCATCATCTCCATGAGTTCCGCGCGCAAGGCGGAACTCACCTCGTTGAACGTGGGTCGGTCCAGGGTACAGTTCTCGGGCCGGATCTTCTCCAGGCGGTCCAGGACCCAGGCCGGGTCCGCGGCCCCGACCCTCTCCTGCAGGGAATCCAGCCTTTGAGCGGATTCTCCCGCAAAAAAGGCATAAACCGCCCCTTTCGTATCACGATGAATGGCCACTTTCCTTCCTCCGTCGCACGCCGGAGTGAAAAAAGGCCCCTGGGACGTGCGTTCCCAGGGGCCAAGAGGAGGCCCGCAAGCGCACGTCTCTCCCGAGTGGGGGCGAGCGCGCGCCCCGGACGGGGTAAAACCATGGGGGTGCATAGCGATACAGCGCCCCTCTCAGGCGGATTGACTCCGCATAGGGACGGACCTGTTCGGCTATGCGCCGGGAATTTTAGCGACCCTGCGCCGAGTAGCGCACAGGTCCGCTCGCTTTGAAGCCAGAACGATTGCTCTGGCTTGCTTTTTCATCCGCCACGCCGTGGTGGTGGATTCATTTTCTCGGCCATAGCACCGGTCGAGGATTTTAAATACGCGGGTTATTTTTCGTGGCCCGCGGGCCGCGTCCGTCTTGGGACGGAAACTACGCCACGATCAATACCACCCCGGACGCCAGTTTGTCAAACTCGATTTCTTCAACGCCTTCCCACATTGATCCATTCACGAATACCCCGCTAGGACCCCGCGTATTCATTACTGGATGGGGGTTTCTTGCGCCGCATACTTCCCCCCATCGCAAGGTGGTGACGGACTTCCAGTCCGTCAAAGTAGTTGGATCCTCGGGAGATTATGATGGCGGAAGATCACGATTCCAGCGTAGCTCGGAACACCCACAAAAGCCCGCGGCGCGCACGGCGCATCAACCTGACCCTGAGCTATCCGGCGCTCTTGCAACGCGTGACATTCACCACGCCGGAGGTTCAGACGCTCTACCAAGTCGCTTTCAATGCCGCCAACGCAAGTCTTGGAAAGATCGTCAAATTACGCGTCAACGAGGGGGTGCCGGAATCCATCCACCAGTTGGAAACGCTGTACCGGGGGATACTCGATGAGCGCAAGAACACTCTGGAAACGGAGCGGGCGCGCATCCGGGCGCTCATCGAGGAAAATGGCATCGACGCGGAAATCGATCACTCGGAAGCGATCGAGTTCCATGCCCGCCTGACCACGCCTTGGTCGCGTGGATACCTCGAACTCTACCGCCTGCTCGATGCGGCGCTGCTGGACCTACGGTTGTTGTGGCTGGCGGAGATCATCGACACCCCGCAGTTCCAACGCGATGTGAAATCACTGCGCCGTTTGGTGCTGGGGGTTCGCGGTCTGGTGATTTCCGCCGTCAACACCGCCTTCCAGGAAGCGAGTGTCCGCGACGGTGGCGAGACATCCGGTACACCCGAGGGAGAAGCCGCTCCCACACCGAAACGCGCCACGCGCAAAAGAAAAACCACGAGCGATGACGGTGCCAAACCCGCCCCGGGGGAGGGTAGCCCTGCCGGGGACGGCGGTACTCCAGACGAAACCGGTGAGACCGGGAAAGCCGGCGAAGGTGATGCACCACCGGTGGCGGGCGATTCGCAGTCTTCAACCGAATCGGCGGGCGAGTTCCCGCTCCAGTAACCCCAAACTTGCATTTTCAGCGGTTCCGATATCCTCGGAGTCGACCCTTTTTATCCACTCTGCTTCGTGAAGGAGTAATTGACCCGTGAAGAAAAACGTCCTGTTCTCCCTTCTGTCCGCCGGCGCCCTGTGTGTCGTACCGTTCGCGGCCTCCGCGGGTGCCGCACCCCTCAACCCGACCATCGCCAAGACCTTGAACACGGTCTCCGTAGCCGGCGGTGGACTGCACAACCACTACGCGGAATGGACCGACGGACTGCCGAACGCCTCATCGCTGCCCAATTCACTCGACCACGAAAGCGGCAACCTCGGGCTGTTCCGCTTCGCGCTCTCCCATCGGTTCCCGATCGGCGCCTGGGGCGAGGTCCGCTACGACTTTGGCACTGGGGATACCGCCTACACCGGGTATACGCAGTCCGGAGCCCCCGCGTCGGCCACCACGGGCAATACCGTCCACGACGTGCGCGCCCGCGCGGGTTATCCGTTCGCCCTGACCCGTAACGCGGCCCTCCTGCCGTTCATGGAGGGCGGGTATTACCGCTGGGACCGCACCGTCGACCAGGGCACCCCGCTCGCCTACGACGAACTCTACACGAGCGGCTACGTCGGTGGCGGAGCAAAGCTCCTGTATGCCATCGCACCGAACTGGGTGGTCTCCGTAACGGCCGACGCCGGCTCCACGGTTGCTCCCGGCATCGAGGCATCGGGATTGCTCCGCTTCTCCAGTGCGCCCGGAACCCACGCCTACGCCGGCGCGGCGCTCCAGGAAGACTACCGGGTGCGCGGTAATTGGCATCTGTTCGCCCGGGTCTCCTATCGCTACTTCGGGTTCGGACGCTCGGATACCGTGCCGGCCACCGCGATCGTCAAGGGCAGCTCCGTCAATGCGACCGTCACGGAACCCGACAGCACCACCGAGCAAGTCCGCTACTCCCTCGGTGTGGCGTATGACTTCTGAGTTGCCCACCTCCCCTTGCCGCCAGGGACGGCGGCCTTTCTCTTCTCAACCGGTGGAACCAACGATTCGTGCGGTTTGCGCCGCACTCGCTCTGCGAATTTCCTCTTTTCGTCCCGGCGGGGTCGGCCGGCGCAACAGCAATGAGATGCGCCGTGCATTGCACGATGCAATCCTGGACGACGCGCTTTACGCGCAGATGCGCGCCGCCCTCGATGACCCCAATCTTCCTTCTCCAGGGGACTTTTAATGGATACCTTGCTGCCTTTCCCAATCCGGAAAACCAAGCTGTACGAGAAGCGCACCGAACTCGTCACACAGGTGCTGATCGACACCTTCAATGAGGTTCCGATGCCGGCGCTGCTTGAGGCCATTGCCGCGGGACACCGCCGGCTTGATACCGGCACCAACGTTTTTCAGGCGGTAGACGCCGGTATCGATGCTGCTTCGAACTGGTGTGCCGCTAATGTGAGGTTCAGATGAGCCGCCCCCGCTCCCCCGATCCGGCGACCATCGTCCGGCGCCATAACCGCGTACTGTCCGATTTGGTCGACGAAGCACGCGCGCGAGCCCGCGAGGACAGTAAATTCCGCCTGTCCGGCTATTTGCGCGGGCTCGCCACCGTCGAGCGCAACCCGGAAATCCGCACCGCTCTGTTGGCGCTGGCCAAGGAAGCGCGTCGGTCGTGAACACTTGCGCCCAGTCCGGTCTTCCCGTACCGGGAACCTACCCCCGGGCCGGGCGGGCGCAGCGCCACATTGCCGTTTCCGAATCAATGGAGCTCCAGCCGCCATTCCCAGAGAGACCAAGAAAAACGATGCGTGTTCAGCCCCGCGAAATCGAACTTTGTCTCCAACACCTGCGCCTGTGCCGCGCGATCGGCGACCCCCGGGACGCGTACGCCGAGATCCCTTTCTTGGTGGCCCGGCTCGGCCAAGCCTTCGGCCAGCAAGTCCCGGAGGAAGCCTACTGGGCTGCCGCCGAGCGGGAAAATCTTACGCGGGTCTCCCCCGATGGACCCCCCTTGGTGAGAATCGACCCCGTATCCGCTTGGGCGCTGGTCGCAGCCAGGAACGAACGGCTCGGGAAACCGGTCTTCTACGGTTTCCACCCGATGCCCATCGCAGAACGTACTCGCGTTTGGGCGTTGCGACCGCGCGCGTTACGCGTTTTGCGCGGAGAGGATGGGAATGCTCCGCGATGTCAACCGATCCGCTAAGTGGGCTCGACTCCAGCCAGGAACAGGCGGTACGCCTGGAGGGCCACGCTCTGATTATCGCCGGACCCGGCTCCGGTAAGACCCGAACCTTGGCCGCGCGGGCCATATGGCTGCTCGCCTCCGGGCCCGGCGACCTCGCGGCAGTGGCCTTCACCCGGGACTCCGCCCGCGAAATCCGATCCCGTATTCGCTCCGGAATCGGCGGGCGGGGAGGCAATAAACGGGTGATGGCCGGTACCTTCCATAGCTTGGCCTCCCAGCAGCTCAAAAACCACGGGGTCCGCGTCCGCCTGCTCGATGAGGCCGGGCGCACGCACTACGTCCTGCGTGCACGGGAGATTTGCGGCGAGGACCTGCCGATCGACGAGGCACTGCGCCTCATCGACGGATTCAAGGCCACGACGGCGCCGCCCCCCGCCGATGGAATGGGAACCGCACTGTTCGCCGCCTACCAGCGCCTGCTCGCCCGAGACGGAATCCTCGATTTCTCGGACCTTGTGCTTCGGGCCGTCGCCGGAATGAACGATGGCACCATTCGTCCCCTGCCGGTGCGGTGGCTGATGGTCGATGAGGCCCAGGACCTCGACGACGCCCAATATGCTTGGTTGCGTGCACAGGTGCGCGCCGGCGTTTCCATCACGCTGGTCGGCGACGACGATCAATCCATCTACGGTTGGCGCCACGCCTTGGGTTTCCACGGCCTCGAACGATTTGCCAACGAACTACACGCCGCCCGGGCGATCCTGACCCGCAATTACCGGTGCGCGCCCGAAGTGGCCGAACCAGCCTTGCGGCTCATCCGGCACAATCCCGCCCGATTCGCCAAACCCATTCAGCCGACACGCCCGCTCGGCGGCAACATCCGGGTGATTCCGGCAACGCAGCGAGTCGACGAGGCGGAAACCATTATCCGGAATATTCTGGGGGACCCGGGACAGTGGGCCGTGCTCGCGCGCACCAACCGGCTGCTGGATTTCCCGGAATTACTGTGTGGGCCCGCCAACCTCCCCGTTCGACGCCTCGGCGGGCGCAGTTTCTGGGAAAGACCGGCCGCATCCGCCGTATGCGATGCCCTGCGCTCGATTCAGGACGGCTCCTGGGTGGGCGTCGACCGCCTGCTGGGACTGGCCGGCCTTCCCCCCTCCACGCTGGAGACGCTACGCGGGCAGACATTGGCGGAAATCGCCGATCATCCACCCGATGTGCTGCCTCCCAACACGCCGCACCGGCGCGCCACTGTCAGCCTTTGCGCCCTGATGCCTCAATGGCGCGAGCTTGCGAATCGTGGGCGCACCAACCTGCTGCTGACCGCGCTCTCGCAATGGTTGGCCAATCATATCTCCGGCCACTTCGTCCCAGAAATTGCCCGCCAAGCCTGCGCGGCCCTCGCCCGCCGCGAAGGCTCGCTAGAGGCCCGGTTGGCGAGTGTCCGCGCCGACTCATCCCGCTCTACCCGCGAGGACACCCACCCGGTCATTCTCGCCACGCTCCATGCGGCCAAAGGGCTCGAGTGGGACCGCGTCTGGATTCTCGCCTGCGAAGAGGGCGTGGTACCCCACATCGATGCCTCGCGGGACGAGGAACGGCGCCTGTTCTACGTAGGCATGACCCGCGCCCGTCACCACCTGACCTGCTCCTTCGCGCTCTCCGAGGGCGTGCGCAGCCGGTTCCTGGATGAGGCGGGATTATTTTCCTGACATCGTCCTGGAGGGTTCGGCCTTGGCCTATCGCAAAAACTTCCATCCCTGGCGACAAGATCTCGCCGGAGCCGGATTATTCCTCGCGTTCGCAGTGCTCTCGCTACATTCGGCAAGCGCCAATCCGTTCTATGTATTGCCCTCCCTGGGTTTTGCGTGGGCTGCGTGGTTGGCTCTCAAAAGCTATTCGCGCCGCACTCACGGAAAGCGCGTGGAACGCGCAGCACTCATCGCATTACGTAAGACTTGTTCGTGGCCGGTTGCAGGCAATGTTCCGATTCCCGGCGGTGGGGGAGACATCGACGCCGTCGTGGAGGGACCGCGTCGGTTCGCCGTGGAGATAAAATCCTGGGCCGGCCTGCGGATACAGCGTGGGCGCCTAGTGCGTGCATCGGGACGCCCCCTGGGGGGGCGCGATCCCATCGCCCAGTGCCTACGCGAGGCCGGCGCTATCGATGCCGTGGCGGTCATGTGGTTGCCCACCGCCAGACGCACATCGGCCTTCGAGCATCGCGGCGTGCTGGTCGTCAACGGACCGGCCAGCTTTCTTAACCAGCGATTGCACGGCGGGTAATGTACCCCTTTGCAGCCGAGTTGCTTTTCCCGGGGAACGTGCGATAAAAACCCACCCTCAAGGAGAAACCCCAATGCCATTCCCTCCCAAAGCGCCCGCGACCGTATTTCCTTCCCCTTGGGACCCGCCCGGCCCCCACACCATCGAAACCTCATCGGGCGCGCGGGTCGATTTGCTCGACCCCGACCCCGCGACCCTGCGACTCGGCGACATCGCGTTCTCGCTCTGCCGTATTCCTCGGTATACCGGGCACACCCACGAGCCGTACTCCGTGGGCTCGCACAGTATGTGGGTCGCTCAACTGTGTCTGCGGACCACCGAGGACCCACGGACCAGCCTCTATGCGCTGTTGCACGATGCGCACGAGGCGTACATCGGCGATATCCTGACCCCCGTCAAGAACCTCCCCGGGATGCGGGATGCCCTGCGCCCGGTGGTCAAACGCTTACAGAATGCCATTCATGACGCCCTCGGGCTCGCCCCTCCGTCGCCCGAGCAGCGCGCGTGGGTCGCGTGGGCCGATGCACTCGCTCTCGTCGAAGAGTCTCGACTCCTGATGCCGTCCCGGGGGTTCGATTGGGGAGTGCCCATTCCAACCCCCCCGGTCCCTTGCCCGGGCACGCCCCACTTTCCCCCCGTTCTCCCGCGGACACCGGAATATACCGTTGAGGCGTTCCTATCCCTATACGGAGAATTGCACCATTGACGGATATTCGAGAAATCCGGGTGCTTTTGGGATAACGCCTCGACTGCGAGACGGAGCGATTCGAGATCGAGCACCACTTCAAAAATAGCGGAAAGGAGGGCAACGTGCTCTGCGTGCACGGTTGGAACGCACCGCGCGGGACGCGCCGCTGGACGCATCGCTGTGCACAGGCGCATTGGGATTTGGCTTGTGTTCCGGTTGGGTTCGGTTGTCCACACTGCGGAGCGCTGCCTCCATCATGAGTCCCCCCGGCCGGCCTTTCCCCGAGTGGCTCCCCGGCGAGCTTCGGGATGCTCCCCCACTACTCGAACAGGCGTTCACCCACCGAAGCGCGAGTCCTCGAAACTACGAGCGGCTCGAATTTATCGGCGACGCGGTATTGGATTTAATCATCGCCGAGCGGTTGTTCGACTTACTGCCGGACGCCACCGAAGGCGTGCTCTCCAAATCCCGTTCGTATCTGGTTTGCGCGAAAACCCTAAGTGAAATCGCACGGGAACACGGGATACCGGCGCTTTTGCGCGCCTCGCCCGGCATCGCAGCCCTCCCCTCGGTCCAGGCGGATACGCTCGAGGCCCTGATTGGCGCCTGCTTCCTCCACGCCGGACTCGAGACCACTCGCAAGATGGTCCGGTTCCTCTATGGCCTCCATTGGGAGCGCCCGCCGGCGCCCGGGTGTATTAAGGACCCGAAAACTGCCCTCCAGGAATGGGCGCAACGGCGCAAAATCCCGCGCCCGGTGTATCACGTGCTCCGCACGACCGGCCCGGACCACAAGCTGATGTTCGAAGTCGAGTGCCGGGTGACCGGCCTCGGCGAACCGGTCACCGGGCACGGCCCCTCCCGCAGGGTGGCGGAGAAAAACGCGGCGGCGACCGCCCTCCATCGACTACAAAGTCGTGGGGGTTGATAGCCCTCAAGTCCAACAGAACCGCTTTCGCCAAATTTGGCGAAAGCGGTCCAGCACGGCCGGTGGAAACTTGCATTTCCGATTTCGGTCTTATTATTAACACGATGCGCACCAATCCTATCGCAAACGAGCCGGACCGCGAGACCCGCCCCATCGCCGGGTCCATCCGCCGGGTAATGTTCCGCGGGAAGGATGGATATTGCGTGCTGCGCCTGGACGATGGCGCTTGCGTGACCGGCCACCTGATGGACGCACGCGTGGGCGCGGTCATCGAGGGAGAGGGCGCCCCGATCGTGCACCCCCGTTTCGGCGAGCAGATCAAGGCGCATTGGCTGGCCGAGCACGTCCCGGAAGACCCCAAAGACCTGCTGGCCTTCCTCTCCCGCGGCGCATTGCCCGGTATTGGGCCCCGGCTCGCACGCCAGCTCCTCGACACTTTCGGCACCGACCTACCCAACGTACTGGAACACCAGCCCATGCGCCTGCGCGAGATACGCGGAATCGGCGCAAAAAAGGCCAAGACCATCGCGCACTCCTGGTCCAAATTACGCTCGGTCCGGCGGGTGACCGCCTTCCTGAACCGAATCGGCTTCGGCTCCAATCTCGCCTTTCGCGTACATCGTACGTTCGGGGAGAACGCCGTCGCACTGCTGCGCGCCGACCCCTACCGCCTGACTCAGGTGCGCGGCGTTGGATTCGAGCGCGCCGACCAGGCCGCCGCGCACCTGGGTATCGCACCAGACGCCCCACAGCGCCTCGCCGCGGCACTGCGTCACACGACGGAAGAACAAGCCCGGCAGGGCCACACCACCACCCCACGCACGACTCTGCTAGCTGAGGCCTCCACATTGACCGACCAGCCCCCCGAAACCCTGGATGGGATTCTGGACGGCTTGTTGGATACGACCCCGCCGCCTCTTGTCGAGACGAAAACCGGTGTGGGCTCGGCGCGGCTCTATCGCGCTGAACGTACCGCAGCCTCGCATATCGCCCGGATGCTGGGAACTCCGGGAATCCTGGCTCGGGTCGACGCCGGCGCGCTCTTGCGGCAAAACAGCCTGCAGCCGGACCCCAGCCAGGCGCGAGCCGTCGAACTCGCTCTGACCAGCGGCCTGTGCGTCCTGACCGGCGGACCCGGAACCGGCAAGACCACCCTCGTTCGCACCGTCTCCGCGGCCGCCACCCATGCCGGGCAGAGCGTGCGCCTGTGCGCTCCAACCGGCCGCGCCGCTCGCCGCCTCGCCGAGGCCTCCGGGCAGAGCGCCGAGACCATCCACCGGCTGCTCGGCGCCCGCGGCGCGGGCCACTTCGAACACGACCCGGACAACCCTGTCGAGTGCGATTTGCTCATCATCGACGAGTCCTC
>VAPL010281897.1_pt1 | contig 18930 bp, 16 predicted proteins | sample 3395061 | NCBI WGS metagenome assembly VAPL01 (sample SAMN08290444, study PRJNA428436) | hydrothermal vent metagenome | isolation source: Deep-sea hydrothermal vent chimney 2 | place: Pacific Ocean: Juan De Fuca Ridge | depth 2182 m m | reverse complement strand
ATTTCAATGTAACGACCGCTCAATAAAGTTGCCAATTCGCTGCTCAACAAAAAAGCATTTGAACCTGTAATGTAAATATCTGTATTTTCTGTGGCAAAAAGCCCGTCCACTAATTTCTCGAAAAATGGTATATTTTGCACTTCATCCAAAAAAATATAGTTGGTTTTATTGGGTTGTATTTTGTCCTTTATATCAATATATATATCACCCCACGTTTTGTCCAGATAATTTTCGGGCAGTTCGAAATTGTAAAATTGTATTTGCCGTTTACCGATACTCTGTTTTAACAAATGCTTTTGATAAATTTCAAGCAAAGTACTTTTACCTGACCTACGCAAGCCGCTCACTACTTTTATAAGGTCTTTATCTTTATACGACAGTAGTTTGTCTATGTACTCCTTTCGATTTGTGTATTTATCCATTGGACAAAGTTGTAAATTAAATCATCAAAACTTGCGACAATTGTATTTTTTGATAATTTCGTAGTTTGCTGTTTTTCCATTGACCACAATGATTTCGGTTAGGCGGCCGAACTGGCTTTCAAACCTCCTAACTGTCCGGATTTGATTAAAGTTTTTGCATTTATTTCTTATGTGAGTACTAATCTAATGTAATTAAAATGACTAATCGTTACATGAGTATAAACCTTTCTGCCCCACCAAAGCGGACAGGCGGCAAGGCAAGTTTCTGTAGTTTCCAGAAGACTACCATTACCTTGTAGATTGTTCACTAAAAATTATAAGCAGTAGTATCAATATTATTACCTCTTGTGCCATTCAATCTTTTCCAAAAACCTTCCCTTTCTTTTATAGATATAAAATCTTCAGCAAAAGCCTGTTCAAAATCTATTTCAGGATCGTACATTTTGGATGGTAATGCGCGCAAGGTATCATAGACTATGGGAATAGATGGAATGTCAGCTTTCATTTTTTTACTAATAAATTTCCTCACCATTTTTGCTTGAAAAGGATCCGTTGCCAGTGCAATTTTTCTAAAGCCCAACTTCATGGCTTTTTTATAAGAATAGTAAATATTTTCCGTGCTATGTTCGGCTTTGATTTCTGTAAATATATTTTGTTTTGGAATGCCCAGAGCCACTCCATACAAAGCCATAATTTTAGCTTCGTAATATGGCGAATATACTGCCCCGCCCGAATACATTATATTTTTTGCAATGCCGCAGCCGTATAAATATTTCGACCAATAAACACGAGTTTTCATGGTATCGCTCCATTTTCCATTCTCAAAAGGTACGCCGGGAACAATAATAATATCATAGCTTTTGTCCTGTGAAGCAATGAGTATTTCCCTGGATTTTTGAGAAGAATATGAACAAGAGCTGATGAGCAAAAACAACAATGGTATAAATAGAGGAAATAGTTTTGTCAATATTTTTTTCATAATGCAAAATCTATTTTTTTTATGCAAAATCACCAATAAATTAATCAATTATGAATATCAATCTACAAGGTAAAAATGCAATCGTCTGTGGAAGTACACAAGGTATTGGAAAATCCATAGCAATTGAGTTGGCGGCACTTGGTGCAAATGTTACTCTATTTGCCCGAAATGAAGATGCTCTAAAAAAAATTGTCGAAACCCTTGATAAATCCATGGGACAATCACACGGATACATATCGGCAGATTTTTCAGATACAAAGGCGGTAAAGCATGCCATTTCTGATTTTGTAAAAACTGTATCAGCCATACATATATTGATAAATAACTCTGGAGGTCCGGCGCCAGGTTTGGCCATTGATGCCGACGACGAGGATTTTTTAAATGCCTTTTCGCAACATCTTTTATCTAATCAGCACTTGGCACAAGCCGTGGTGCCACTTATGAAAAAAGAAAAATACGGACGAATTATCAACATCATTTCAATATCCGTAAGAACACCGATAATGGGCCTTGGAGTTTCCAATACTATTCGCGGAGCAGTAGCGAGTTGGGCCAAGACATTGAGCAATGAGCTGGGTCCTTTTGGCATTACAGTAAATAATATTTTACCGGGATTGACCAATACAGGCCGCCTCGAAAGCTTAATAAAATCCAGGGCAAATGACCGAAAAGTGAGTGTAGAAACAATAGTAGAAGAAATGAAAAATAGCATTCCGGCCAGGAGATTTGCCGATCCTGCTGAAACAGCAGCCTTGGCTGGGTTTTTAGCATCTCCTTCAGCAGGATTCATCAATGGAGAAAGCATAAGGGTCGATGGTGGGGCTACGCCATCAATTTGATAGGATGCGCAAAATCAATTTATTTTACCTGAAAAGGATTTTATAAAATCAAGAGTCTAATCTTGAGAATTCTATAAAGTCGCCTTCTTTCACACCAAATTTATCACAAAACCCCGCAGCAGTTTCTACCACATATTTAGCTTTTTTGAATGATGGGATTGGTGACTGTGAGTAGGGCTGCGTATGTTTATAAATGGTAACGATCTCTTTATTTCCATTGATGTAAATGATGTCAAGAGACAATTTAGTATTGAGCATCCAAAAAGACTGATTACGCTCATACTCCATAATAAATAACATAGCCCTGTCATACGACATACTCGATCTGTACATCATACCTTGGGTGCGCTCCTGGTCATTATCAGCAATTTCTAACTCCACTTGCTTGATGGTGTCTTTTTCAGGATCAAGAAAAACCAGCGTACCTTCCTTGGAAAATTTTGGGAATTTATTTATATTACTCTCAAAGCATTTTTTTCTGATTGAAAGTTTTGAAAACAGTCAGCAATCATGTCAAATTATTTCTTTGAATGCAATCAAATATATCCCTGACGATAGGGGATTTATTGATTCTTAACACAGGTTAATTTTATGTTAAGTCTTTATTTTCAATCCCAGATTCTACAACCTATCTATTTGATGATAACGTCCAGTATAAAGAATTTTTGGATAAACTATCAAGACGGAAAGAAAAGAGCGAAGCAAAATCAAAAAGTTCAGTTGTAATGCGTACCAATGAGAAAAGAGTTGACATAAGTGAAGAATTAGCAAAAAAGGTAGATCTATCTGATAGCGCCATGACCGAAAATAAATTCGTTTATCAGCAGGATATTATAAAGGAATACTCAGTAGACGGATTAATTGGTAGCTTTAAGAAAACAAATATTAGTAGTAATTCTAATTCATCTGGAAGAATAGCTTGGCAACCAATTATTGGTAATTCATATATTTATTTATATGAAGATAAGTATTACCAAGGATCGCCCTATATGGTGTTAATAAATAATGGGATTTACGAACATGAAGAATTTGAACATTATCAGCATAATGTGGGTTGGTTTAACGACAAAGCTTCTTCCTATAGAGTAAGAAACGGTACAACAAGAACAATGCAAGTCTCGTTTTGGCAGCACGATAATGAAGGAGGACATGTAATAGGACACATTATCCCTGCAAGACAAGGTGCTACTACTTATTCAGCTGTTAATGCTGATCTTTACCAAATGAAACTAAATCCAGGTTGTTGGATTTTCTGTGATAAGTGGGAGGATAAAATCAGCTCTGTAAGTTATTCATGGTTTAGGGGTGATGATATTAACTGGGTTGGAAATCCAATCTCATTTACCGATGTTGTAAATCTTAATATTCTTACAGATTACCCGTATGAATATATTTGGCCGTATTCAAACAAAAGATATCTTTCTCTGCAAAAATCAATTGCAACTAATGGATGGAACGCAGGTGCGGCTTCAGCTTATCTTGCAGGGGAGACTTATGGATTGGAATATCAAATTGAATCTCTTGACACCGATATTATGTTTGGGTTGTCCGAGGTAAATACCGGGGGTCCCTCTTGGAATACAATAGATTATAATGTCTATATTTCAGATTATAGAGGGGATGTTATTCAAATTTGGCAAAGAGGGGTTCAAAAAGCAACATATCCTTATCAATATAATATTGGAGATGTTATTACGGTGGCTAATCACGCTAGCGCTGGATTTGTTGGGTTTTATCATAATGACAACTTTATGTATAGCCTACCAACTGCTGGCAATGCACTATATATGGACTGTGCTGTTTATAGCGGTAATTCGGTTATAAGAAAAATTCACAGATAAGAACAACATGAAATTCATCGCAACTATTCTAACGTGTTCATTACTTACTCTTCCCCTGTATGGACAGGATACAAAAGGATTAATCTTATCTGTGAGTACAGGTTTTGGAGCAGAAAATAAAAAAATAGAATCTATTTATCAAGGTTTCAGTCAGTTTGAAAATAGGGAAATTGTTTATATAAAAGCATTGACAGTTGGAGTTGGAAAACATTTAAGTAAAAATATTCAAGTTGGTGCGGACATATCTTATTATTGGACTACACTAAAATATTTTCCAGATTACTTACTAGGAAATATACCCTTGGAGCCTTCAATAAACGAGCTTAATTGGATTTCTGGAGGTGTCTGGGGGAAATACTTATTCTTCCCTAATTCCAGATTTAATCTAGGAATTATGAGTTCTGTTGGTGCACATATAGGATATCCTAAAAGCATGGGAATTAACAATTTAGAAAGGCATAATAAGCTTTACATTGGCGTGCATGGAGGGGTTGAATACAATCTCTCCAAGAGAATCAACTTTTCTTATTATTTTGGGATCGGAAAATATAAAAATTTGATTACGGCCGCTTATGTTTTCAGGTAGAATTATATCCATCAATAATTTAGATTGAAGTAGCCCAAGAATAAAATGAATTATTCAAAGAGCAATCTCATAGGCGATTTTGGTGAATTCTATATATTGATGAGTTTGCGAGTGTGCAGTCTCTTGTTTTCAGATATACGAAAATTCAAATTTTTCTGACTGCTTACAAAATAACCAAATTGAGATTCAATCAGTTCTGGAATTTTACAATTGGTTGAGCAAATATTGGGAACAAAAAGAAATGAAATACAAGAAATATAGTAATGATATATCGCCTGTATATTATATGAAACATAATATTTTGGATAGTATGGTAAATATTAATTAAAATGAATCTGGCAAATTTATTTGCCGTATAAAACTCTCTTTTTATTGGTAAGAGTTATTTGAGCACAAAGACTAATAATGTCTACCTGATAAACAAAATTTTTAACTTGGAAGTTCCAGAACAATAGATTATAATCAGGAAAAAATATCAAGAGTCAAGGCGAAAAAATTCTATAAAATCACCTTCTTTCACACCAAATTTATCACAAAATCCTGCGGAGGTCTCTACTACGTATTTGGCTTTTTTGAATGAAGGTATTGGTGATTGCGAGTAGGGCTGAGTATGTTTATAAATGGTAACTATCTCTTTATTTCCATTGATGTAAATGATATCAAGGGACAATTTGGTATTGAGCATCCAAAAAGACTGATTGCGCTCATACTCCATGATAAAAAGCATCGCCCTATCATACGACATACTCGATCTGTACATCATGCCTTGCGTACGTTCCTGATCGGTATCAGCAATTTCTAACTCCACTTGCTTGATTGTGTCCTTTTCAGGATTGAGAAATAAAAGTGTGCCTTCCAGAGAAAATTGCGGTTCCATGGTTATGGTCTTTTCTGATGTTATCACTTCTTTATTTCCAGAAGAAAAAAAGACATTATACAAGATATAAATTGATGTAAATATCAATAATGCGAGGAGAATTCGTTTGGTTCTTTTATTCAAAATCTATGCTAAAAAATTATTGACAAAAATTAATTGCCAAAAATAATACTTGCCCATCAGTATTTTAAGCATTTCAATAATTATTGTTTATAATTAAGATAGCGTATTCAATCAGAAAAATGAAGAATGTTTTATTTGTATGTAGTGAGCATATTTTGGATTCTTAACAAAATTATTATTGTATGAAAATGTAATTTTCGTTAAATTAGAAATTAATTGAACAAACTATGAGTGCACATAATATACAGCTGGAGGTGATGCAAACCATTGAAAAATCAATGGATGAATTGCTCAAGAAATATTTGAAACCGATAGAAGAAAATTGGCAGCCCTCAGATATTTTGCCCAATGCTAAATCGCCGGGGTTTTTTGAAAGTGTAATGGAAATCCAGGAACTGGGTAAAGAAATGGACTATGATTTATGGGTTGTACTTGTAGGCGGAGCTATCACAGAGGAAGCTTTGCCAACTTACGAATCTTGGTTGATGGATGTTAAAGGTGTAGATCAGGAGGGCGGAAACGGATGGGCAAAATGGGTAAGAGGATGGACTGCTGAAGAAAATAGGCACGGTGATCTGCTCAACAAATATCTATACCTTTCCGGAAGAGTCAATATGCGAGAGATGGAGATTTCTACTCAATACCTGATCGCCGATGGATTTGATATTGGCACCAGTTGCGATCCATACAAAAATTTTATTTATACAAGTTTTCAGGAATTGGCTACCAACGTATCTCATCGCAGGGTAGCAAGCCAGGCAAAACAATCGGGAAATATGTTGCTCGCAAAAATATTTGGCATCATCGCAGCCGATGAAGCCCGACATGCAAATGCTTATATCGAATTTATAAATAGAATATTCGCCCTTGATCCAATCAATGCCATGCTGGCTTTGGAAGAAATGATGCGAAAAAAAATCGTAATGCCGGCTCATTTTATGAGAGAAACAGGGATGGAAAGTGGCGAATTGTACAGTCACTTTTCTGATGCAGCACAGCGAATAAAAGTTTATACAACACTGGATTATATTGACATTCTGAAGTCTGTTTTGCAGCAATGGAATGTTGAGAACATCACTGAACTAAATGATAAGTCTGAAAAAGCCAGGGATTACTTAATGGCACTACCAAAAAGACTAAGCGCCATTGCTGAGCGGGTGAAACTTCCTGCAAATGATTATAAGTTTAAATGGATTAATGAGTAACTAACTCATGGACATTTGATGACATTTAGCAAAAAGGAACTTGCGATGATTCAAGACCGGGAGTTTCTGCACACCAAAATTATCATCGGTAATAAAGTAAGTGAATTGCTTGCTGAAACCAGAGCGTCCTTAACCAAGGTGCAAGGGTTTGATAAGTTGGTCTCCCTCCCTCAAAAATCATTCAATAAAGGTAAAATATCTAAAGGAGAATATTATTTGGGATTGCCATATCAAGTACTGGATTTTCCGGCAACTTTTTCGCAATACAATATATTTGCTTTCAGAACCATGTTTTGGTGGGGCAATTTTTTTAGTGCCACACTTCATCTTGATGGTGACCCGCTGGACTTTTATAGATCCAATATTTTGAAGAATATTAGTTTACTGGTTAATCAAAATATATTTATTGGCATCGGTAAATCTCCATGGCAATATCATTATGATCCGGACAATTACGAACCGTTGACAAAATATCATACGACATTTATAGCGGATTGTAAATTTTTAAAACCAAGTATAAAATTGAATTTAGAAAGGTGGCAGGAATTGCCATCATTTTCAACAGAGTTTTTCAAACGTGTGGTGAGCCTGCTTGCAGGATAATTCTTATTATCATTGATTCGCCTTATATCTTTGAAAATCTGATTTCACTTCTTTTGGAGGGAAATGATTGTTTTGAACATTTACATCTGCAGTTTCATTGAAAGGATCCAGTACGATATCTTCAATTTCTTTATCCAAAACAAATATTTTTGTAATTTCCATTTCATTGTATCGCCATATTTCTGCAGGGATCCTTTTAATTTCCGATGAACCATCACGGTAATTAATTTGTAGGATTACCGGCATCACCAACCCCCCATTATTTTTTAATTTTACTTCATAAAAATTCTGATTTGTATTGATCAAATCATTAGCATTTGAAATGGAAGCAGTCAAAGGTTTTGGTTTTTTTAACTTTTCAGCAGGAGTCAATTTATCTTCAAGATTTGAATTACCTCCATCGGATTTAGCAGAGCTACTTTTTTTCTTTTTCTTCTTTTTATCCTTACCACTTGCTTCAATTTCGTTTTTTATCTGGCCGGCAAAGTTATACCAGGTCACATCAGCAATTTCGATATCTACATTGTCTGTAGTATAAAACCAACCTTTCCAAAACCAATCCAGATCAACTGCACTGGCGTCTTCCATAGTCCTGAAAAAGTCGGCAGGAGAAGGATGCTTAAAAGCCCAGCGTTGGCAATATTCCTTAAATGCATAGTCAAATAGCTCTGGCCCCATGACAGTCTCACGAAGGATATTCAATGCAGTTGCAGGCTTTCCGTATGCGTTGTTTCCTAATTGATAAACTTGCTCAGAATTTGTCATGATGGGCGCCATAAAATCTTTGCTTCCTTTCATATAGGAAACAATATTTTCAGGTGGCCCTCTCCGTGATGGATAATTAGGATCCCATTCCTGCTCTGTCAGATACTGCACAAAACTATTCAAACCCTCGTCCATCCATGTCCACTGACGCTCATCGGAATTGATGATCATCGGGAAAAAATTGTGCCCCACCTCATGGATGATTACCGATATCATTCCTCTCTTTTTCTTATCAGAATATTTTCCGTCTTTATCGGGCCTTCCATGGTTGAAACTAATCATTGGATATTCCATACCATTATCCCCTTCGACAGAGATAGCAACAGGATATGGATAGTCGATGGTATATTTAGAATATGTTTTTAGCGAATGCGCAACTACTCTTGTTGAGTATTCTTCATAAAGCGGGTTGGCCTCCTTGCAGTAATACGACATGGCCATTATTGTTTTTCCTCCAATACTTACTCCCATGGCATCCCAGATCAGTTTTCTTGAACTGGCGAAGGCAAAATCTCTAACATTTTCAGCATGGTATTCCCATACCTTTTTATCGTTTGATTTTGTTTTTTCCTTTTGCATCACTTCTTCTTGCGAAACAATTATTACCGGATCTGAAGAAGTTTTTGATTGCTCAAAAAGATCAATTTGCTCTTTTGTTAGAACCTCAGCTGGGTTTTGAAGCGTCCCAGTTGCAGCGATAATATGGTCGGCAGGGACTGTTATTCTAACCTTGTAATCACCAAAGGGAAGCGCAAACTCACCTCTTCCTAAAAATTGTTTGTTTTGCCAGCCAACTATATCATCATATACCGCCATCCTGGGGAAAAACTGTGCAATTGTGTACAAGTAATTTCCATCCTCGGGAAAGTATTCCATCCCCGATCTCGCTTTTTCCTTTTTTCTATCATTGATGTTGTAGGTCCATTTTACCGCAAATGTAAATTGCTCTCCGGAACCAAGTGCTCTCGGAAGCTCTACCCTCATCATCGTTTTGTTGATTTTAAAAGTTAGATCATTGCCTTCCGAATCTTTCACTTCCAAAATATTGAAGCCCAGTTCATCGCTATGTGTGATAAGATTTTTAATCGCCGATTCAGACATATTTTGATACATAAATGTATTTTTAGTACTGTATTGGTCTGCCGCTACATTTCTTATATTTTGATCCAGTTGTAACCATAAATAGCTTAGTTGATTCGGAGAATTATTTGTGTATGTAATTTCCTCATAACCACTAATTGTTTGATTGTCGTCATCGAGTTCTATGTCAATTATATAATCAGCTTTTTGCTGCCAATAACTATGCCCGGGAGCTCCGGATGCCGTCCGATAAGTATTTGGAGTTGGAAGCATTGTACCCAACTGTTCAAATTTTCTTCCTTTAAAACTCTCCTGACTTTGCCCTGCAAATGCGAAAAGAAAAAGTGCTAAGAATATGATGTAAAATTTCATTTGAATGCTGATTTGTCTATTTAATTATTAACGTCCTATTTACCAATATTTTGATTCAAACATTAGTGTAATGGCCACGCCTGCTATTCCTGAAGAAATAACCATAATCCAGTCTCTTCTGTTTACTCCAAAAATATTTAGAAATAAATAAGCTATAATTAAGAAGGAAAGAAACACAATTATTTGTCCGGACCCAATACCCAAATTGAATGATACAAACGGACTCCATACTTTTAATGAATCTCCATTGATTCCGACTAAATAATTTGAATAGCTAAAGCCATGAATTCCACCAAAAATTAGAGCCAATATATAGTTTTTTCTAATATTTCCGCTGTATCGAAAATTGTCCTTTTTTTTGAAAATATTTGAAAAGGAAGTAAAGAAAATGGTTAGAGGAAGAAGAAATTGAATCAGGTTATGATTGTATTTTACGATGTTGTAACTCCCCAAAGCCATGGTGATTGTATAACCAAAAATAAAAAATACCAACAGTATAATTACACGCTTCCAGTCCTTAATAGTAAATACAACAAGGAGAGAAATAAGAAACAGAATATATTCTACATTGTAAATATCAAGAATATACCTGATGCCGAGTTTATAATATAAAAGAAACTGAGACATCAATTGTTGAAGCTTTAAGTAAGACTACGATAATTAAAAAATTGTACTTTATAAAGAATGGCAATATTAATGCATAAATTTGAAATTTAATAGTATTTCATGCAAATGATAGCTCTACTTCCTCAGATTTTCGGCGCAATTATTATTGCAAATTTGCACACATTTCACGTAAGTGTTTGTGAAGTAAATTACAATCTAAACACCCATTCGCTGGAAATATCAATGAAAATTTTTATTGACGACCTCCAATTATCAATCAATAACCAAGGAAATGATGAATTTAAACTCGATAGAACCTACGACAAAAAAACCACCAATCTTCACCTTAAAAACTATCTAAAAGACAGATTTAAGATTAAGATAAACGCAAAGCAGATTGACTTAAATTTTTTGGGATTTAAATTTAAGGAACACGAAATATTATGTTTTCTGGAAGTCAAAAGCATAGAAGATTTTGAGACTATTGAAATAGAAAATTCGATACTTTTGGAGTTATTTGATGATCAGATCAATCTCACTCACATTAAATATAAAGATGAGATGAAAAGCATAAAAACTACCAGAGGAATGCGATCTGGAATTATTGATGTTTCGGAGTGGTAGGTGTTGAATATGTATAAAATGTCAAACCCAGTTTTGTCTGCACATATGAAGCATTTATAATCAAAATTGCTAAACTTGCAGCTGATAAATATTCCATAATATAATTAGTAATAATGGTGGTATCTCTGAATAATCATACAATAAGCTTCTTTACTTTCATCAATTGCAACTTTCTCCTGCAAGAGTGATGATTGCATTGAATCACCTGATGTTTCTGCTATAGATTTAACAGTGGAAATAGAGCGTCTTGATAAGGTGCTACACAATATTGCTCTGGCATCCATATCTGGTACCATGGGGATGTAGGCCACTATATCATTAATACATTAATGTTATGCACGATGCATTGGAAGTGTCGTGCAAAAACCTGAATTTGTTCGGTAACCCATCTGAACACACTAATGGATTTTTATCACCTTATTATGGTGAATATGTACAATCGTATATTTGATCAGGCTGAGAAATCTGTCGAAGATGATTCTTATTTTTTGAAAAGGAGAGAAATAGGGCAACTTCCCAAGATTTTTGCTGATTTGGAATTTTCTAAAAGGAAAGCAAAAGGAGAATTTTTTAATAGTGGTTTGACCAGACAATACTGACCCTATGTTGAAATGATGAAAAAACTGGAGTCGTTTGTGGAGATTTGCAAGGAATCGGGAGTTAACTTTTTTAGTGAGAAATCTACCAGACCCAAAGCTTACATGGAAAACAATAAAAGTTCTGTGGAATTGAGTATTCAAAAGCAATTCGCATTCGGAGCAGATGTCAGGATTGTAATTCCTAAATATGCCATTTGTTCTGTAAGCGAGGATGGTGAAAACTATAAGCAAATTGAAAGCTTACTCATAATGTTCCGTTAAAACAAAAGGAGAGTCATATTGAAACTTTTGATTTTCACTAGAAAAAATCAGGATGCTATTTATCAAAATATTTACAAAAAATATTGGAGTAAACCCAAGTTAGCATTGTTTCAGTGGAGAAGAAGCATCTATTTTGATCGATGAAGTTGTGGTGAAATAGCTTGGAAATATTGCTCAAGATCGCATGAAAGGGTCTAGTGACTATGCTAAAAAGAAAGGAAAAAAATAACTGTATTTTGATAGTCTCTCTTTTTTTTAGAAATTTAGAGACTCAATACTTTAATCTTATAAGCGTGAAGTAGATTGCATGAAGGCTGATTTTTTTAATATTGAAAAGGTTCTAATTAACATATCAAAATCTGATGAGGTTGCTTTTAAGCTATTATTCAACAGATATTATCCTAGGTTACTCAATTATGCGTTTGTCATTATAAAAAACCATGAGTCTGCCGAGGATATTGTATTGGAGGTAATGCATTCTATCTGGGAGCGAAGGTCAAAACTTGCGGAGTTGAAGAATTTTGAGAACTACATCTATGTCTGCACGAGAAATAAAACACTCGACTATCATAAGAAAAATTCAAAGCTGATAAATGTCAGCTTTGATGAGCCTCATTTCAACGAATACATCACACACCACAATCCTGAGATTACCTTGCTCAATAAAGAATTATTTGCAATTATTGACGAGGCAATTTTAAATCTTCCTGAGAAAACAAGATTGGTTTACAGGCTTGTAAAAGAAGAAGGTTTGAAGTATCAGGAAGCAGCAGATATACTTGGTGTTTCTGTGAAAACAGTAAATAATCAATTGCTAAGTGCAATGAAGTTGATTCGACAAAATACTACAGATTATTTAACGAAGGATAAAAAAAGCCCATTATTCAAGACCTTGAAAAGCTTATTATTTTTTTAGGATTATAATAAGTCAGAGTTCAAGGATTTAATTTTTTTCACCTAATTTCTCCAAATCCAAGGCCCCAAAACCCAGCAGTTTCATTTCCTAATTTTGACTTTACTTTGGATCCAATAAAAAAAACAAAAGGACCAATAGGTATTTTTTGTAGTTATCCAGTCTTTAGTATGAATCATTAGAATTAGAAACAGAAAAATTGGAAAATCGCAACATTGATCAGATCATTTTAGCTTCCCTACAAGATGAAGCTACAGCCAATGAAATTGAAATGCTTCGAAAATGGTTGAGCGAGGACAAAGATCATCGGGCAATTTTCGAATCCGCAAAGCTTTACTGGGATAATAGCACACTTACTGTTAAATCTTCAGACACTAAAAAAGCTTATGTCAGGTTAATGAAAAAATCGTTTGCAGCTTCATCTGTAAATGTAATTGATATTAATAAAAATAATAGAAGCATACAGACTCATCGGTCGAATAAATTTTCCTGGTACAAAGTAGCTGCTGCGCTAATTGTATTTTTTGCTTTATCAGGATTAGTATATTTTGTTATAAACTCAAATCAACTACCACAAGAAGTAGTGGCAACCACAGTAATAACCAAGCAAAATCCAAAAGGGCAGAAGCTAACTACATATTTACCAGACGGATCGAAAGTGATATTAAACTCGTTGAGCGGAATCAAATATAATAAAGCATTTATTGGAGAAGAACGAATTGTGGAGTTGGAAGGGGAGGCATTTTTTGAAGTTGAAAAAGATGCTGCAAGGCCGTTTAAAGTAATTTCAAATGGAGTAACCACCATAGCACTAGGCACTAGCTTTAATGTGAACGGCAAAAACGATGATTTTGTTGAAGTAGCATTGGTATCAGGGAAGGTTAGTGTGACAAATCCTTTATCGAAATTTGTAATTCTGGATCCCGGTAAATCTGTCACTGCCAATCAGATTGGTGAAATGCAAGTACATGATTTCGATTATTTGGATAAGGTGGGTTGGAAAGATGGAATTTTAGCATTTGATAATAATTCTTTGCCTGAGATCATCAACAAACTCGAAGATTGGTATGGAGTGGAGTTTAATGTTGACAATAGTTTATTAGGTCAGTTTCATTATACAGGTAATTACAAAAATGAGTCGCTAGAGGAGGTGCTTCAGGGAATTTCTTTTGTGCATCATTTCGAATTTAGAATAGCAGGAGATTCAGTAGAAATAATTTTTAACAAAACAAATTAATAAGCCTATGAAATAATATTAAACTTATCAAAAAAAGAGCCTATGGATGTTGTAGCATCGCATAGGCTGAAAACTTAAAATTTTCTTTGTATTAAACACATTAAAGTTATGAATTTTAAACGATTACGACAAATTTTATTAAATATGTCAAGGAGAACGCTACATGCGCTAATTATTAATTGCTTTCTGTTAAGCACCATTTATGCCAGTGGATTGAATGCACAACAGATTAAAAGTGTGAAAGAGGCTTCAATAAAAATTAAACTTGAGAATGCAAATCTCATTCACGTTTTTCGGGATATTGAAGCCAGAACAGATTACGAATTTTCCTATAAAAGTGAAGACCTTGATCAAAATTTTAGATTTACAGGCAAATTCAATAATGCTACTGTTGCCGAGGTTCTGATGGAGATTTCAAAACAAACGGGGCTTAAGTTCAAACAAGTAAACAATAATATTCACATTTCCAGGAAATCTAAAAAAAATAAGAATGAAAAAGTGCTGGAAGTTATCATTCAGGGTATTACCATTACAGGAAAAATCACTTCAGATGTAGACCCTAATGGACTTCCTGGTGTTAATGTAATATTGAAAGGAACAAATGTTGGCACAATTACGGATGTGAATGGTGATTTTTCTATAGAGGTTTCGGATGAAAATTCTATCATTACATTCAGCTCAGTCGGTTATGTAGCCGAAGAGATTGTTGTAGGCATTAGAACGATAATCAGCTTAGTTTTGGTACCAGATATTACCGCTCTCGAGGAAATTGTGGTTGTAGGGTATGGCGAAGTTAAGAAAAAGGATTTAACAGGTGCTGTGGTAGCATTGGAAGAGGAGGATATGACCACAGGGGGTGGTGTAACCTCGGCAGCACAAATGTTGCAAGGGCGCGCTGCAGGTGTTGAAGTTTCAAGCGGAGACGGAACACCTGGTGGTGAGTTATCTATTGTTATCAGAGGTAATAATTCTATTTCAAACAGCAACGAGCCATTGTATGTAGTAGATGGGTTTCCTATTGCAGCAGGCGCCTCCATTAACCCTGCCGATATTGAATCTATTGATATATTAAAAGATGCTTCGGCTGCAGCTATTTATGGGTCACGAGGGTCTTCCGGAGTTATTTTAATTACTACTAAAAAAGGAAAAAGAGGCGAGTTTAAAATTACCTATGATGGGTTTGCTGGAGTACAGCAGATTAATAATACCATTGACTTTTTAAACTGGACAGACTACGCAGATAACCGTGATATACAATATGGTTTGCAGGCAAATACTACCGACCCCTGGTACACCCCTGCTGATATTGCACTGGGAACAGCAACCACAGGCGAAGGTACAGACTGGATTAAGGAAGGCACCAGGGATGCCATGATCCAAAGCCATACAATTACTGCCTCGGGCGGAGATGAAAATTCCAGATTTGCTTTATCTGCAAACTCCTTTAATCAGGAAGGTGTTTTGCTTAATAGCGATTTTAGCCGTATTTCGGTTCGTTTAAATGTTGACAGGAAAGTTGGAAAAAAAGCTAATATTGGTGTAAATATTTATACAGCAAAAACTGACGCTGATCAGCTGGAGAACAGGGCAGGATTTAGAAGCAATTCAAACACATATGCCTTACTAACTGCTGAACCCGGCAGGGCTGCGTATAATGCTGATGGCAGTTATGGTGCAACCGTATTTTCCAGAGACAATCCCAGCAGGCCTTGGATAAATCCAGTTGCCAGAATGGAAGGGATCGTAAGAGAGAATACAGTAATTAGAACGTATGGAACTATTTGGGCTGATTATAAAATTATGGAAGGGTTGGTAGCCAAGGTTAATGTTGGGTTTGATAATTCTGCCACTACATTTAAAGAATTTAACCCTGTACCCTTTACTGCTTGGGGGTGGAGGAATCCAAACGGGCGAATACGTGAATCAAAAAGCACTACTCAATTGATAGAAGGTACGCTTAATTATACCCCCGAAATTTCTTCGAGGCAATATCTAAATATATTAGTAGGTGCTTCTGACCAGTATTTTAATAATTTAAGTTTCTCTGCAAGAGGAATTGGATTTCCAACCGAAAAAACATTGTATTATAATTTAGGTTCAACCGGAAGGCCAATTGTTTCCAGTTTTAGGGCAGATAGCCGCATTATATCTTTCTTTGGCCGGGCCAATTATAGTTTTAACGACAAATACCTACTAACTGCTACATTAAGGGCAGATGGAGCCTCCCAATTTGGAGAAAATAATAAATGGGGTGTATTCCCTTCCGCTTCAGCTGCTTGGAGAATATCTGAAGAAGCTTTTTTAACAAATTCTAACCTTGTAGATAACCTTAAGTTAAGGCTTGCTTATGGAATTACCGGTAATAATAATATTTCGCCTTATACAGCAATACAAAGAGTAGGCTCTACTAAACTGTATAGTTACGATGGACAAACATCTGTGTCAGGCTTAGGTCCTGATGGAAGGTTTGTCGCAGATCCTGATCTAAAATGGGAAACCACCAGGATGCTTAATATTGGGCTTGATTTTGGACTATTTGGGAGTAGGTTATTTGGTTCTGCCGAAGTATATAACTCCAATACTACAGACCTTATTGTTGATAAAAACGTTTCTATGGCTTCTTTGGGTGCACTTAGACAAAGAACCAATGTAGGCGAAATAAATAATAAAGGGATAGAGCTAACATTAGGAGGTAATATTATTGAAAAAGACTTCAGATGGACAGCATCGGTCAATTTTTCGAAAAACACAAATGAAATTGTTAAGCTTAGTGGAGACTCACCTATTAATTTGCAAGTAGATAGAAGGCCTTTATGGTATGCATCTGAGCAGGTTTACAGGCAGTTGATTGCCGGAGGAGAAATGGGGGACTTTTATGGTTACAAATACCTTGGTGTAATACAAGCCGGAGAAACATACACACCTCAGCCCAACTCAGTAGAAGGACAAGCTAAGTATGAAGACACCAATGGAGACGGAATTGTTAATGCAGATGACAGATCTGTAATCGGCAATGCCACACCTGATTTTATCTGGGGCTTTAACAATAGATTTAGCTACAAAGGCCTGAGCCTCGATGTATTTTTTCAAGGGGTACAAGGCAACGATGTACTTAACTTGAGAGCTGTAATGCTAGATGAATGGCGCACACCACAGGCTGCTGAAAGGTATAGTGCATCAAACACCACAGGTACCCGACCGGGTGCAGGTTATTTTGTAGGAGAATATGGCTCTTATGTAAATACTGAATTTATAGAAGATGCCTCTTATGTAAGGCTTAAAAACATTGTTTTAACCTATAACTTTAAAACAGATAATATTTCGTGGTTGAGCAATTTGGAACTATACGTTCAGGGCCAGAATCTACTTACGTTTACAAATTATACAGGGTTTGACCCTGAAGTAAGCTTTTCGTATAGAGGTTCTTCCAGATCAGTTGGCAGAGGGGTAGATGATAACGGATTTCCTAATTCCAAAACTTATACCATTGGACTTAGACTTTCACTTAACTAATTAAAATATACGTATTATGAAAAAAATAAATATTTTCTTATTAACATTTTTAGTAATGATAATAAGTGTTTTATCGTGCAAGAACAAACTTGAAGAAATAGTTTACTCAAGCTTGGCAGAAGCAAATGCCTATGAAACATTTGAAGATGCCGAAGTACTAGTACTTGCTGTTTATGCTGCCCAAAGGGGAGATATAGATACTTGGGGTGCCTATTATACCATGGATTACCTTCAGTTAGGCGAATTGCCTACCGATTACGGGCAGGATGGTTCCATTAGTGGCCTGATACCTTTAGAAGTGGGTACCTGGGAAAAAGACCATGAGTACATTCTAAACCTTTGGCAAGGTGCCTATAAAGTGGTAACATCTGCCAATTTTGCAATTGAGGTTTTAGAAAATATGCCAATAGATGCCGATGCAAAAGCAGGTTTTATAGCCGAAGCTAAATTTTTAAGGGCTCTCTCTTATTACGACCTTACCTTAAATTTTAAGGATGTGGTGTTAAATTTAGGCAGGTCAAACGAGAATTTACCGCTAAGCCCTCAAGCGGATGTTATTGCTGCCATAATAAATGATTTAACCGATGCGCAAGCTGATTTGCCTTCGTATGGCACGTATGGTGTAGGCCGCGCAACCAAGGGAGCTGCATTGGCACTACGGGCCAAAACACACTTGAACAATAAAAACTGGACAGAAGCTGCAGCAGATGCCAAAGCAGTAATGGATTTGGGCGAATACGCCCTGTTTCCAAGTATTGTTGATTTGTTTGATGTAGCCAATAAGTCGGTTAACGAATGGATTTTTGTAGTTCACGGTCAAGAAGGTGGTACCGGAGCAGACTCATTTGTTCCTGCCGTAACTCTACACGGCACCTATCGAAATGCTTCTAGTGGCAACATTATGGTTTCAAGAGATTTCTATAATTCATTTGATTTGAATGACGATAGAAGAAATCTGATGGTAAATGGGTATCAGGATGTACAATTACGAACTACTGTAGTTGGAAGCGATACCTTAGATATCTATTGGGCTGCTCCGGGCACCTTAGAATACGACCCGTTAGCGACAGACCCTACCATTGATCTTAACGGTCAAGCATTTGTTCCTACCATTAAATATTTAGGGGGGTATGATCGTTTTTCTGAAAATCCGGGTGGAACGTCAGGTACTAATTACCCTGTTATTCGGTATGCAGATATTTTACTTGTGAGAGCCGAAGCACTGAATGAAAGTAACCAGGCAGGAGCAATTGACCTTGTCAATCAGGTAAGGGCAAGAGCCGGAGTAGCTGATTTGGCGGGTTTAAGCCAAGCAGCATTGCGTGATGCTATTTTGGAAGAAAGGGCAAAAGAACTCTTTTTGGAAGGCCATAGAACTATTGACCTTAGAAGAACAGGAAAATACATTGAATTATGGAAAGCAGGGTTAGAAGCCAAATACCCGAGTAGTAATTTTAATTACCTTAACGAGTCCAAGTATTATTT
>VAPL010019781.1_pt1 | contig 18952 bp, 14 predicted proteins | sample 3395061 | NCBI WGS metagenome assembly VAPL01 (sample SAMN08290444, study PRJNA428436) | hydrothermal vent metagenome | isolation source: Deep-sea hydrothermal vent chimney 2 | place: Pacific Ocean: Juan De Fuca Ridge | depth 2182 m m | reverse complement strand
TCATAAATTCCTGCAATCCCACACATAACACTAAAAAATCCACTTAAATAATTGATAAATCAACAAAACTGAGATAACGAGCAATCCCCCACAATATAGAGTAATAATACATGGTTCAAGGTCAAAATCGAACTACCCGAACGGGTAATCATCTAGGACTTCAAGGCACCAAGCTTTTCTTCCCACAACCAGGCATGCCTTATTATGGTCTCAAGTGAAGAAAAAGCAGGCTCCCAACTCAGCTCTTTTTTCGCTAATTCTGCATCCGCGACTAAACGGGCAGGGTCTCCTATTCTGCATTTCGTAACCACAACTGGGATATCTCGTCCCGTCACCTTCTTAGCCGTATCAATTACCTCTTTAACGGAAAACCCATTTCCATTACCCAGATTATACGCTGCACTTTTATTACTCGATTGTAGAGCTTTAATGGCCAGCAAATGAGCTTCACAAAGATCACAAATGTGGATGTAATCTCGAATACACGTGCCATCGGGGGTATCGTAATCTTGACCAAAAATTGAAATTGAGCCCCTACGACCAGAAGCGGCCTGCAGTACCAATGGAATTAAGTGTGATTCTGGTACATGTCGTTCCCCTATTCTGGTCTCAGGGTCAGCGCCAGCAGCATTAAAATAGCGTAATGCAACAGACTTTAGCCCATAGGCACGGTCATAATCAGCCAACATTTGTTCAACTATAAGTTTTGTCCGGCCATAAGGATTGATAGGTACCATCGTATGTTTCTCATCAATAGGAACATATTCTGGTTCACCAAAAATTGCGGCTGTTGATGAAAATATGAAATTCAAGACTCCATGCTTCACCATTGCATCCAGAAGATTTTGTGTATTAGTAACATTATTAAGATAATATTTAGCAGGTGAAATAATCGATTCACCGACTTCAATAAAAGAAGCAAAATGCATCACCGCATCAAACTTATTTTCACTAAATACTTTATCAAGTAAGTCTGTATTAGCTAAATCACCTTCAATAAAATTTCCACCCAACACGGCATCACGATAGCCAGCTGATAGGTTGTCTAAAGTTGTGACTTCAACATCATCTTGTAACAAACGAACCACCATAAGTGAGCCTATATACCCGGCACCACCAACTACCAATATTTTCATAAATTCTTAAACTCCTGAAAGTATAGCATTCACTAACAGTTAGTATTTTAAGTTAAATTTGATACATACGTATATGTAAATTTTCAAAATTGAATCCCAAAATTAAATCCATAGAGAAGCAGTATTAAATTCTGTTGTAGTGAATTTTTACGTAGCATGATTTTATTTTAAAACTAAAAAATAACTTTCAAACAAGGTTAGAATCGAACTACCCGAATGGGTCATCATTTACAGATTACACTTTAAATACTGCTCCGAATAATGCATTGATCATGGATATGTAGATAAGCCTCTAATTATGCTCATGGCCTGAGCTGAACCTAATGGAGACCCATGCGTAACACGAGAAGGGATGAATACGGCTCCCTTAGGGGCGCTTCATTACAAATTCCTATATCCACATTCACCCTAAAATTGAGTACATAACTATCGAACTCAGTAAAAGCGACAGAGGTATTTTCAACAGCAGTATCAGTGAAATTAGCGATGCCGGATGCTAATCCTGAAATTATAGGCTAGGTATAGGTAACTGTACCCTGAGGAGGCTGTATCCGAGCACGCCCTTAATAAGCTAATTAAACCTAAAGTTATACAGACACGGTTTAATAAAACACTTTTGAATTGGCAACACTCCATTTTTACCTTCCCAATCCTTAAGTACTTAATAAAAAATAGCACAGCAATTTTACATGGAGAAATTCAATAATTGAACTACCTGGATAGGCCATCAGTAGATTTTATAGATAAATTGTTAAATTGCTCAATCCCAACTAAAACTAAAAAATTATATCTTTTAGAAAGAATACTCATAAGCACCAATATCGGGCGCGGATCCAACTGGTCGCTCTTTTTGATCAATATCTTCTAATATATTGACATCAATTCCCGTATTTATCGCCGGACTGTCTGATAAAAGCTGATAATCATGATTTGATGGACCAAGAAAAATAGTATCTATAGCCGTTACAATAAATTCACCGGTACCTAGAGGGCTACTTTGAGTACGAGTATAAATATTATGAGAAATATCTCCTTGCATTGCGTCCATTCCATCAATAATATTATTTTTAATCACCAGACCATTTATGAGCCCTTGTTGATTATAAAATCCCCCTCCCCAACTATTACCGGAGAGAAGATTGTTATGTTTAATAATCACATTGGATGAATTGCCACTCCAGCAGGCCATGGATTGATTATTTCCATTGCCATGAAAAATATTATTAATTATTCTTAGATCATGGACATTCTGGAATGTAAACGGAACATTGGAGTTAAAGACTCTATTACGAGCAAGCAATATATCTGTAGCCCCTAAATATACGGAAATCCCATTACTATGAACTCCTGTGGATTCATCAATATAATTATCAAGAATTTCTCCATGATTCCCACCAGCATAAAAAATCGGAGTTCGTCCCAATTTAATCAGCCTGTTGTTCTGAATTTTAATACTATCTCCTGAAACAGCGATCCCCCTTAATCTTGAATTAAGCGTTAGATAATTATCTTTAATCAAGGCAGAAGTAACGTTAAGCAAACTAATTAGATTTCCAAAAGCATCATTCCGCCATTTTATAATCTCATTATTTTTTAAAATAATACCGGATTCACTTGAAGAATTTGTTCGGATTGCTGTTCCAATACCTTTTTGTATTCTAAAACCATCAATAGCAATATTGCTGTGACTTCCTATATTAAAGCTTGTACTCCTTACAGATATAGTTACTTCGGCGGTATTAGGATCTATACTACCCAGGGGCCATAAGTAAACCTGCCGCGAACTCTCATCAAAATAATATTCCCCGGCTTTATCTAAAACTGAATCATTGAGATTATTAGCAATAGCCAGTTTAAATCTATCTGTCTGTGAATATGGAGCAGCCCCCAAGACATCAAAAGTTATTCGATTTTCCGCTACGCTAAACGCTGTAATTTTTCTGAAATCTACTTCATTAGATGAACGCCATACATAAGCGTAAGAGCCTATCAGCTCACCACCTCCAATGCCTGCAAACCAGGTATCGGTAGCCGTGGTAGCTGTTAAACCTGAAACCAACTGATAACTGCTGTGATTGTCCATAAAGAATGGATCAGGTGGATTAGGATGCTGGGATACAAACAGCATATTTTCATCCTGATACAAGTTTGAAGTTAAAGCCGTGGTTCCCACAGGTGCAGTTGTATGGTAAATATTTAGCCAGTTACTGTTACCACCACAACCTACAGCCGAAGTGCATCGAACCCAATTACTTAATGACTCGGAACCATCAATAATGGCTCTTTCCACTCCCCAGCCATTTCCTTTATAAACAATGGGATCCGTTGAAGTACCTCCAGCATTAATCACTATCGACCCTTTATAGATCACACCACCTTTAAAAAGCACCATATCACCAGGCTGTAGCGTTGTTTGGGCATTTCCCGCAGCATCAGGGTCACCTGGTGCATGCTCCCAGGCTGTATCTGCTGATGTTCCCAGTTGTAAATCATCTCCACCTGCAAAGTCCACATAATATTTTCTTAACGGTTCATAGGTATCCAGAAAATCTGATTCAGGAGGAGTGTTGGTATTATTCCCATTTACGTTGGGTGATATATTATTACTGTCAACAGGAACCTCACCATCGCCTCCACCACCACATCCGGTTAAGAAGAAAGTAAACATCAAGACCAATAAACTAATCCTGATTAGATAATTATAATGAATCATTTCAATTACATTTATAAAGTAAACTGATATGCGCCAATACTATTATGTTCCGCATCACGAACAGGACCATCATCCTGAATGAAACCATTAGCATCAATACTACCCAAACTATAGCCTGATTGGGTATCAACATCACCAAAATACACCGCTTCACTATTTACAGTCAGATGATAATCTAAAACTTGATGGTGGGCACCTGTAAAGTCTATTTCTGCATCAATACCAGTAAAGAAATTATTGGTAAAATAGTCAATCGGATAGTCAGCCGCCTGACTAGTCATAATTTTTGTACCCAAATCTGGCGGTGTGCTCAAAAAAGAATGCACATTGTCATACAAAGAATAAGTCCAGAAGATATTGTTTGCGGTCTGTGTCATTTGGGGTAAGTTAACGCTCCCAATCATAATATTATTGTAGACATGCAAACCGGAACCATCATAACCACTTGCTAGAGACTGAACGATAAAGGCTGTACGGAGACGGTAAGTAGCTTGGGTCGTGTCTCTTAAATGGCCAGCGAAGGTATTATTTCTGACAATCACACTTGTGCCCAAAAGATTCATCCTGATAACATACACATTCTGAATATCATAGAGGAGATTGTTTTCTATTATGATATTGTTATAAGCAACCTCTCCTCCGGCCGCATCCGGATTGTAAAACATAATACCAGAAGAACTACCTATATCATGAAATATATTCCCTCTAATCCAAACATCATTACTTCTTATTGAAATCGCACTGGCATGAGGGTGGCCGCCTGGATTACTAGTCGTATAAGGTGAGTTAGGATCTAAATCATTGGTTTCAAAATTGGAATCATAAACATTATTTTTTTCAATAATAAAATTATCATTTCCTCCTGCATACTGAAAACCGCTACCACCACTTAAACCATGAATATGATTTCTACTTAACGTCACATTACGAGAATCACTAGCAGTAAAACCTCTATTTACATTTGAGATATCACAATAATAAATTAATATATTTTCTGAATTTACTAACCGTACAGCAGTACCAGTTTCATATTTATGATTGAAATTGCTGATGCTGCTATTCCTGACTTCAAGATGCCTTACATTACTTACATTGATACCAAACGCTGCATCAGTAACTCCTACGCTGAATTTTATATTATCAAATCGTAAATAAGTATCTCTCAAGCTGCTATTGAGCATCTCAATACCTGCAATAACAGGCGCATGACCAGAATCTGCTTTAAAAGTTATCCAGTCTGTCCGGTTATTAGCATTATTTTGAGAGAAACGTCCGTAATTTCCATTACGTAAAATAATGGTATCTCCGGAGTTCATAACACCAAAAATTTTATTCAAGGTTTCCCAGGGATCAGTACTTGTGCCATCCCCATTTACGTCATCACCCGTATTTGCATCCAGATAATAAACATTATTACTTGTTTCTGTGTAAACAACTGTAGGTTCAATGCCATAACCGGTTATTGCTGAGGGACTATACTGAGGCGTTGTATTTGTTGTGATACTTTGATTACTTGTATTATCTGAACCAGTGTCACCACCACCACAAGCAGTAATAAATAAGCTGATAAATAAAATATATAATAATTTTACGTTTTTCATGATAAATGAGCTCCTAAAATATTCGTCTCTTAGTAATGGTTATCAGCACTTTTTTTGAAAACTTAAGGTAGCAGTTCACACTTCTATGATGTGCATGACTTACAACATGCGTTATCTATCATTTACGAAACATTTGTTTATTAATGATTAGGCTGTACTTTAAGGAAATATAACTGCATTTATTGCAACTAGCTGTGATATAGATCGACTAAACAGACAAAAAACGGTTATCATTTGATTCTATGAAAGGTGTCACATAAAACATGTGACGTGCATCATGTTAAAAATGAATTATTTATAACAAATCATAATATTGCTTAAATACTTACTTTTTTTATGGCGATTAACTCCGATACGGTTACAAATTTAAAACCTTCCTCTAATAACTTTTCGATCATTAAAGGAATAGATTCGATTGTAGTACTCCGCGACTGAAACATAGGATGTAACAATATAATAGAACCTGGCTTTGTATTTTTAACTGCATAATTGGCAATATTTTCTGGGATTTTCGTATCAACAAATTTCTCAGGCTCAATATCCCACATAATAGTTGGAATTGATTTTTTTCTTAAATACAGAGGCAAAGTAAATAATTTTTTACCATATGGAGGTCTGAATATTGTCTCACCTGCGTATCCCGTTTCAAGTATAAGTTTATTTGTTTTATCGATCTCATCTTTAACAAATTTACTGCTAACAAATACCATTTTTTTATGCGAATAAGAATGATTCCCTATCTGATGACCGTGCTTAACAATAGTCTTTGCTAAATCTGGATTTTCTTCAATTGCCTCACCAGTGAGGAAAAATGTGGCTTTGATACCAAAAGGTTCTAATTTTTCTAAAACTTTTTCTGTATACACAGGCATTGGACCATCATCAAAAGTTAGAGCAATAACCTTTTCATTTGTATTAACTCTATAAATTAATTCACCAACAAACTGTATTTTCCTACTTCGGGAAAATCGCCAGGTTATAATCACTAAGACAAACAAAATAAAAAACAAAACAATTACATTTAACATAAAAACAGGCACCTATTAATTTTCATTAATTATCTATTTAGCTACTTATGATAAAGGTATAATCTAATATCAAATTTATTCTATTCAAATAAAAATTACTTTTTTATAAAACACTTGAGTTCATCAATCAACAAGCTTAATTTTTTTGATTCAATTGGTGCAGTATGATAATTGCCCTTAAGAATAGTATTTATTGATTTATGTAATGTATCTTTATCATTCGCAATATATATGCCAGGTATATCTTTAAAATATGAAACCGTCGCAATTTGATGATCATTTCGTATTTCACCTAACTTAAACTTTCTTGGCATAATCACCAATGGTTTATTGTGATCAATACAATTAATTATTGTGCCCATGCCAGCATGCCCAATAATTACATCTGCATCACTAAGTAACTGGCTCCACTCATCAGGGGCAATATAATTTTTAATCTGACAATATTTAGAAACAAAATTACTTTTCCCTGCCTGGACGATAACTTTTACATCTGTATTTAAAGCTGCCCATTCATCGATAGCCTCAACAAGCCTGTCAAAAGGTAGTTGCGAACCGACAGTAACAAAGATCACAGCACGCTGCCTTTATAATATGGCCCATTTGGTTTTGCCAGATGCTTCCATTGAGTCAACCACAGGTCTGCAAAACGTTTTACTTTTTTACCCGATACAGATAACTGTTCAACGTTAGCTACGCTATCTACCCAGATTGTTTTCGCACCTAATAGCTTACCAATAAGCAGCGCAAAGAAACCGGGAGCCGCACCTGTAGACATAACAATATCGGGGCGCAAACGAAACATAATAAAAAATATTTTTAATGACAGGATAATTAGACTAAACTTCTCATCCAAATGTGCATCCGGGATAACATACAAAGACGCCGGATAAACTTCATCTTTGACACCATTTGTTGTTGTCATATAATGAACTTCCATACCCTCAAAAGCCGATGACATTTTTCTTATTTGAACCCAATGTCCTCCATGAGAAGACACCAGTAAAACCTTTTGCACCATACAAATATACCCCTTACAAGAACAATATTTTACTCTTTTTTATTGCGAGATGACATGTCCTTTTCCCATTGATAATCAGACATGTTTTTCAGATTTTTTTTCGCGTAAATTCGAGTAATAATGTTAATAAAAATGTAAATAGCTAATTTCAGCCATTTATGCGGTTTTTTTAACAAGCTTGATAATGCACCACCATAAGACTTTTCTTCATTTTTAAGAAGCTCGGGATATTTTTGAGCTAATTCCATTTGCCCCAAACGACTGCGAATTTTGATTTTTAATAACCAATTCAAAGTTGTCGGCGCCTTTACAATTGCATAAGCACCTTTAACATTTCCTCGTTCGTCCTCTTTAAATAATGCTCTAACATAACCATCATCAGCGATAATATCCGGAAATATATCGAAACGATCACGTCCTTCTTCAGATAAAGCATACACACCAGCGCCCATCATGCCACTACGGCAATAAGGTAATGACAGCCAAATATCATAATATGCTTTAACAAACCAGGAAGAATTTGAAAAATCCATTTTAGGTATTGGAGAAATAGCCAATAACTTACCCTCTAACAGGGCATCAATAATTTTTGTCAAAGCTCCCTCTACCAATTGAATATCTGCATCCATATATACCCTGGGGAATGAGGTTGCTTTTGAATCACCAAGATTTAGTGCATTTGTTTTAGAAGGGGTTTCTGTAGAAATTAATTTAATACTACTTATAAATTTATTGGCGGCATCATATGTATTATCAGTACATCCATTTGCTACAACAATTATCTCATCGTCATTATCAACTTGATTTAATAAAGAAGACAACGTCTTTGAAATTAACGATGCTTCATTGTGTGCTGGTATTATTATACTTGACATTAATACACCCTATATAATAAATTTTAATTTAGTAATGATTTAAAATAAAAATCAAATAACATTACAAGAAACAACGGAAATCCAATCATGAGACTAAGAGACTCAAAAAGAATAATTTGTATTCTCACGATTTACAAAAAAATATTAGTTTGTCCCATTTATTAATTGTTCACATGAATCTCTCACTTTAAAAGGATACCCTATATTTGTCATTTCTAAATCTTTTTCAAATGGTAATTTAATATTAATTCCATTATATGGGTAGGAGAATATAATTTTCTTTTTTGTAGAATTAACATATTTTAATATATCGCCAGCACCAGCTTTCCATTTATATCTAGAATTTTGTTGCCATGAGAGTTTAGTGTAGATATTGTGCGATACAAAAGCGCTGTCAAATTTCAAAAGCAATCCATCAATAATTGAATTTATTACTTTTACACCATTTGTATTTTTACTTACATATAGAGATTTAGCATGTGGATTTAGAAATACATTATTATAGAAATAAAGATTATTGCTTCCACCCCAGTCAGCAGCCGTGTATCTATCTTCATTAGAATGGAATATATTTGCTGCAACTATAGTCAAATCAGCTTGATTAGTTGTAAATGCATGCAAACCATTTGCAACGCAATTATTAAATACGAAATTATTAATACTTTTCAGATATACCGATATACCATTCGAATGCACACCATTTATATTATTTATTAAATTTCCTTCTATGCGGCCATTACTAACTCTAAAATATGCTATCCCAGTTCCAGTAACATTTTCAATAAAATTATTTTTCGTGATAACATTATTAGAGTTGTTTACAAGAATCCCCCTGTTTGGACTGCTTGATTGAATCTTATTATTAATAATTTGTATCTCATCGCCATTTAAAACTGTGATAACACCCGACTTATCTATCGCTTTATGGTTACGCAAAATGTTATTATTGATACGAACATTGCGCACTGGATTAAATTTACTTCTTCCATGAATTTTTATACCCACACCAACTCTTCCCGCAACATCGACACTTCCATTTTTCTCAATAATAAAACCTTTCACTACTATATTTTCTGCAGATATATCTACACCAACTTTTTGTGAGGCATAACTTAATTCAGTTAATTTATCACCAAAAGGATAAATATATATAACATTATTTTTAACATCGAAATAATACTCCCCAGGGCTATCTAGCAAAGGCGCGGCATTAACCACAATGTATTTTTTTTTCTTATGAAAACTTACAGGCTTAAAGTATATTCTTTTAGTTTTTTCGTCTGCTCGCAGTATATTCCTTCTATATATTTGATTCCCTTTGCCCCAGACTATTAATGACGCATTCGACCAAGAGCCCAACAATTTATAAAATATTTTGTCTTTTATTTTAAGATAGTTACTCCCAATGTCACTATCATCTGCCGTAGTATATTTGTCGAGATTAGTTCTCAAATAAAAATCATCAATATTAACAGAATTAGATTCATATAATTTTCGATTTCCTGAGAAAAGGTTTAAGCCAATACTGTTTTTCACATTAACATTTCTAACACAGTAAATAATTTTGTCTCTAGATGGATGTTTGCATTTAGATATATTTGACATCGTATCCGACCCATCAACTATAGCCATACCATTTCCAAAATAGCCGTTTGAATTGCCATTAAATACTATTGGTAAATCGGGTGTACCACTAACATTGATATGTAATGCCCCCTTATATTTAACACCACCTTTAAATATTATTTCATCTCCAGGCACAAGTGTTATGTTTGATACTTTTTCCGTGGCATTTGGATCTCCTGGGTAGTTTTTTAGAGGAAATTCCTTTTTTGTGCCAATATTTTTATTCTTTCCCTGATCATAATCAATATAATAAACACTTGCATGACTTTCATTTATTAAAATAAACATAAAACATATTTTATATAAGATATTCATATTACTTATTAAAAAAAACCTTTCTCAATTTACTTACCAACATACCGGGTATAAATATTTTTTTAATAATTTGTATATAGTCTCTATAATCATTAAATTTATTAAATTGTATATATAACAATTCAGGCCATAAACTAGATATACCTTCATATACGTAAAGCTCATCTCTTCTGGCCTTAGCTGGCAAAGTAAATAATAATGAAATTAATTCGCGATTTACAAATGGGCTAATTTGAGTCACAACACCTCTACCTTCATAAGAATACGACTGCGCAAAGGCCCAAGAAGAAACTCGTAATTCAGCATATGCCAAATCAAGGACTGTAAACGCATCATGTTCATTTAATTCATATAACCACTTTCCTATCTCTACTTCTATTTTCTTGTTATATTTTAAACCTAATCTACTAATCAACATAGCAGCACTAATTGTCATTTCTTTTGTATCTGATTCTCGCCATAAAAATGCGCGGCCAATCTCACCTGCTGCGCCTCCAACAAGATATTTATATTTTGATAATGGACCTATTGATGGGCTGTAATATTGATTTACTCCACCTACACAATATGATGCATTATATAACCATTCATTTCTGCGCTGCTTTGTTGCTTTTATTGGTGGATAAACCATATGTTTTAAATCTTTGTCAGAAGCAGCAATTATTTTCGCTAAATACACATCAAGCTCACTGCCTGGCAAGTTAATAGTAGCAAGCGCCACTTTATCTTTAATATTTTTTATTCCTGATAAAATAAGTCTACTATCTTTACCCCCAGTCAATGTTAAGCAAGTACCCCCATCATTTAATAGAGCAACTACTGTAGATTGAATAATTTCTGCGATTTTTCGTGAAATATCTATGATTTCATTATTCTGAATAAATTTATTTACAGGCCAATGTCGTACACTCTTCCAAGTTTGTAAATCTAAGTAATGATTACAAATTAATCGATGCATACCATGGTGAGCAGTTAATCCAGCAGGAATCCATCCAAAATTAGTTATATTAAGCTCCGTATATAAATACTCATCAAATTTTTCAATAAATTCTTCATCATTTAAAATCTGGCCTACAGTACTAGCTGCGATTTTTTTAGTTGACTCATAAACTGATGAATACGAACCACAAGAATCAAGGTACAATCTTTTATAACTATCAGTGCATAAGACAAAAACCCACGTACCACAAAACATGTAAATTTGTGATTCAATGCTGTCAATATAATTTACGTCATCTATATCGAGTGTTATTTTATTATGTATAACCTTCTCGTTTTTATAATCAATGACAACTCCTATCATAACACCAATTATATTATCATTTTGATCTTCAACATAAATCCGGTTGGCAGTTTTTGAATGGTATATATAAACGCCACTAATATTAATAAATTCTTCTAGCGTGGTTTCTTTTTTTTCTACTGACAACAAAAACATCCCGTCAGTTTTTTCATTATTTGGTATGGAGATCATATTATTTCTTAATAGCTAAAAGCGATTTTGGTAGAAGAAAAAATTTTTCAGTAGATTTATCTGCACTTGGAAATAAATAACCAAACATTTTTTTATTTATCAATTGTGCACTATCAATAGTATATACAGCTTTATCAATATCTTTACATCTTGACCATTTCCCTACATTCATATTCTGTAATAAATAAACTCTTGTTAATCTTGGTAGCCAATGAAAAAACGGTATCATGCAATGTGGCTCAATAGGGAACCAAAAATTTGGTGTTTGAACGTAATATTTTTCAGCTACTCGTTCCATTTCACTTGCAAATTTTTTCATCTTTTCCCATGTGCCAACGTGCTCTATTACTGAATTAGAATGTGCAATGTGATAATGATTATCACTAATATCAGCCAAATCACAACAATTTCCAACAAGGTAGCTAAAAAATTCTTCGTCTGGCTCACCATCTATCTCACTCGAAAAATTTACAATATTTATCTTAATATTGTACTTGGACAGATATTCTTCAGGTAAAATTTTCCAATAGCGACGAGTCCCGCCCATATCAATGATATTAACGAAACCATATTTTTCATATGCCTCATTAATTAAAGATAACAAATAGATTAGTCTTTTAGCTCTCAATTTTGAAGCAAATGACTGTGGGTTGTTATAGTCCGTTATTTTTAACGCAATTTTTCTCCAAATCATCATTTATACTCTTTAGTTATTATTAACTTAATCATTCAGTATATACATTATAATTCTAACCACTCTTTTCTTCTTTTCCATATCAAATCCCATACGAGTGATTCAGAATTATATTTATCATTAATTAATGATAGTATTTTTTGTGAAATCATTTTATTTAGAGGGTATAATACAATAATAAACCTCCCTAATTTATATTTAAAAATACCCCAATGTTTATTTATCAATAAATGCTTTGCTTTTAACAACTTGATTATCTTATCTTCTTTAACACGTTCTGAAGCACCACCATAATGTATTATTACTGAATCAGGATTTATAATAGGCTTAGCTCCATGTTGCTTAGCTCGTAAACATAAATCAGCATCTTCGCCATACATAAAAAAATCAGGATCAAAACCATCAACCTCATTCCATAAAGAAGTTTCAATTAAAAGAAAACATCCAGTTACAATATCTACATATTTAATTGAATCCCTCATCCAGCCACCATATTGCTCACTGTTAAATAATGAGCTGTTTTTAAAAAATAGAGGTAAACCAAAGGCTCTACAAAAAAGATTCCACAATGTCATTTGCCTCCAACACGAGGTAGGATTCAGACTCATATCAGCAAAAAGTGTTTTACCACCCCATACCATTGATTCTTTATTACACTTCGAAAATGAAACTAATTTGTCGATCGCATAATCTAAAACGATCGTATCGGGATTTAATAGCAATAATTTATTTGCACTTGCATATTTAGCCGCTAAATTATTTCCTGCTGCAAAACCTAAATTATCAGATAATTTAATAAGATTTATATCATTACCATAAATTTTTTCAATTTGTTCTGCTGAACCATCAGAAGAGGCATTATCTACAACAACAACCTCAAAGTTAGTATGATTTGTTTCATTAAATACTGACTTTAAACACGCCAATGTCATTTCACAGGTATTATAACTTACAATAATTATTGATAATTCTGGTTTATCTTTCATAATTTTTTACTTCACTATTATTCTTATCAAAGAATATATTCTGCGTCATTGTTACAGTAACGCCTAATAAAATGTAATTCAAAAGTAACGCGGGTCCAAACAAACTAACCGATAAACTCGATATATCTAATGCAATGATTGCTGCTAACAACCCAAAGAGTAAACTTCGTTGATTTTTGTCCATAGAAATTGCTCGTGCTTTAATAGCATTCTTAATTATTTTGACATGGATAAATATATACATAAATACTGCTGGTAGACCACCATACAATGCAACCATTAAATAATGGTTAACAATATCAACATGCCCTCTCCCATCTAGCTGCTGCCCCCAATGAAAAGGCATCGTGGAACCAACGCCAAACAACCAAAATTCATTAAGATTTGAAAAAGCAACCTCTAATAATCTCGTTCTATACCAAGCAGTGTTACTATTTAGCGCTAAATAATCTATTAAATTATAAAAATGTCTGTTTGAAGCAATTTCCATAAAAATTGCCATAAACAATAATAGCTTTAATACATGCTTAATATATTTTGTTCTTTTTTCAAATAGTCCGCATATTATTAAAAATGCGCACGCCAACCATGGTCCGCTTGACATCGATGTTAGTGCTGCTACAAATGATGATAAAATAACAATTTTATAAATTTTTTTATTATCTACATAATTACGCAACGACCATAACAACCCTGTTATCAGCATCATAGCCATACCGAAATATATATGTACAGATGTACTTGCTTTTGCTCTCAACAAACCTAAACGATATTCATTAGCTTTAGCAATAAAACTCCATTCTTTATACTGAGAAAGACTACTATAAGGTGAGTATGATGTAGTTGATTCAATTACGCCTATAACACACATAGAAATAGCCGTAATAGCCAACCAACCATAAAAACTCTTTAAATCATCAACATCATGGAATGACAACCTTGCAATATAATACATTAAAACAGTATCAAGCCCTCTGCCAATCATCTGATTAGTATAAGATGATTCCGAACCTTCGATAAACGTTGCAAATATAATCCATAACCAAAGAACAAAAACTAATACATCAACACTATTTTTTTTAATTTTCCGATATTTAGCTTTTGAGAGTAAACGTAATAATAAAAATAGTGCTGCAAGCCTGGGAATTGAAATTGCGACAGGTCCAATAAATATCCTCATGTATTCTGGCCATATCATCATTGAAAAGACGACAGCTCCAACAGCGGCTCCTGTATTACGTGTAATAATTACATAAGTAGAAAATATGCCTGCAAATAATAATGTAATATTTTCCATCTAATTATTTATATTGCTTATGAGGTCTTATAAAAAATAAAATTCTTTAAACTGGCCTTTAAATTAGGCATAGCTTGCAATGTTATAAACAAGAAAATTATCGCAATCACCATCATAATTACTTTATTCAAGATAATATTGTTATTTAGAAATGTCATGGATTCAAACTGCATGAAAATAAATGCAAAAACAAAGCAGACAACAGCAGGCTTATAGCTTTTAGTTAGTTTACTATTTACATTTTTCAACAGTAAACGCATAGAGATAAAAAATGCGGCTAATTCACCTAACAAACCTATTATCACTATTGTAATTACATCAGTACCATACCATGCAAATAAAATTGCTATTAAAAAAGCAAAACCTCTAACAAAATTAGAAAACATGGGGTTTTTTGTCTCCCCGACAGACATTGCAATCAAGATTGGCCCAGCTTTTGCGATTCGAACAAACTGCATAAAAGCAAGCAATGCAACTATTTTTCCTCCATCAGCATAATTAGAACCAAATAGGAAAATTATTAGTTCAGAGCCAAATAAAGAATAAAAAAAACTCAACAACAATCCTGTTATTAAACAATAATTTATTGCCAGCAAACTCCCATCAGTAAATATTTTCACATCCGCTCTAGCTTTTGAAAGCCATGGCAACATCAAAGAATATATGATTTTTGTAATAATTAATGCTGGTGATAATGTTATGATAAAGGCTGCACTGTACCAGCCAAGCACTTCCATAGAATATGACCTACCCACAATAGCTTTATCGCCCTGTAAAATTATAAGCATTAATATTCCATTGATTAATAATGGCCAACCAAACTTATACATTCGCGCTATATCACTTCTATTCCAGCGAATTGAATATTTTCTTTTAGCGTAAACATGCGATAAAACGACATATAAAATAGCATTAATGAGCAACAACCAAACAACTGCAGCATAACTATTAAGCCACAGAGCAAGAGGAATTGAGAGTAATAGAATTATAATTTGAGGTAATGTTTCAATCAAAACAATAGGAAGGAAATTCATCTCTCGCTGGAACCGTGCAAAATCAAGATGCAAGAAGCCTTTAATAATAGAAATTAATGCCAACACCTGAAATGCCCATGCAGTTTCAGGCACGTTAAAAAAATCTGCAACATATTTCGCAGATAAAAAAAGAAGCAAGCCACTAATAAATCCGCGTATAACAATAAAAGCATGCCCTGAAGATTGAAACTGCTCATCATTTCCATTCTTATCCTGGATTATGATTTTATCTACAGATAAATTACCTGCCACCTCAACAGCTGCCATTGTTAGTGCAAAAAGAGAGGCTATTCCAAAATCTTCAACACTGATTAGCCTAGCAATAATAATATTTCTTAAAAAGGATGAAAGAGCAGAAACACCATTCCCTAATGTTAATATTCCACCACTTTTCAAAAACAACTTCCTAGACATTTTTATTTAGCATCCAAAGTATAAATTATATTTTGCTAGCAATATCATGCATCATTTTATCAGCACTATTTATAACTTTCAGAATATGCTGTGACATTGATAATTTCGTCTCATTCATTTCTTTATATGAATTAATTAGTAAACGTATTGCTTCTTCAGTATCACTTATTCTTGGATCAATAACATGCTTACCTTGTAAACAGGTATCAAATACTCCTTTTGTTTTATCACTATAAGAAATAGCCGATGTAGGCACGTAACTCGAAAGCCCTGCTATTGTAGAGTGCATGCGTGTACCACAAAACCAGTTAAACTTTGAAATTAACCATTTTACTTCAGACTCATTTAGTGTTGATGGAGAAATGACTATTCTCTCTGAATATATTTCATCAATAGATGAAGCAACATTTTCACAAGCCTCGAAATCTGACTCATAGTGACCTGATTTAGCCATTACGTGCGAAACAAGTACAATTTTTTCTTTTGTATTTTTCAAAAGCCAGTCAACAAGACCATTTACAATATTATTATAATCAGCTTTAAACTCATAAGATTTATTTGCATTTTCAGGGTCATTATAGATAAGCCCACTTACATTTATACCTACTATAGTGTCTGATGATGAGTTCTTATTTAACCATTTACTTAATGGTTGTGAAAGTTTATGTTCTGCATTTAATGGACGCAATTTAAATGCCATATCAACTCCACAATGATGTCGTTCCTTTGAGAAGTTACTGCCCAATAAATCTTGTAGAATTTTATAGCTATCCTTATCTCTAGCCCATACAATTGTAGCATCCCTTACACTTTGTGAAGCTTGTTTCATTACATCAGGGCTTTTATATGGTCCATAAGTTTGAGGTAGTAGAATAAGTGGTTTTTTTCTATTTAGTGCTATTTGTTTTGGTCTATTAATATTATTGAATCGCGCCATACCATAGATATCACTAAAACTATCTCCACCTGACACATCTAGAACAGTATCACATGAATCAATAATTTTTATCATGGGGTTTAATGCTGCACCTAGCTTTCCTAATTTTGACATTATCAGCATCGTTAGCAGATTTTCAGGTCGAAAATATTTTAGTCCTCCTCTGGCGCCACACAGGATAATTTTAATTGTTTGATTATTGCCTATATCAACAATTTCTTTTCTTATTCCTAGCTTATTATCAAAAACAACAAATTCCACATCGTCAATATACTTACTTATTCCAGTAATAGTGCTCATGTATAGCGCCGTAACGCCCAGATTAGATGTATCAGGTGCCGCACCAAATAACGCAACGCGTTTTGTTTTCTTTAATGAGTGTTCCATTCCTATTTACGACCTATGCCACGATATAATATTCCTTTATTAAATAATGCATCACTATCGAGACAATTACGCCCATCAATAACAACTTCAATCCCCATTTTTTCAAGCTCCATATTTTTAAGCTGATCAATACAATCATCATGATCAGTTACAATGAATACTGCTTTACTATCTTTAAGTGCTTCTTCTAATGTATCCGAAGTATTTTCTTTGCTAATCCAGCTATCATAAATACTAAGTTCAGCTCCCTTTTTATTTAAAATATCTCGTATTTCAAAAAATGGTGATTCTCTTGCATCATCAACGTTCTTTTTATATGCAACACCTAATACTGTTATTCGAGTATCTTTTATCGGCAAAGCTTTTTCATTCAAGGCATCTTGTAAAATTGAAATCGCATAACCAGGCATACCATTATTTGTATTACGTGCTAATTGAATTATTTCAGGCATATAACCTGCCTTCTTTGATGCATCTTTAAGCCACTCGGGATCAACAGCAATGCAGTGCCCGCCAACTCCCGCACCAGGGAAAAAGGGGCCTTTACCAAATGGCTTTGTTGACATACCATCTATGACATCTACAACATCCAAATTTAATACATCACTTATTTTTGCCAGCTCATTTACGAATGCAATATTGACATCCCGTACAGTGTTCTCCATTGCCTTTACCGCTTCGGCATCACGAATTGATCGCATCATCGTAACACTACCCAATGGTGGATTAGCTATCTCATATCCACTCTTTGTATCAGCAAGAGTAACCTTAGGACGTAAACTTTTTCTTATGTCTCTAACATCAAACAGCTCTCCTCCTAATATAGAGACATATAAATCTGCTGCTGCTTTAACACCTTTTTGTGTAGTTGCCCCAACAACCCGAGGAATGTTTTCTGTTGTCCAAAAGTCATCACCTGGATTTACTCGTTCAGGGCAATGAGCAAGTTCAAAGTCTACTCCACATATTTTACCTGTTTTTTCTTCAAGATACGGCAATACAATATCATCACATGTTCCCGGGAAGACTGTAGATTCAACAACGATTAAGTCATCTTTATTAATATAAGGTGCGATGACATCAAGTGCACTAATCAGGGGTTTAATATCAGGATCATTATTACTATTAATAGGTGTCGGAACACAAATAAGGTATGCATTACAGTCAGATAACTTTGAGGTATCCATTGTTGGATGAAAGTTACCGCTATCATTTGCCTTACTTAATAAAGCCTCAACCTCGGTATCAATAATATGCGATTTCCCACTGGATAAAATATCAACTACTTTTTGATTTGATTCATAACCAACTACTTTATAGCCCTTCACTGCGCATAAAGATGCGAGAGGTAAACCAACATAGCCAAGTCCAATTACTGCAATTTTTTTATTTAGCATACTCGTGTTAACCTTTT
>VAPL010295815.1_pt1 | contig 18984 bp, 15 predicted proteins | sample 3395061 | NCBI WGS metagenome assembly VAPL01 (sample SAMN08290444, study PRJNA428436) | hydrothermal vent metagenome | isolation source: Deep-sea hydrothermal vent chimney 2 | place: Pacific Ocean: Juan De Fuca Ridge | depth 2182 m m | reverse complement strand
CTTTTTCTACTTTTTCTACTTTTTCTACTTTTTCTACTTTTTCTACTTTTTCTACTTTTTCTACTTTTTCTACTTTTTCTACTTTTTCGGTTACAGCAACATCTTCAATTTCTACAAAATCATCTGATTTTACCGCAGCCGCAGGTGTCACAGTGGCAGCACGCGATTCTAAAATTGCATCAGCCACACCTGACGCATACAGTTTGATTGCTCGCACTGAGTCATCGTTTCCTGGAACAACATAGTCAACATTTAAAGGGCTGTTGTTTGTATCAACAATCGCAATCACCGGAATACCCAGTTTTTTTGCTTCTTGAATTGCAATTTTTTCATGCCCAACATCCACAATAAAAATGGCATCAGGTAAGGAGTTCATATCTTTAATGCCACCAATACTGGCTTCTAACTTGGCCATCTCACGACTCAAACCCAATGCTTCTTTTTTATTAAAACGTTCCAGGCGACCATCATCCGCCATAGCCTCTAATTCCTTGAGACGTTTAATAGATTGTTTGATTGTTTTGAAGTTAGTCAGCATCCCCCCTAACCAACGCTGGTTAACGTAAGGCATATCACAGCGTACCGCCTCGCTTTTAACGACGTCTGCCGCGGCTCGCTTGGTGCCCACGAATAATACGCGACCTTTTTTCGAGGCCAGTCGACCCACAAAGTTCAACGCATCATTATATAAAGGCAATGACTTTTCTAAATTAACAATATGAATACGATTACGCTCACCAAAAATATAGGGCGACATTTTTGGGTTCCAAAAACGGGTCTGGTGACCAAAATGTACGCCTGCTTCAAGCATTTGGCGCATAGAAATAGCTGTCATCAAAAAACTCCTGATTGTTTTAAGGGTTAGTCCTCCATACTTCCCGCATACCAACCTGTATCGTAAAAAATGAAGTCTTTATTAAAATACCCATCTGGATATTTTACAACAGCCTCATTCCTAAAGTTTCGATACAAGCACCCTGGTAGACGTGACGAAGTATGTGCGAATTTATGTAAATTGATTGTAGTCATAACCTCAAGCTAAGCATAACCCGGTTTACAGTTACAACGCATCCGCGCGATTTATACCATAAATACGAGTTTTCCACAATCAAAAGCAACCTCACCTCCCCCCTAGACTAAAACATAAGCACCTTGTTTACCTATATTTTTCCGTCTGTTACAGTAACACCTTTAAGCTTCACAGGAAAACCCGACTGAACGCATATGTAAATGATATGATGTCAGCGACCATTTTCTGAAGAACTCAGCGACACTGGGTTCCGAGCCATAAGGACGAGAGATAATATTATGGCAATTTTAATTAAAACAGACCAAGAAATTGAAAAAATGAGAACGGCTGGCCGCCTTGCTGCGGATGTACTGATCTACATTGAACCCTATATTAAAATAGGCGTCAGTACGGACTATCTCAACGACCTATGCCACCAATATATAACGGAAGTACAAAACGCCGTTCCGGCACCGCTCAATTACAATGGCTTCCCAAAGTCCATCTGCACTTCGGTAAACAACCAGATTTGCCATGGTATTCCCAACTCTAAACCACTAAGAAATGGTGACATTATAAACGTTGACATTACCGTTATAAAAGAAGGGTATCATGGCGATACAAGTAAAATGTTCTTTGTTGGCGAACCTTCTATTCTCGCTCGGCGCGTCACCCAGGTCAGTTACGACTGCTTGCAAAAAAGTATCGCGCTGGTTCGTCCTGGCACCCATCTTGGTGATATTGGTCATACCATTCAACAACACGCAGAAAAAAATGGCTGTTCGGTAGTACGAGAATACTGTGGTCATGGTATTGGACTGGTATTCCACGAAGAGCCTCAAGTTCTCCACTATGGCAAACCAGGTACGGGTATACAGCTAGAAGAAGGGATGACATTCACCATCGAACCAATGATCAATGCCGGAAAACGACATAGCAAAATACTTCCGGATAAATGGACAGTGGTCACCAAAGATCGCAGCTTATCAGCGCAATGGGAACACACTTTATTAGTTACCGCTACAGGAGTAGACATCCTGACAACACCAAGCGATACAACACAAACCTCATAAATATTTATTAAATGCCCCGTACTTAGGGTTAAAGTATGCAATCAAATCACAGACCGATTTTTAATGAAATTGACTTCGCCTGCCTAGAACAGGCCATAGCAGACAATGCTGCATTGACACCCCTGTTATGCAAAACGATACAGCAAGCTAATAACGCTATAAAAAAAAGGTTTCTGGCTGGGGAAAACATCACCTTACTGGTTAGAGACCGCGCCACACTGATAGACTGGATACTCGCTCACGTTTGGTATCGCTATTTTGGTAACGACAACCAGGATATCGCCCTGATCGCGGTTGGCGGCTATGGTCGAGGTGAACTTCATCTTTACTCCGATATCGATTTACTCATTTTATTACGTCACGACAATTCTGAAGAACACAAAACAAATATAGAACAGTTTATTACTCTCTTGTGGGATCTTAAACTAGATGTTGGCCATAGCGTTCGTTCTATCGAAAGCTGCATATCCGAGGCAACCGCCGACATAACTATCGCAACCAACCTCATGGAAACCCATCTCATTGCTGGGGCAGAACCCTTGTTCAGCAAAATAAATACAGCCGTATCACCACATAAAATTTGGTATGGCCGACAATTTTTCGAAGCAAAACGTGAAGAACAGAACCAACGCTATCGTAAACACTATGATGCAGTACAAAACCTGGAACCGAATGTCAAAGAAGGGCCAGGCGGATTGAGAGACATTCAAGTTATTGGCTGGGTTGCAAAACGTCACTTTGGAGCAGTCACACTCCATGACCTGGTTAATCATCGCTTTTTAACGGCGTCAGAGTACGTCACACTCATGGATGGGCAAGAGTTTTTATGGAAGGTCAGACAGGGCTTGCACATTCTTGCGGGACGTCGAGAAGACAGGTTACTTTTTGACCACCAAAAAAACATCGCAAAAATGTTCGATTACAAAGACAACGCACATCATATCGCCGTCGAACGCTTTATGAAAGACTATTACCTCACCATAACCGCTATCAACAGACTTAATGAAATGTTACTCCAACTTTTTGAAGAAGCGATATTGTATTGCGATAAACCAATAAGCCCTGTCCCCATAAATGATCGCTTTCAATCCCATCATGGCTATATCGAAGTCACCCATGATGCCGTGTTTACGCACTCACCTTCTGCTATTCTAGAACTTTTTTTGCTACTACAACAACACGTTGAACTCCAGGGTGTTCGCGCCAGCACCATCCGCTTAATTCGTAGCAGCCTGCCCTTAATCGATAACAATTTTCGTGCTAAAAAACAAAACCGTGACTTGTTTATCTCTATATTTCGCCAGCCCAGAGGGCTAACCCATCAATTAAGGCGCATGAATCGTTACGGTATACTCGCCACCTACATCCCCGACTTTGGAAAAATCGTCGGACTCATGCAATATGACCTATTTCATGCCTACACGGTAGATGAACATAGCCTGATGGTATTGCGTAATATTCGCCGAATGACGGTACCTGAGTTCGCTCACGAACAACCTTTCTGCAACAAAATATGCAATAGACTGACAAAACCTGAAACCCTCTATCTCGCCGGATTTTTACACGATATTGCAAAAGGTCGAGGAGGTGACCACAGCACACTAGGCGCTCAAGTGGCTTTAGATTTTTGCCTTTACCATGGGATGAAAAACTACGATGCCCGCTTGGTAAGTTGGTGCGTTAAAAATCATCTGTTAATGTCAGCAACGGCACAACGACAGGATATCAGCGACCCGGAGGTGATCACCCATTTCGCCCGAATAGTGGGCGACCAACACCACTTGGACCACCTTTTTCTGCTCACTACAGCAGATATTCAAGGCACCAACCCCAGGTTATGGAATAGCTGGAAAGCTTCACTCCTGCAAGAGCTATATCGCCTGACAAGCCGAATGTTAAGACGGGGTTTTGAACACCCTGTAAATGAAACTGAACGTATACAGGATGTTCAAGCTGCGGCCTTAGATCTGCTCACTGAATCAAGCACCACCAATACGGCAGCGGTTCAAGCACTCTGGAAAAATTTCAACAATGACTATTACCTGCGATATCGTCCCGATGAAATTGCCTGGCATGCCAACGCAATCATCAATAGTAAAGAAATACCCATCGTCCTCCTTAAAGAAGAAATAAGCCGGGGAGCGACCAGCATTTTTATTTACGCTAAAGATCAGGCTTATTTATTTGCATCTGTCACTCAGGCATTAGATGAAATGGGGCTTGATATTGTAGATGCCCGCATCATCACCAATAACAAAGGTTATGTCCTTGATACTTTTCTGGTACTGGATGCAGAAGGACGTCCACTAACAAACCAGCCTGATATTCAACAAAGGATACTTCGCAGAATTCATCAAGCCGCTCAGCAAGCAGATGAAATTTGCATTCTTTCACAGCGGCGCATCTCTCGTCGCCTCAAACAATTTTCCGGCACACCGCAAATCACGTTTAGCACTGATCTTGCAAAAGATCAAAGCATAATGGAAGTCATTGCAATAGATCGTCCCGGCTTCCTAGCCATCGTTGCCAAAGCACTGGTTGAATGTGGCCTTAATTTGCGTAACGCCAAAATCAGTACCTTTGGTGAAAAAGTTGAAGATATTTTTTACCTAACTGATCAAAATAATCATGCCATTCATGATAAAAAACGCTTTACCGCTATTGAACAAAAATTACATGAATTGCTCGATACAAAAACCTCACCTAACCTAAACTCAAATTTTTAAATGATGATGCGCCACACCTCGCTTATAGTTCCTATATTCATTGTATTAATCAGCCTGTTTATCGAAACCCTGGGAACAGAAAGTAAAACCTTATTGCGCTTCAACCGTGATTTTTTGATCAACCAGACCTACTGGCAACTGATCACTGGACATCTGGTGCATCTCAGCTCTAACCACCTGATGCTTAACCTGGTTGGGTTTGCTCTTATCTGGTGGCTTTTTTTAAAAAATCTACCTTGGCTCACTTGGTTAATATTATTCACGACCTCTTGCTTGGGGGTCAGTTTAGGGCTTTACTGGTTTAACCCCGAACTCAGCTGGTATGTGGGTCTGTCAGGCATACTACACAGTTTTTTCATTTTTGGCATTTGCCGCAACATCGCCTCAGGTTACCGTTACGAGTGGCTACTTTTATTTGCTGTTTCTGGAAAACTGGCATGGGAACAATTTTTTGGACCTATGCCCGGCTCAGCCGAAGCCGCCGGTGGCCCTGTTATTGTCGATGCCCATCTTTATGGAGCACTGATAGGATTAGTGATGGCCAGTTATACCTATCTACCTAAAGTATTATCTAAAAACAAAAATTCAAAAATCGAGTAATTTTGATTTTTAAAATATTCTGTCGACTTTATTATCTATACCCATAGCGTTATGAATTTAGGTGTTTTCACGCACATCTGTACGCGCTAACACCTAAATTCATAACCACCATGGGTATATTTCGTATTGTATGTGAAAAAAATTTACTTTTCATCGCAAAGTGTATTCAAGTAATCTTGCAAAGTTTGCCCACACACAGCTTCAAAATGCATATTCAATAGCACCAAATCACTTATCCGATCCAAACGAAAATGGCGAAACTCATCGCGCAGTTCACACCACGCCACGAGCGTCCAGACCTTGCCCCAGTAAAACAGACCCAGAGGATGAACAGTGCGATTTGAGGCTTCGCCATCGGCGCGAATATAGTTATACATTACCTTGCGTTGTTGCTTGCTTGCACTACGCAGCAGCAACAGTCGATCTGCTACCTTGTCACAAAAAGCAAAATCGGGCACTAGAATATCTTGCCGTGCCAGCTCTGGTTTGAGTCGTTCGGGAATCACCACCTCAATTTTACTCATAGCATGACTGGCAGCCTTCGCTAAACTTTTATCAGTCCAGGCTTGAACCATACGAGCACCCAACATCAATGCCGTCAGCTCTTCTTCGTTAAACATTAACGGGGGCAGGCTAAAACCTTTCATCAATCTATAGCCAATACCTGTTTCACTCGCAATAGGTACGCCAGAGAGGGAAAGGTCCTGCATATCACGATAAATAGTGCGTTCGGAAACTTCCAGGTTTTGCGCTAAGTCGCGAGCAGTTACGACACGTTCGTGACGCAACAGTTGGATAATTTGAAATAATCGATCAGCACGGCGCATGATTTAAAAACGCAATGCCAGCGCCTGACACAAAAATTTCATATACGGTGTTGCACTGCTGAATTGATCTACCACGGTTTGCCGCAGCTTTTTTGACATCACAGTGGCTTCGCTAATTTCACTGATGGCGATGAAATCTTTGCGTTTGATATCTTCAAGCAATGAGTGTGTTTTAGCATAGCCGCGCGGGGGGTTGGTCAGAGTATCACCACTTAACTCAAACCGCTTTTTAAACCCCTTGTTATCCCGTGCTTTTAACCAGACACTGCCCTTTTCATCGATACGTTTCCGAATATTTTCTAGTGCAACACGATCAGGACGCCAGATTCCTACACCCAAAAAACAGTTTTCTCGCTCAACATGCAGGTAATAACCTGGTGCATGAACATCCTTGCCCTGTTCGTGACGAAACTGGATGCCAATATTGGTTTTATAAGGTCGTTTATCCTTGCCAAAACGAATATCGCGATTCACTCGCATCAGAGAGCCGCCCACTTTCTTCGATAAAGCAAGAAAGTGAGGAGAGATAATCGCTAACTCGTCGGCTACATCGGCAATAAACTCAAAAGCCGGTGTGCGAACCCGCATTTCGTAATCCTGCTTATGCTCATGAAACCAATCACGGTTATTATTGGCCGCTAGCGAATCCAAAAATTCAAACGTCTGCAGATTGAAATACGGTTCCGCCATGATTTTATTCCTTGTTAAAATAGGTAATCAATGAAACCATAGCCCCTTGTGGATCCTGAATAACTGAAAAACGACCCACACCGGAACAGTCTCGTGGCGGACAGAGCACCTTGCCGCCCAATTGCTCAGCTTGTGCGACAGCAGCGTCAACATCATCCACCGTGATATAGCCACCCCAAGTGGGCGGCATGCCTTTGGCCTCTTCGGGAATCGCCATAATGCCTGCGACTTCGGTGTCATTCGCTTTAGCCATAGTATATGCGAGACCATCAGCGTCAATTTCGTTCAAGCTCCAACCCAATAATTTGCCGTAAAATGCTTTTGCCGCCGCTACATCAGTGGTCAACAACTCGTTCCAACTAAAAGCACCATGCTGTTTCATTGCATCACTCATTTTAATCTCCTTTTGTTACGATTTAACAAAAAATAGATTAGCACGTCCTACTGACAGCATAGTGTCAGTAGGCATATTTTTAGATCAGTTAGTTGCTTGTAGAATCAATCATAAAGACAACGGGTAAATCACCCCATAGCCGCATTTAACCTAAAAACGCAGTTGATCCACGATGTATCGCATTTATACCTGGCTCTTGGAGTGCTATCTCGGATTATGTTCCCGACTAATCCCTAACCTCCCCCATCCATGGGGTCGTCGGCTTTGGTATCCTGCGTCGCCCTATCTTCTCCACCCCTGGAATCCTCCTGTATCTGTGCTATCGTTTACATTCGCGTCCAACTGCGTTGTCTAGGACAAAGCTTTGGCAATATTCACCTTAGCATTGCTATAGGTTGCAATAAAAGAAGCGAATGCAACGATGACAATAAGAACGACACTGGTCACAAAATAGTGAGGCCATGAAATATAAATGTAGATGGGGTAGCCTTCACTTCTACCCGGTGGCGCGGGCATCATTAAGCTGGCAAGATTAATGGCGTTGGCGATCGCGTAGGCAATGAGCATACCCAGACTTGTCGCGACAACACCGATCAAACAGGCTTCGAGTATAAAATTAGCATAAACACGAGTCGATGGGGTACCTAACGCCCCAAGAGTGGCAATTTCGTCGCGACGCTGATACATCGCCAGCGCGATGGTGTTTGAAATCGCGAGGAAAACGACAAGCAAAACAATGATTCCCATTACGCCAAAAATACGGTCGTACTGAGCTTTTACCTTATCATAGAGTTCTGCTCGTTGATCCCAGGTTTGCACCAGGACGCCTTCTAGTTTCGTCTGTAATAATTGTTTGATGGCCGCCGCATCTTCATAGTGTTCAAGATAAATAGAAAGCTGACTGATTTTTTCCAAACCTAATAAATGGCTGACCGTGCTGAGATTCACCATCAGAGTGTGATCATCGAGTTCAGGTGTACCCGTATGAAAAAGACCCGCCAAACGCACCATCACTTCCGTGGTTTGTCCATCACTGCGCAAAGTGTGCAGCGTTAACTCATCCCCCGTCGTCGCCGACAAGGTTTCGGCAAGCTGCGTACCCAGCACAACATCCGGCATGTCTTGATCCGAAAGCCAGGGATCGAGCACCGCCGTCGTTCGCAGAAACGGGCCATAAACTCGAAACTCTTCTTTGGGGTCAACACCCGTACCAAAAAAAGCAGCACTATTATGACCATGACGAATTAGCCCTTCAAATCGTGCTCGTGGTAAAATACGCAATACTCGGTCATCGTCCCACAGTTCATCCTGAATCGTTTCCCAGTTAGACAAGGTGAGCTGTTGGTGGATCCCACCCTGAGCGGGCAAGGATTCTTCGTTTAGCACGATGACGTGACCTTCTACTCTCTTGGCAATTTCCTGCAACGAATCATAGGTAGAGAGCATAAAACCACTCCCTGTCAGCAGAGCGGCCAAGCCCACGGAAATAATTAATATCGTACTGATCGCCCGCGTTCGGTTGCGCAAAATATTGCGTACAGCGATAAGAAAAAAACTCATGATAGAGTCGATCTCAATGCCTCACTCGACAGGCTCCCATCAAGCAAGTTAATTTTACGATCACAATGTTTGACCACAAAAGCATCGTGGCTCGCCAGGATGAAACTGGCTCCCTGTTGTTCATTGAGTTCGCGCATCAACATCAGACTCGTGTGGGCGTGCTGATGATCCAGACTGGCGCTGGGTTCATCGGCAATCACCAACTGAGGTCGCTTGATCAACGCACGGGCGATACCGACTCGCTGTCGTTCACCGCCAGAAAGTTGTTTGGGTAGATGATTGCAGCGATGACCCAAGCCTATTTTTTCTAGTAACGGCATGACTTCCTGTTTAATTTGCTTTGCTTTAACTTTGTTCAAAAATAAAGGATAAGCAATATTTTCATATACTGTCATGGCGGGTAATAACTGATGCCGCTGAAATATAAAACCTATTTCACGGCGACGATAATCACAGCGCTGTTTGACGCTTAGCTGCTCAACAGCCCGGCCATTCAAATAATATTGCCCCTCACTGGGTTGATCAATTAACCCACAAATATTCAAAAGACTGCTTTTGCCACTGCCAGAAGGCCCTTGCACGGCCAAAAATTCACCTTCCGCAAGAGAAAAAGAAATATTCTGCAACGCAGCAACTTGATTTTCACCGTGGCCATAATGTTTTGTTATGGCGTGCAAGGCCAGTCGTATACTCATCTAGGGCTCTACCCTTTTTAGCAAAGCTCGAGCCTCTTCGCTGCTTTTCCCGTCCGGGTCTGTTTTGAGTGTGAGCTGTAAATAATGTTTAAGCTGAGCCTGGTTTTTATGTTTGTCAGCACTCGTCGCCGCTGCAAAATAAATTGCCGCCTGCAACTCGGACGGCATGTCTGCAAATCGGGGATGGGCCAGCAATTGTTCAACCAGGTGGTTACCCTCTTTGAGTCGATGAAAATAAGAATTGGGTAAGTTAATAAAAACATATGCGGCCACTAACCGAGCCTCCACCGCTTCAAGATAATGTCCTTTGTGGCTACGCAGTTTACGTAAAGCGCGGTCAAGAACATTTAACCCTTGTTCGGTTTCACGCATTCTATCAAGTGGGCGTTTACCAATATTAACGCCACGCAAAGAAAGTGCGCCCCCCTTATAAGCCAGTACTAAAGGGTGGTTTTTGTATTTTCTTTCCAGCCTATGGATGGTTTTTATTGCCCTGCGTACCGCTCGTTTATTACCATCGGTTGCCTTTAAGTAAATTTCACGCGCAATTTCTATATCTTTTGCAAATTGATCATTTGCAACAACCGGAGAAAGGTAGGCGAATGCGCTGAATAGCAACAAAACTGGATAGATGTATTTCATTACATTGAGATCACAATGGTTCTTAAACTATTTTATATTTTAGTTTTTGTTATAAATCTGTGTTTGTAATCGCTCGGCATGATCACATAACTTACTTAAGGTGAGCGTATGTTTTTTGATTGCGTTTTCAATAGGGGGACGAATTATATTAATAACATAAGCATGGCACGTCAGATCAAGCAATGTCGGTTGGCTTGCCCCAAAAAACCATCGATCCTCACCCAGCAACACAGACAACGCATCCAAATCCCGATTGGCCATAGCATAAATTTCATCCCTTGAGTGTCGCCCCGTTCCTTGCCCATAAACCACTTTTTTAACATTTTTACGAATGAGTCCGGTAATGAAACCACCAATGACCGGCGGCATATCACTAAAAAAAATAGGCTTAATCACATTCCATGCCGTATCTTCGCACCAACGACTATAAAGAAGAGAAAAATATAAATTTTCATCCAACATTCTCCGACAGGCATGTGAAATGGCACTTTGCTCTTTAGTTAGAGTTTCATCCATGTTGATAGCCAGGTCTTTTGCAAGACGCTGGATAATGAAATTAGAATCGCCGATACGCTTCCCATTTTCAAGGTCAACAAAAGGTACTTTTTTCTTAGGCGCTTTGCTCAGGATGGTCTTCGCATCATAACCACCAATATTATATTGAATATCATTAATGATCAAAAAGCTCTCCAGCTTTACACAAAATGGACTCGGATCAGATAACCCCCAGCACGGGCCAAATTTATGCAACGTCAGTGTCATACTTATAATCCTTATAAAAGCTGAACAAATTATCCAAAGGTGGCTCATACTTCAACACCTTTAGCTTCACTTTTCAACTTTAGTCATTATCAACAAACAAACTAAAGAAATAGGCTAGGAAAATAAAAATTCATACTAAGCCAATGATTTTAAGTAAATTAATACAAGCACAACACGAAACGGAATAATGCAGATTAGAACATTGCAATTTAAGTTATTGTTACATAGCGCACAAATTACCACCTTAATAAGTGATTAAATCTACAGTTTCCAAGCTCTCAGCCGTTAAATACACCAGGAATAGGATGATGGAACAAGGATTGAGCCTTTACATATAAAAGTAGGTAATGAGGGAGGCGAACCATGCTGATTTTAACGCGGCGTGTGGGAGAAACGCTAATAATAGGCGATGATGTCACGGTAACAGTGCTAGGCATAAAAGGAAACCAGGTACGGATTGGTGTGAATGCACCACGCGAAATTTCCGTCCATCGCGAAGAAATTTATGAGCGTATACAGAAAGAAAAAGAGGGAAATCAAAATTTTACACCTGAAGATGCGTAAACGTCTTCAGTCAATAAAGAAATTTCTCTATATCATGTAAAATAAATGCAAACAGGCATCAATATGCAAACATTATTGGCATATTGATGCCATTTTTTTTGTGTCAATAAACGCAAAATAACAAACGGATAAAAAATATTTCCATCGGATCGTCGCGTCAACGCATAATTATGCGTATAATCCCTTCCCTCAAGGAAGGAGGGCTGGCCGAGTGGCTGAAGGCGCGCCCCTGCTAAGGGCGTATAGGGGAAACTCTATCGAGGGTTCGAATCCCTCGCCCTCCGCCATCTGAGCAATAAAATGGCAAATTTTATTGCTTGACACCCAAGCATCAAATCGACATAATTCCCCACCTATTCGCGCCTGTAGCTCAGTTGGATAGAGTACCTGGCTACGAACCAGGCGGTCGGGCGTTCGAATCGCTCCAGGCGCGCCATATTCTTTGAAAACAACAAGTTAGCTGCGATGTTTCGCTGTCGCGGCGCTTGTTGTTACAATTCCCCCAAGCCATCCGTTTAATAAAATTAATAGGTTATGTTTGTTGCGACTACCTGGTTTCTATGTTTTCATCCGACGTTGAGCTACTTAATAGATAACATACTGATTTACTTGTAAATATTGGTAATGTGAGGTGACCACTTGATCCACTGCACTTCAATTTCTGATTTCCCCTAACGAGTTTGCCGCTTTTTTATACCTATCTCGGAGTCCTGTTTCGCGCTTAAACAGCAGATTTGTTTTTGTTAGATGCAATTTGTGAGGTGAGCCGGTTCGTTCAGTCGTGTGCGTTATCGGCAGCTTCATGCTGCCTATTACTTGGTGCATATGCTGTCGGCGTCCTTTCGCTAATGGCCAAATAATCTTTTTCTTCTCTGATGCCAGCAAAAACTGACCTAGAATTTGGCAATCAGCGCAATTACATCTATTTTTATCTTTGATTGACCAGTCATTTACCTTGCGTGGTTTGCTATTCAGTACCGCATGAATACTTTCGAGTGCGTGAAATTTTAGTTTATTAAATGAGTCTTTGGATGAAATCTGCTTTTTGCTATAACTCCATGTCTTCAGTAACACGGAAACTAGCTCAATGGCTGGAAATAAATTTTTGTTGTTGATGGTATACGATACTAATTCGTCATAAATAGAAAAAGATTTGGAAATCAAGCTAGCTGACATAAGTGCGATTAAGGCTTTATTGCGCTGGGATACGCATGCATCTAGTTCCGCTTGCTGATTGTTTTTTGCATCTGAATTGAAATTTGATTTCAATGCGTTTAGCTGGTTTTTAAGTAGCCAATTGGCGAGTGATAAAGCATTTGTTGATGATGCACAAAGCAGCGCTTTAATGACTGGGAGCAAAGGGTCGACAATAACCTGTTGCTTATACGTGTTGGTTAGCCACGCAGAAAAAATGTCGGTACACCAGTTCATGTCATAAGCATCAGCGAGTTTAAGCAATTCATTGATTGTTTCTTTGCATAACACTTTTTCGTCTAAGGGTTTGATTAATTGCGCTGCATTTTCCGGGTTATCGACAATTAACGCCAATTGCAATACGCGAATGATATTTTGGGGGTTGTTCTCATTCCTTAGTCCACGCCAACTTGGCAGGATATGTGCGACGATACGCTGAACATTTTCACGTTCCTTTTTCTTTTTTGCAAGGGGCATAATGGCACGAAGAAATTCTTTGGGGTTGCATTCAAGCAGCATGAGGTAGTGATCTATTTTGCGCCATAGAATAATCGCTGCTCGGTGATACCATCGATCCATGGTGTTGCCATAATTGCCCATGTAGCCTTCATATTCTGATTCAAAAGGTTTGAATGCATCCATGGGCTTTGTGCTGAAAACTTCATGTTCATGAATCATTAGGTCAGACATATCCATTGTCTTACCGTCAGGGGTCATGCAATATTTAAATTCAATTTCAGAACAAATTAGTTCGCCTAAAGTGAACTCATCTTCAGGTTTTTCTTCTGATTCAATTTTTTCGTCATATTCCCAATAGCGATGTCGTCGCTGGTAGCTCCAGTCCACGTCGTCGTGGCATTCCCACGATTCATGAACATCAATTAAACTCAGGTAGATATCCATATCGAGATTGCCAGCAATCGTTTTTAATGCATTGACGCGAGTTCTATCGCCATTTTTTAATCGCGACCAATGCAAGCCTTTAGGGGTGTATTCATGGTCTAAAAGATACGCAAACTTTTTGCATCTAGTCGATTTTAATAAATACTCCGGCGCATTGGCTTGATCATTTTCGAAATAATCCGTTAAGGCATGTTTTAAACTTTCTTGGGTTGCGCCATTGCTAGGCGTGCAAGTGACGTCGCTCCCCGTTTTTAATAATAAATTATAGGTGAGTGCAACACGATAACCGTCTGTCACAGGAGTAACTTCATGATGGCAGTCGGCATAGAATGCGATGAAAGTTAGTTTGTCCTCTGGCGTGCTGCGGCTAGTAAAACGCTTTTTATCACCTTGATGATCAACAATGAGTGTGCCGCCGCGATAATACGATGGGAGTAACACGACCAGTGTTGCAACCATATCATCACATTTTTCTGAGTCTTGGTGCGGTTTAAAAAATTGACCAGGTTCATAAATGATGAGATTGTGGAGCTCGGCTTTTAGCTTCGACCGCTCGCTTAAGCCGAGAGACGTTTTTAGTTGTGATAGAGTGGTATCGAACGATTTTTTCCATTGTCGTTGATCGATCTTAACCCGGTTTTTCGGAATCTCCCACACGTCTCGAACGGTTTTGTCCAAAAGTGTTTTTTCTTTTAAGCCGTATTTCGCTGGCTTGGCCTGTTTAATGAGGGACTTGATGATTCGCGGTTTCAGTGGCAAACGCAAACCTCCCATATCCTTAACTTGAATTTGTAGATCATCAAGGTTTGTGACTATTTTGCTGCAAAAAGCAGAAGTTCCTTCTGGCTTAAGGTTAGCTAATATTTTTTCTATGGAGTTGGTCATTCAGGAATTACTCTTTGATTTTGGCGGTTAACGCGAAATGCTTGTCCGATGAGCTTTGTGTCGTATTTTTGTCGGAAAATATTATTTTATATCCCATGGCCTTGTAACCCTTTTCCCGTTTTCGAAACATTCTTTCAAGCATAGGCAGAGATAAATCTACATAGTCGAATATCGTAACGCAATCTTTGCCATCTGATTCTCGGTGTATCCTGCCTGCGTACTGTGCAAGTGAACCTTTCCAGGCGATAGGCATAACTAAGAATAATGTGTCTAGCCTTGGCAAATCAAAACCTTCACCAACATATTTTCCCGTTGCGACGACCACTTGAGCTTCAGGTAAATTTTTGTTGGTATTTTTTCTTTCCTTGGCTGACATACCGCCTCTGAGTATAACGGTTTCAATTTTATTCTCGATGAGGAGTTGATTGACTAACTCCGCATGCTCGCGTCGTTCTGTCAGCACCAATGGGTGTTTTCCTTCAGAAACCGTGACGATAACATCGTTTGCAATTCTTTGTGATCGTTCACTATTTTCTGTTAGCCAACGATATACTTCAGCTATGTGAGGTCTTTTTCCTGAATCCGTTAATTGAGCTGGCGGTTGGTATTCAAGCTGATTAACAATGACTTGTTGTTCAAAGTTTTCTCCATGACTTGGCTTTACTTTGTGTCGGATAGGGCCGGCGAGCATGAAGATAATTTTCTGATGACCATCTTGCCGTTCTGGCGTCGCGGTTAGACCTAGAACATATTTTGCTCGCACTTCGTTGAGCACCATTTCAAAACGTGGTGCCGAAATATGGTGGCATTCATCAATGATAATTTGTCCATAATCTTGTATTAAGGTGTCAATCGTGTTGTCTTTTTTATTGATTAAGCTTTGGTAGGTAGCAATATCTATTAGGCCAGTTGGTTTTTTCTTGCCTCCACCGATAACGCCGATTTCTGTCCCACTTAGGAACGCATTTAGTCGTTCTTGCCATTGATCAAGGAGTTGGCGACTATGGGTAAGAATTAAGGTATTAACCTTTCGTTTATTAATGATGCCTATTGCCGCAACAGTTTTTCCAAAAGCAGTAGGCGCATGTAGTACCCCAGTGTTATATCTAGTCATGACTTTGACCGCTTTTGATTGGTCTTTTCTCAGTTTCCCAAGAAATTTTAATGAGCTTAGTTTATGGCCGGCCTGTTGTTTGTCATCAATAACTCTAGAGATATTTTGTTCTTCTAGTAGGGCGATAGCGTCGTCATAACAGCCTCTGGGTAAAATCAAATAGCCTTGCTCGATACGAGCGCAAGTAATATACCTTGGTATTCCGTGGGTAGAAAACCTCAAAGCCTGGGTTTTAAAAAATACAGGATTGGAGAAACTGGCCAGACGTTTGAGTCTCGCCGTTAAGGTTGAAGGTAGCTCATCAAGTCTAATGTAAATGTGATTGGCTAACGTCAGGGTGATCTGTTCAGGGCAATTCTCGATTTTAGTGAGTTTAATCTTTTCTCCTTGCTCCCAAGGTGGGCGAGTATCTATGGCTTGTTGACTTTGAGGTGATATTTGAACGAGTAAATTATTTAGTTGCTTAGACGAAAGCAATTTCATTTGAGAAAGAAAAAGCCATTGATCAGAATAAGGTGTTAGGTTTAGATCAACAAATTGGCTATTGCCTTGTTGTCTGGCTTGATACTGTAATGGTAGGGCGATTAAATTACCGAACCCACCTTCTGGCATTAGGTCTTGATTGGGAAATAAGCGATCATAAGATTCAAATGATAACTTCGGATGAATCTCCATGGCTTTGTCGAGTAATCCGAAGCCTAATAGTCTTGCTTCTTTAGCGGGTACCGGCTCAGAGAAGAATATCCAGAGATGAGCGCCGTTTCCTGAGCGTGAAATTTCCACTGCATGGGGAATGTTATATTGCAAACAAGCTTGAGACGTGGCTTTTACTGTTTCTTGCCAGTCGGACTTATCAAAATCTGCGGCTAGTAAGTGGCAAGTGTTATCGGGGAGAAGTGGGTATAATCCGACAATGAGTTTACCTGCTAGATGGTCATAAATAGCCTGTTCATCCAATGGTTTGTATTGTCGGTTTGAGCATTCATTGCATTTAATTTTAGGCTTGTTGCATATTCCTTGTCTCCATTCATTATGACAAAAAACAGAATATCCGCTTTTTCCTTTAGTATTCTGCCATCGGTGAGCAAATACATCAGATCGCCCCTTGAATAACGTTTTAAAAATATCGACTTTCTGATTAACCGAAAGAGATATGGGTATGTTTGTTGAGCCACCGGATAGACTTGCTTGTTGCTGGGTTAACGTTTCCCTCTTTTTGATTAACATGTCCCGCTCGCGCTCTAATTCAGAGAGTTTCTGATTGATGACATCGATTTCTTTGGTGATATTATTATTTTTAGCTGTCATAGCTTGGTTACATAACTAAACCCAGTCAAGTAGGGTGTTTTCAAGTTTTTTTAGTGCCTGTTTATGTTTCTGATCAGGCATTCTTTGTATGTTTTGTAATTTCCATTTTACCGCTGGCAGGTTTTGAATGTTCTCGTTAGGAGCCAGTGACCAATCGGGCACTCCTTCCTTAAATGACTTAAGGAAATCGAAGTCCTGTTGCGTGAATTGAGATTTCAATGCATTGATCATTTTATCTGGTATGATTTTTAATTCGGTAATTGAAATTGTTTCAAAAGTCATTCCTCGAAATTCGGTGTCATAAATATCGGTAATATCTTTCCATCTGGGGTTCATGATTTCTGAAATTGGTCGATTGTGACTGAGCAAATAGGTGATAAACCCATTGAATATTCCACGATCTATGCCTCGCTTCTCTAATAGCGTTTTTACATCGAATAAATCTCTCGGGTGTTGTCGGTCTAATGCGGCACAAAGTTTTCCACCGTAAAGATCAGCCAAGGAGACAACTTGTATTGATGCAAAACCAAATTCATTCTCTACGGATTCAACTATATCCAGTTCAATTGGTGGGTGTAGCGTTCCTCTGGCAACAGGGGATACCTCTATCTTAACCTGTGCTTGATCTGAGTTAACGACAATTCTCAATTCATCGGGTTTGTTGTCTTGAAGTTTGGCTGAAAGGTCGGGGGTTTGATTAATTGATTTTGCAATTCGGCTCAGTGCTGCTCTGATATTCACTAACGCTTCCGTTCGTATTTCCAAAGGTAAATATGCAAGATCAATATCAATAGAAAGCCGTGGGAAATTATGTATGAAAAGATTGATAGCCGTACCGCCTTTTAAGGCAAAGCAATTTTCTTCGGCAACAAATGGTAGTACTCTAATGAGTAGTGTGACTTGTTTGTAATAGGGTGAGTTTCTATCCATTAGCTATCCGTTCGTGGGGGCGCTTGATACGAATTTTTCAGGAACTGTTATTTGGTAATGTTTATCGAGTTTGCCACCTTTGACGATTTGACGTTTACCTGAGCCTAGGTTTATTACTGACTCGTTTAATCGTTTTACCCAGGGATGACTGTAGTAATGTCCTAGAAATAGATAAAGCCGGTTGCTTCGAACGGAATGACTTCGTTTTAATAGGGATTCTACTTTTCGAGGGCTAAGGTTTGTTAGTCCCTGAAATAATTCGGCAGCATGTTCAAAAGAGATCAGTTTTGGCATTGCTTCTAGTACTTCAAGCGCAGCTAGTTCAGGGCTGCTTGCTGTGAGTGATATGCCTTTTATATCCAGTGTTACGATATCATTATCGGTAACGTTGAATTTACTATTGGTAAGAAAGCCCCATTGATGCTTGCCACCGGTTATTTCAGGGAAGGCCTTGAACCATCTAGGGACGGAGGCTTTATCTTGAACGTTAAGCCAGACTATTTCATTTTTGAGTTGAAAATAATGAGACTTACCCTGATGGGTTAGGCTGCTTAGTCCCGCTAGGCGGGTGGGCATATTTAATTGGTTAGCGAGACAATATATTGCATCTTGCCATTCTGGTTCTTGCCCTGGCCTGGTGTAAACCCCTGATCTCAGCTTTATTAGCCAGTTACCTTGAGTGTATTTTTGGACTAAGGTTGGGCTGATGCCATTCATGCTCAACCACGGCTGTACGATAACAGTCCCTGCAGACGTGTTGTTCATTAGCCAGTTTAATTTTGAAGACATACTTATACCATAAGTGTAGCTATTTGTTGATAAGTAAACCACTGGTTTGCCTGTTTGTCAATACATGTACTTCAGGTATAACTATTGTCGAATACGTAAACTGGCATAGCGTGGATACATAAGAGGTTGTTTAGTTTGTTCAATCGAGATTGTAGTATCGTCCAGTTGGTTTATCAATCGCCGTCCAATTGTTGACGTAGGTAGTTAGAGAATGTCCGCTACTCAGCTATTGCAGTCTGAGGTACGAAAAATTCTTGCGGTCATTTTGCGGACACCTTATATGCGCCTATGTGCGATACAGTGCATAATTGTGCGATGG
>VAPL010963006.1_pt1 | contig 18988 bp, 12 predicted proteins | sample 3395061 | NCBI WGS metagenome assembly VAPL01 (sample SAMN08290444, study PRJNA428436) | hydrothermal vent metagenome | isolation source: Deep-sea hydrothermal vent chimney 2 | place: Pacific Ocean: Juan De Fuca Ridge | depth 2182 m m | reverse complement strand
CATGTAAAGTATTATGAAACCGGTTATCGCGCTTGTTGGTCGTCCTAACGTTGGCAAATCCACTTTATTCAATTGTTTGACACGCTCGCGTGATGCGCTGGTGGCTGATCAGCCCGGCCTCACCCGTGATCGGAAATATGGTGAAGGCCGTGTGGGTGACTATCCCTATCTGGTTGTGGATACCGGTGGCCTTAGTGGTGAAAAAGAAGGCATCGATGAATTAATGGCAGATCAGGCCTGGTTGGCTGTTGAAGAAGCCGACGTGGTTTTATTTTTGGTGGATGCGCGTGACGGTCTGGTGGCCGGTGATCAGGAAATTGCCAAACGGTTACGCTCGGCCAACAAGTGCGTACATCTGGTGGTGAATAAAATTGATGGCTCAGAATTGGCGGTGGTGATCGCCGATTTTTATCGTCTTGGGCTGGGAGATCCGCTGGGTATCACGGCGAGTCAGGGGGGCGGGGTACGTGACTTAATGGCAGAGATTTTACCGGAATTGCCCGAGCCCGACATTGACGAAGACGAAGAAGAAGACCTGGGTATTAAAATCGCCATTGTCGGCAAGCCCAATGTGGGAAAATCAACACTGATCAATCGTATTCTGGGTGAAGAGCGTGTATTGGTTTTTGATATGCCCGGCACCACCCGTGATAGCATTTTTGTCCCTTTTGAACGTCGTGGCCAGAAATATACCTTTATTGATACTGCCGGTGTGCGGCGGCGCAAAAAAGTCCATGACAAGCTGGAAAAATTCAGTGTGATCAAAGCGCTGCAAGCCATTGAACGTGCGAATGTGGTGGTGCTGGTGATTGATGCCCACGAAGGCATCAGTGATCAGGATGCGCATTTACTGGGTTTTGTGCTGGATGAAGGCAGGGCATTGGTTATTGCTGTTAACAAATGGGATGGATTGGAGCCTTCTGAACGGGAGCGGGTGAAATACGAGCTGAGCAGGAAGTTGCAGTTCGTCGATTTTGCAAAGCTGTTTTTCATCTCAGCATTGCATGGTACCGGTGTAGGGGATTTGTTCAAACCGATTCAAAAAGCCTATGTTTCCGCGACACGCCATTTTTCCACGCCGGAGCTGTCACGTATTCTGGAAAGAGCCGTAGACAACCACCAGCCACCTCTGGTGCGTGGTCGGCGCATTAAGTTACGTTATGCCCATCAGGGCGGGCGTAATCCACCAACGATTGTTATTCACGGTAACCAGACCAAAGATGTGCCGGATGCTTATAGACGCTATTTGCAGAATACGTTTCGCAAAGTGCTCAAACTGGAAGGTACCCCAGTGCGCATTGATTTCAAGACAGGCACAAACCCGTTTGAAGGTAGAAAAAACAAGTTGAGCAAACGCCAGATTGATAAGCGTCAGCGGTTGAAAAAATTTGTTAAACGTAAACGTTAACCTGAGAATAGCCGATTAAGCCTGAGCGAAAAGCTGGATAATCTGAATTTCGCTCATGACTCATATCGGCGTTTTTACTTCAGCGGATATTTTACCTGCAACACATTTGTTAACGCAGTGACAATAGAGCCGGATTTTGCTCTGGCAACGGAAACGGCAGATGCTCAGGTACTTCATGATATTCGCCGGATGTTAATGCCATCCACACCAGCCCTGCCAGAGAGTTGACCCCCAGTTTACGCATGATGTGCGCGCGATGTGTCTCGATGGTTTTTGTGCTGAGGCTCATTTCGTGGGCAATGGTTTTGTTGGCCTTTCCCTGGATTAGCAGGCGTAACACTTCTTCTTCACGGCGTGATAGTTGACCAAGGTACTGTAATACATTTTGTCGCCATTGTTCATCTAATCGTATTTGTCGGTCGCTTTCCAGTGCGCGCTGAATACTGTCCAGCAAAGCTTGGTCGTCAAACGGTTTTTCCAGAAAGTCGATAGCGCCTGCTCTAAGGGTGCGTACCGCCATAGAAACAGTGCTGTGTCCTGAGACAAAAATAACTGGCGTTTTTATGCCCTGTCGTTGCAGATATTCCTGTAACTCCAGTCCGCTTAATTGAGGTAAACGAACATCCAGTACCAGACAGCCAGGCTGTGCCGGGTCATAGGTGTCAAGAAATGATTGTACGTCAGCAAAAGCACAGGCTCGAATATTCATGGACTCTACTAGAGTCTGCAATGAATGTCGTACAGCGTCGTCGTCGTCCACGATGAATACAGTTGGTGTGACAGCAAGGTTGGTTGCCAGAGTAGATGTAAGTTGAGTAGTCACGATAGTTCCTTCTACGGTTGGTTGAGAGTACGAGAATGAATATGTTTACGATGCACTGTACGCAGCACAGAGTCAATGTTCTTACGATAAGTAATGCGGAGTTTTAGAGTACGAAAAATTATGTTGCGGTACAATAAAAGTGCGCGATAGTGCTGAAATATTATAAGTCAGGGATCTTTTTTTGAGGAATTTTTGATCTATCATAGGCTTACGAAAATACAGGCTAAAATGTTCCATTATTATTGGCTGTATAGTAAATGTTTTCCGAGTGGAACGCGAATTGCAGTTAGTAAAAAATAGTAAAAAAATAGTAAAAAACCCCACTGATACTCGCAACCGGTACTTTTTCGGTGTAATTCGTGATGCGGGGCATTGAGTCCCGCTAAATTTAGTTAATTCGAGTTTATTAGCAATTTCTTAAATGTTTATTCAATATCTGTTTTCAGTGTAGGGGTTTTACTATCATTGTCTGGTAATTACCCTGACTCCACATGTTGTTAGAAGATTGGGTCGGGGTAGCACTGGCAGTATAATGGCCCCGCTTCACGCAGCGAGACAGTTTGCTGTATTCGCCATAGGGCTCCAGTGAATGCCGCCAAAATGGGTCTTCGCACTTAAATAGGTGGCGTGTTTCCCGTGGCCCCCAGACACCTGCCGGATAGATGAGAATGTAATCACGCTCGGTGGCCCACATACGTGATCAGGATCGATCACTTTCCAGGCACAATCCTTCCTGTGGCTCTTGAGGCACAGTTTTAATACCCCATCATTTTTCAGGCATATGAAGACCTGCGCGCCAACAGGCAATTGATGCGATATCCAAAGCGCTTCACGGAGCAGGCTCTGGGCTGCCAGAAAAAAATAGCCTGGCAAACTTGAACATGTGGTTCGGGCACACTGGGATAATGTCTACTTGTTAAAGGTGATCGGCATGGGAATTTAAGCCCGATTACCCTGCCAAAGACAGTCCATTAATGCAATTTCAGCGTTATCCAATAAAGGCGGTTTTTGGTATTACGTTTATAGTGAGAAATTTACAACAGATAAATGTGTTGAGTGCTTCCAAAAATTTTTAAGAAACAGAAAATCACCCGTTATTTTTATCGTAGATGCTCATTCAGTACACAAATCAAAAAAAGTGATGGAAATAATTTTTCTTCCTCTCTCCCGGTGGCTCTGATTACATTTGAAAAATAAATTTGAACCAAATACTTTTTTCTTACGACTCATCAATTACTGGAGAAATAAGGAAAAATAAAATGAATAAAATAGCTAATTTAATATACGTCTTTTTTGGGGGGGGGATTGTTGTTTTTCTCAGCGCCTGTGGCGGTGGTGGATCAACGGGTAACCCCACTGAGGTGAGCGATGTTGAAGTGGTGATGGTAATGCCGAGTATTTCTAGCACAGAAGTTGATAGAGCTCCATTCATTGGCGTGCAATTCAGTGGCGATATATTTTCCCCCTCTGTTGATAGTGATAGTTTTCAGCTATTGAATCGTGGTGAACCTGTTGCCGGAGCCATTAGTTTTCATGATACCAATGCTATCGAGTTTTCAGTGGATGACGATCTGGATTTATTGTCCACATATATGGCTAGGCTGACCACAGCGATTACCGATGTCTCTGGTTTGTCTCTTGCCAGTATATTTGAATGGTCATTTGTAACACGGGATGGTATTTGGCGAGAGCCGGAGAGTGTAGAGCAGGGTTCTGTCGATGATCCGGTGCTTATTACAGATGCCAATGATACTGTCTGGGTCTTTTATCGAAAAAATGATTTTTTTACAGAAGAAAATGAAATTTTTGCCAGACGCCTTCTGGATGATAATACATGGAGCATTGAGCAATTAATCAGTAATAGCAGTGATGATGAAGATGTGGCAGGTAAGCCACAAATAACCGTCCTTAGTAATGGTGACCTGCTCGTCTTGTGGGAAGAAAATGGCCCGGGTGGTATACCAACACAATTGAGTTACAACCGTTACTCGCAGTCGAGCTCAAGCTGGGGAGATTCTGAAAGAATCAATGCCAGCGCTTTTGCACATATGGATCCACGACTTATGGCGGATGATAGCGGTAATGTCATGGCTGTTTTTGAAATTGCGGGTATGGGGCCAACCAATATTTCGACGTTGATTTACGATACTGACAATGATCAGTGGAGTGATGGTGCTACGATTGATGAGTTGACGGAAGCAGCAGGCCATCCGAGAGTAAGTATAAATAATCAGGGAGATGCGATGGTGGTCTGGTTGCAGGCTGATCATGTTTACAGTAGGCTTTATCGATTTTCCACGGGAACGTGGGGTGAGGTAGAGCTTGTCGACAATATAGATGCTGGTACATTACAGTTGGGCTTAGCGTTGTCGGTTGATTCTCGGGGTATTTTTACAGCTGTGTGGTCTCAGGAAGATGATACTCTGGGCTTTCCGTTTATTTGGTCAAATCGTTACACCTCAGGAGAAGGTTGGACTAAAGCTGACGTTATTACAGGGAGTGTCCAAGGCTTTAATCCGCAGCTTGTTATTGATCGAGACGACAATATTATACTCGTTTGGCAGCAAGACCCTGTATCAGGTGAAAATAATATTCTTATTTGCCGATTTAATGCATTGGACGGAAGTTGGTCAGCGATTGAGTTTTTGGAAGTTGGTGAGCAACCCGCATCGCAGCCTCAGTTAACCATTGATGAATCAGGAAATGCGATGGCGATCTGGCAGCAAAATCGTTCGGGAACATTTTTTGACAACAATAGCATTATTTATATTGATCCCCCTTCTACTTGGGTAAGACGGTTTAACAAAATTGATGAATCCTGGCTTGCGCCACAGGCAATTAGTGCCTTGGGTGGCGCGATTGATAGACCCGCTATCACCAATAGTAGCAATGGTGAAATTGTGGCTTTATGGATGCAAGTACTGGAAGGGCAGCCTATAATTCAGAGCCGTCGCTTTGATTAAAACCTGAATTCGTGGGTTTGTCGTGGATAGAAACCGCGAGAAGCTCACGAGCTTAATAACTATAACGTAAAGCCAAATAAAGAAATGAAAGAAGCAATGTATACAAAAAGGTATGTTCTGCCATTAATGCTAGTGTTAGCTTCAACGATGCCTTCATCTCTATTGGCGAATACCTTGGTTCCCCACTTGGTACCTCCAGAGGATAAAGGTTATCGCGAGCCCTCAGATCACATTTCCATCGCCTTTCCTTTTGATATTGCGGATAATATTACCACCCAATTAGCGTTGGAAATTGATGCCATTGATGTATCATCACTGGTGGTCATCGAAGGAAATAGAGTGATCTATGCGCCGCCTTCACCCCTTATTCCTGGTATGCATCAACTGCGTCTGGTGGAATATGCGGCCAACGGTGACATTGTTGAATTAGGTGACTGGCGCTTTGAAGTTCGACAGTCGGCGGCTTTTCAGGAGCAGCAAGCGCATTTGGCAGCATCGTTTAATAACAGCTATTTGATAGCGGATGATTATTCTTCTGAAAACCCAGATATCGACAACTACCATTCCAATGGGGCTGTTGACGTGGTCTACAGTGCTCGAAATAACAATAGCGCTGTCCACTTTCAGGGAAATCTCATTTACGAAGAAAACAGTGCTAGCGGTAAACAGGCTGATTTGGGTCGATATTTATTAAGTGTGGATATGGGTGAGTATGCGCATTTCAATGTGGGGCATCATAGCATTCAATACAGTAGCCTAATCTATCGTGATTTTAATCGTCGTGGTGTTTCTGGCCGCTTTTCTTTGCCGGGCGTTAATAGCATGCTTCAATTGTTTAGCGCACGAACCGGGGACTTGAGTGGGTTTTCTGAAGGCCTGGGCGTAGGGGATGCTGACGATCGGGTGAGTGGTGCCGTGTTAAATTATCAGCCTTTCTCCGACAACCCCAATGCATTAACGATTTCGACCAGTTATATGACAGGAGCACGCAAAAGTGGCGATGCCAGCTTGGGGCTTTTTGTCGAAGAATCATCCGGCGATGCGCGAAGTATTGCTTTGGACAGTTACTTGGCTGATCAGCGTGTGCGTTTGTATCTGGAGGCCGCGCAATCGAATTTTGATTTTGATGGGAATGCGGCAAGTTTAGAGGCACAGCAAGACAATGCCTATCAGTTTGTTACTCAGTATACGAGCAAACCTATTGGTGCGGGTACTATGCCTTGGCAATGGGGTGTCTCAATAGAAAAAACCTTTGTTGAACCGGATTTTTACTCTTTGTCGAACCGTAATTTGGTTGGTGATAGTGATTTTACCATGCTATCAACAAGCCTGAGTAAAGGATCTTGGTTTTCTCAGTTTTTTATGAAAACCGAGCAGGACAATGTGGATAACCGTTTTGACTCAACTAACAAGACAAACATGGTGGGCTTGGATGTTACTTATTCAGAGGTAAGTAACAGTGAAAATACGTTTTTGGGTAGCCCTGTATATAGGGTGACTTATCAACAAACGCAACAAAAACAAAATGGAGTAGAATTGGATGCGTTGATGGTCCCTTTATTGTCAAATGATAATCAAGCGCAATTTATAGAATTATCAAGTGAGTTTAGCTATCAATGGGGTAGTTGGTATTTACGGGTAAATCATAATGCGTTTGAGGATGATGCAAATATTCAGCCAGATAGCCAGACAAAGGGCGCAGAATGGGGGGTCAGTTTTAGTGTTAATGACCAACACAGGCTAATAACATCAATCAGTCACTATGATACCGAAGAACATGACAGTAAGCTTGATAATGAAGTATTCACATATAGCATGGCTATTATTTCAAGCTTCAAATCTATGGCACTGAATAGCAGCTTCACCCTCGACTACGAACAAATCGATGATGCGTTGACTCAGTTTGAACTCATAAAAAAAGAACAACTTTCTATCAGTGCGGTCCTTGCCAAACAGTTCGCTCGACCGAAAGGACTGGCGCCGGGAGCAGATTTACAGTTACGTGCATCTTATTTTGATCTCGATAGTCATTCGATATTCGATGAAGATACTCAGTTTTATGAGATTTTTGTGGATTTGAATCTTTATTGGGATAGTCGTCGCCCGCAAGGGAAGGTGAGTCATTAAGGAGCGTTGGTAATGAAAACACTAAAGAAATTTATGCTATTCAATTTGAGTAAATTTTCAATCGTACTCATGCTGGGGTTAAGTTCACAATGGGTATTTGCCTCTTTTGTGGGGCCTATTAGCAATTCAGTTCAGGGTTCAGGTCTGATAAAAGCTCAACAAGTTAACACGCTCCGTATAACTTGGCGCGGTGACTCGAACAGCTCTGCCTCAAATAACGTCGGTCAACCCTATCAAGTTTTTTCTAACAACGGCTCTTTTATAGTAAATCGAACTACCGTGGCAAATAGTAACCGACGTGTCAGCGCAAGGCTTGTGGCAGGAGCAGTTAACCCATTCAATATTTTTGAGACGGTGCGAGTCCCACGAAGTGTGCTGGCTGCGGCAGAGCGTGCCGATACAAAGATTATTCGTTACGCTCGCACTTTTACTGATGAAAGTGGAGGGTCTCTTGGAAGAAGTATAGTCACCCTGCAAATTACACCTAGTAGTGGTGGTAATTTATCCGTTTCACAAATAGATTTACGCTTTCAAAATGGCGATATCACGATGGTGACAGGTACTGACCAAATCTTGAATGCAACAGCTGTGATCAGTTATGGAGGAAGTGGCTTGCTGGATTTGATTTGGGAGGTAGCAACACCTTCCAGCACCTCTGGCACGCCCATTTTTATTCGATTGAAAACGGCCAGACAATTTTTAGGGGCGGGGCGTCGCAGCGTGATTGAAAGCCCCCGTTTACCCACAAATCTCACGGGTAGTTATATTCTTCGGCTACGGGTTAATGCTCCCACCGTCGATTTCAGTGGGCTGGTTTTGCATTATTCGGTTATTCGCAGTAGTGCGCCTGCCGCAGAGGTGAAAACCATCCGCCTCGTTAAGCCTCTTCCTAACAGCACAATTGACAAAACTACACAATTTAGCTGGAAATCCGTATCAGGCGCAATAAGTTACCAGCTTGAAATTTATGAAATGCCTGTTGCGGACTTACCCTACGCAGGTTTGGTCTCGACAGATATTGAAGAGAATCAGGACAAAGTCTTAACCACAGGCATACTTTTACCCAGTGATCGCCAGACCACCGCATTAACGCCAATGACATTGCAATATTTGACATCAGGTAATGCCTACTATTGGCGAACGTTGGCGGTTGATAGTGATGGTAATTTGCTCGGTAAAAGTAATTATCAAAAAATCTATTTCACACCACAAGAATAATTAAACAGTTATTGATAAAGCATTGGCTGTAGAATGTTTTTTGTATTCAAAAAAATAGGATTGGACAAGTATGGAGCAAGATGATGTTGCTTTATTAAAACGTATTGGTGATAAGGAAATGGCAGCTGTGGAAATATTATATCGCCGTTATGAAAATATCATCTATCGCTTCGCGATAAAAAAATTAAACAATGAGTTTGATGCGGCTGAAATAGTCAATACGGTTATGTTAGAGGTATGGAATACAGCTGCTCGTTTTGAGGGGAGGTCAAAAGTATCCACTTGGTTGATAGGCATTGCCAACCACCGGATTATTGATCATATACGCAAACAAAAACCCAACCATGTGGCGATTGATGAAATTGATCCCATTGCCGATGAAAAAAATAGCATTGATATGCATAAGGTGGTGTCCGCTGCGCAAACGCGCCGTTTTATTGATGACTGCCTCAGAAAATTGAGTGGTGAGCATAAACAGGTGATGGAGTTGTTATTTTTTCAAGAGGCGACCTATGAGGAAATAGCAGAGACCATGGTTTGCTCAACAGGGACAATAAAATCGAGAATTTATCACGCAAAAAAACTGCTCAAGAAGTGCCTGGAAAAACGTATTATTTGACAGGTATATTGCTTGCCAGCCTTATCGATGAGAATTGCTTATGGAATATGAAGAAATTATAGAACTGTTACCGTTTTATCTAAACGATAAGCTAAAGACAGAGCAAAAGGAGCGTGTTCGTCAAGCGGTGAGTGAAAGTCAGTCTTTACAGCAAGAGTTAATTTTTTTGCAATCAATTAACGATAGCATTAAAAGCGAAAATGTTAGATCACCTGGTGATTGGGGTTTGATGAGGTTAAAGCGTGATATCCTGGCTGAGGAAAGTAAGTCCGGCCGCATCGGCTTGGCGAAGACTGAACATAATAAACAGAGTTGGTGGAAGAGCGTTGCCATTGCTGCTTCGTTTGCGTTTGTGGTGCAGTCCGGTTATCTGATTCAACAACATTTTATACAACCAGAAGACTACCGCCTGCTGTCAACAGTCGAGTTGGAGAATACTGTGAAGGTGCAATTTATGGCAGAGGTTAGCGAAAGTGATGTGCGTACCATGCTAATAAATTTACATGGGAATATTGTAAAAGGTCCAAGCGCAATGGGTATTTATCATATTTTTTTTGAAGACAGACAATCGGCTATTGCGAGCTTAAAAGTGAGCGGGTTAGTCAAATATGCTGAAGCTACGCAAGAATAACCTCGTCTATTGCATCAAAATGTTTGCTGTATTTGTCATATTGCAGCTGCTAAGCATTAACGCAAATGCAAAAAATGGGGTGATTATAAAAAAACTTAATAAAACCAGCTGTTATAATGCTGGCGAGTATATTGGCGTAATGGGTAAGGGTTTTGGTAAAACCTCACCCACAAAAAAATTAGTGCTACAAGTAGGTGCAAAACGACACGTTATTACCCAAATTAAACAATGGAGTGACAGTGAAATTTCTGCCCAATTACCAACAGCATTAAAGTTGGATAAAAGTCACTCTTACATTCTCGGTATTGTAGAGGGTGCCCGTTGGGTCAGTAATCGTGATAAACGTATTGTACTGTGTGATGCTGTTAAGCAAATAACCCCTGTTTTTAAGCCCCCCCCACCAACACCGCACAGAAAAACATTAACAGCCAATCCAAATAGTACACAGCCGGAAGAGAGTAAGCCTGACGTTCCAGTGGTTAGCAGGCTTGGGCCATTCCAGCAGCGCCCGGCACCCGTGCAAACAATGAATTTGAATGGTTTAGGCGCACCGCCCAGCGTGGATTTGGAGACTAATAAAAATGTAGCAAAATCCAAAGCCATGGAACCCAATGAAGTGGTTGTTGTGACAGCAACGCTTGATGAAGCGACAGCATTGGCACAATTTGTACAACAGTACAATATTCGTGTTAAACGCCGCAATAATTATCGCAGCCTTCAATTAGTCGTCACTGTTTTACACATTCCTGGGGAATATACAACGGCAGATGTAGTGAAACAATTACGTGAGAGCGCCCCTGAATTGTGGGTCGATTTTAATCATCGCTATAAATTGTTGGATGCTGACCCGCGATCAACATTGGATTCTAAAAACTGGGTGTACGATATGTTGGGATGGACAGAGGTGCATCGCGATTGTCAGCCCAGACGTAAGCTAGGCATTATTGATACCGGAATTGCTCAAATAGCGCTGATTGAGCAGAAAAATATTGAACATAAGTCGCTACTGAGCCAGGGTGTCAAACCTGCAAAAATGAATCATGGCACCGCGGTTGCCAGCTTGCTTTTAGGTAGCGCCCAACGAAATATTCCAGGGTTATTGCCCAACGCAAGGGTGTATTCAGCGGGTGTTTTTAGAGAGCGGGTTGAAAATCAGGTGGACACAACCGCTGAGTTAATTGTTGCGGCTCTAAACTGGATGGCTGAAGAGCAGGTGACAGTCATTAATTTAAGCTTTGGCGGTCCTCGCAATCTGGCTGTTGAAATCGCTATTAGTCGTGTACTTGAAAAAGGGATTGTTGTTGTTTCTGCTGCTGGAATTGATGAACAAGATGAGCCGCTCTATCCGGCTGCACAGGAAGGTGTGATTGCGGTGAGAGCCATAGATGCCGGTGGTAAACCGTTCTCTAAAAAAATACAAGGTGACTATATCGATTTTTCTGCCCCAGGTGTTGATCTATGGTTGCTTAACGAAAAAGGCGATGGGCGGTATCTGTCAGGTAGTTCTTTTGCTGCACCCATCGTTTCGGCCAGTTACGCTTTATTGAACAATAATGTAAGTACGAACGACTCATTGAAAAATACCGTTCGTGATCTAGGTGAGTCAGGCAAAGATAAGCACTTTGGCTGGGGGCTGATATTAGTTCACGATCTGTGCCGATAACAAATGAAGTAAGGATTAATAGCATGAAAATATTTTTTGTTGTACTGGGTTCAATTGGACTGTTACTTTCATTTTCAGTCAAAGCCAGTTATCAGCCCTTTCAAATAAAAGTAAAACCGAATAGTGAGATGGCAAGTATTCATGTTGTCGCTAGCGGGAACTTGCAAACGTATCATGTTGCCGAAGTTAATATTAATCAGTGGAAGGTGGAAGTTCGGGGTCAACTTACCTTGAATGAATTATTGAGTGGCTATCGCATTGAGCAGGCACGAATTCGATACGGTGCAACAGGTGGCTTTCAACAAAACTATACTATTGGAGTATCAGGCGATAAACGCAGTTTAACGGGTAATAATGGTCATCAATGGGTAGAGCATACCATCGCGTTGAGTGATTTTGGTAACATGCAGCCCTATATTGATATTTGCAACAATGCGGTTGAAGAAGATTTATCTGGGGGGTTGACGATGACCCAGGCGCTCAATAAACATCGATCTATTGTCATTGATCAAGCATCTTCATTATTTAGGGCGGGTTTAAGCATTAATGTGAGCGACAATTCGAATTACCTCACCGAAGAAGCCGCTGTGGCTTTACCTATACGGGTGCTTTGTGAACCTACCGGCTATGTAAAGCCTTTACCAACAGCAAGTAATGCTGTCAGCATCGTTGTGGGGGTTGAGGGGTCTCATCTCACTATTAGTGAGCAGGCCAGTCGATTTTCAGGTGCATGTAAAATAATCCTTTCAGGGGTTATTACAACAAATCTAGCCAATACTGACGTTCAATTTCAATATGAGCATACGAATGGCAGGAAGAGTGGTATAAAGTCAGTAACCACCGATCATACAAGAACAGCAATGTTTTCCCACACCTATACTATTGATAATAATCCTTATGATGATGAGGCGGGTAGTATACGCTTAATAGGGGTAAGTCATAATTTTCAATCGGATTGGAAAACCTACACGATGCGGTGTGAAGACCCGGCAACGAATTCATGGCAAACGGAAATCCCTCCTCAGCTTTCACTCAATGTGGTTGTTAAGGAAACACAGCTTATAAAAGGGCAAATATGTCCCAAAAATGTGCTGATAAAGGGGCGTGTCACCGCAGGCTCGTCTATTGAAGGGCACGCGATATTTATTGGGAGTGGCTCAAGTGTTTATGAGTCAGAAACCATGCCCTATGATTTAAATATCGGTGAGAAGAAAAAGTTCTTTCGTGTTAGAGAGGTAGAATTTCCCAGTACCTTGGGTAGCTTGCAAGTCATCGATAATTCTGAACCTGTTTTACGGCGTATTATGATTACTCAAGGAATGACTTTGATGGATGCTAATAACGAAATGATAGCCACCACTGGGCAGAAATCATATACCTTCCTTTGCAGTTGGCCGCAAGTAAACCCCAGCCTGCCAGGTAGTAGCGCTTTGGGTATGGTCCCTGACCACACCGGTGGTGGTGGTGCGCCTACGGCGTTAACAGGAAGATCACCCTTTAGTCGCGAGAGCGACAATCGTAAACCCGTTAATACCGGTCTTCAATCTGATGGAGAGCTGGTGCAGGCGAGAAAGCCATTGCAATTACTTAAACATGAATTAAGCCACACCGCGCAGCAAAGCCAGCACAAAAATGTACCAGCTGGACCCGTGCCAACGCCTTATCCAACAATGATCAGTAAAAAAACGAATGAAAACGAAACCAAAAAAAGGGATTTAAAAGGGGCTGATGTAAAAAGTTTTCAAACAAGTGGGGGGGCAGAGAGCGCCAGGATTGAAAATGATCAGTTTGCCAATCAACAAACTGGGCATCAGGCACGCACCATTCCACTGGAAAATGCCACAATTGCCCCGATCCGACCCCGTCAAATGGGCAGCCATAACACAAAAACAATACTTTTTAGAGGCAACGTGGGCGACCACTGCAAACAAAGTGGCTTCCCTAAAAATGCGGTTATCAAGCAATCTGGTCAACAACGTGTTGTTGAATGTGTGAAAGGTAAAGTGGTAATCAAGCGAGCTAAAAAAGCTCAGCAGCCATGAAAAGTGTAAGTTGGGAAAATTGTGACTCTGTTCTGGTTAACAAGGAATGCTCGATATCGAGGAAGATTTATACTTATGAAAATTAATCTGTCAGTTCTTGTAGTGCTTGCGATGATCTCCAACCTTGCTTTAGCGGAGGACTCTCAGCAAGATCTCAGCGTTGAGTCCTTTCAAGTTAAGGTCAAGCCAAATTCATTTATTCCAGTGGGGCAAGTGTATTCTGATGATCCATCTAAAATAAAATACAATAGAAGTCGCTCAGAAATCTTTGATTTTGAAGTTGAGGTCAGGGGGCGTTGTCCTTCTACATTCGCTAAATTAAAGGCATTTCGACTCTCTATAAATGGTCAGACGATACTGGATATACCCGTTTCAGGTAATAATCGCAGCTTAACCGGAAATAATGGCAACAAATGGGAGGCTCAGACTATTCGTGTCGACTTTAGAGAAGATTATAGTCGTTTGATTGATGCGTGTAATCTTGAGGCTGTAGGTCTTCTGCAAGACCAAAGCCATGACCACGTATTTAATTCAAACTTTATTGCGGGTCAATTTTTTTCGGGTCAGCGTGTGGAGGTGTATTACCATTGTACCGGGGGCGTGGGGTTTAACGATATCTCTTATGATACAACTGATTTGCCAATAAAAGCGTTGTGCGAGGCTACAGGTTATCAGTCTAAATTACGGGTAACCGAATCGCAGCTATCGCTATTGCCCATTACGGGTCAGGATGGTACTTGCAAACTCGGTATTACTGGCGAGTTTCGTACAAGCTATGAGCTTTATAGACTTCGTTCCAATAACAGTCAGGCACAGCTCCGGTATCGCTTTAAATACCAGGGGGGGCAGGCAGATTCTAATATAGCCTATAGTAGATGGTGGGAAAGAACGGCCAATCCGATAAACGGTGGTATGTTCGTATTTAATTACACTGACAGGCTGCCCGCTACTATTGATGGCGGTAATGTTTTTTTAGAAGTCGATATCGATGACAGAATTTATACGAGTGAAGTTAAATCTTTTTCGATAGACTGTGTTGACGCTTTGCATGTACAACAAACGCAAACACTTGATTTGGATCTGTCGGTCAGTGCAGATAAAACGGAAACCATGGTCGTTGGCGGGCAACTATGCCCAACTCATGCAATCCTTACAGGACATATCAACGCAGGATATCCCATCAATGGGAACATGTTGATAATGGGTTCTACGCTATTTGATCTCTACGTTATGCCCATTAATTTATCTGCCGATCAAAGTGCTGCGCAACAAAAGAGAGTTAAACTCAACTGGTCATCAGCGAGTAATACCTTGTCACTGAATGGTGGTACACCTTCGACTGTGTTGAAAACACAAACCTTGAATTATGGCCTGCGCATTACCAATTCTGACTCCGAGGTTATTAAATCCCTACCAAAACAGCCTTATGTCATTAGTTGTGAATATCCGAGTGTTACTCCGGGCCTGCTCGGCAGCAGCACATTAGGTGCGCTCCCAGACCACACCGGCGGTGGTGGTGCGCCTACGTCGTTAACAGGAAATTCACCATTCAGTCGCGAAAATGACAATCGTACACCCGTTATTAATACCGGTTTTCGGCCTGATGGAGAACGGGTGCCCGATAAAAAGCCATTGCAATTACTGAGACATGAATCAAGCCGCGTCAGGCAACAGCAAGGTAGAGTGCTGACTGACAGTGACCTCAATGAGGCTACCAATCAACAATCTAGCAACCTATCGCATGTTCCTCTGGAAAATACGACGATTGCATCCGTTCGGTCCAATCAAATAGGCAATCGTCATAGCACAAAAGCAACCCTCTTAAGAGGCAAGGTTGGTGATCGTTGCAAACAAAATAGCCTCCCTAAAAACACGGTTATTAATCAATCTGGCCAACAACGTGTTGTTGAGTGTGTGAAGGGTAAAGTGGTGATCAATCGAACCAAAAAAGTTCAACAGCCGTGGAAGGTGGGTGATCCAGTATTATTTTTGCCAGATATTAAAGAACAAGCCCCAAAAAAATGAGGAATGGTGATTTACGCGATATTATTCCAGATAATTTACCGGCAAGCCGATATGCTTTCTTAAGGATAGCTGTTAGGGCTGTGCTTTTTTGCACGATACCTGAAATAAATTGAACATAACTCAGTGTCTTCACGACTTAAGTGGAAGTTAAATAACATTATAAGAGGGTTGTCTAATGGAAAAATTTACTTTGGTGTTGAGTGCAATTTGTGTAGTTGCCACGTTGAGTGTTAGCCAGCAGGTTTATGCGGGAAAGCCTATTTCGGTAGTTTGTGGAAACGGCAAAATTATCGAGGTGGATAGCTCTAAAAATAGCCTGGCGATGAAAGCCAGATCGTGCTCGAAAGCAGGGCATCCCGCGCCCATTCAAAGATCTACCGCATCTGGAGCCGCTGGTGCAGGTGGTACAGGTGCGTTGTCATCGAAAGGCGCTCGCAGTGAAAGACAGAGTTTACTCTTACCAGCGGTGCAAGCAGCCCGTGAATCGGCCCGCACTGGTGTCCGCAAAAACAATCTGGGCTCCCGGTCTTCTAACCCTGCAGCCGATACTACCTGTAACGGTGTAAATTCTTGTAATGATATGATTGCGACCTGTATTGCTTTGGGTGGCAATGTTACGCCAACCAGTTACGAGCCCGGCACGGGGGCACCGAATGGTGCTACTTGTTATCCTCCAGGCCAATAACTTTAATCCTGGCCAAAGAAAAACTGCATATTTCCTGCATAAAATTCAGGAACTAATTAAAGAGTGATCAAAATGAGAAATTCGATACGTATTATAGTCCTAGCAATGCTTTCTATGGGTATGATGGCTTGTAGCGGACAATCGGCCAGCCCAGATCAGCAAAATACTGAAACACCGACTATAACGATCGAGTTTTCCGCTTCTCCCGCCATTATTTTGGCCAACGAAATGGCGACTCTTTCCTGGAGCGCTGAAGGAGCATCCAGTTGCACCATCCCCGGCATTTTCTTTAGTGGTGGTGAAAAAGCAAAAGGAGGGGCTGCATTTTTTTCCTCTCTTTCAAAAGAAATACCCCTCCCAGACCTTGGGGGAGGGGGGCAGGGGCTTGATGTATTGCCCAGTGCCGGAAACACCGGGGTCTCGCCGACCGAGTCAACCCTCTATACCATCACATGCACCAACGAAGACGGTCTCTCACAATCAGCAACAGCGGAGATCATCTTCTCCCTTGATGCTGACGAAGATGGCTACCCTGACACTCTTGAGATTCTCGTGGGAACAAAGAGTAACGATCCCGATTCCGATGATGACGGTATATTAGACGGGCAGGAAGACCTGAATCGAAATGGCCTCGTTGATGGTAACGAAACGGACCCAACCAACCCTGCCAGTCGTAACTCTTATTACTGCGACAGCATCAGACATGATAACGAAGGCGATGGATTGGATGTTCTTTCAACGTGTATTAACCCCGAAAAATTTGCGGCAGGAGATCGACATGCTTGCCTGATCATGGATAACGGTTTAATGCGCTGCTGGGGAAGAAATAATTTTTTTCAATTAGGCACTTCGGGTGAGGATATCGGTGACGACGAAACCGCCGCTGAGGGGGGAACTTTTAGTGGCCTGATTCAAGTATCTGCCGGAGGTTCCACAACCTGTGCTCTTCGTCACAGCGGATCCGTTCTTTGTTGGGGGCGTGGAAACAGTGGGGTTACAGGCCAGGGCCACACAAACCTGCAAACTTTTGCGCAAGCTAACGTCAATTTACCCGAGCCATCGATTCAAGTTTCAACCAGTGGTAATCATACCTGTGCCGTTTCCGTTACAGGAAGCCTCTATTGTTGGGGCAATAACGAGTTTGGGCAGCTTGGGTATGGGAATAAGGATGATATCGGTGATAACGAACATCCAGATTCAGTTGGACCGGTCGATATTGGGGCACCTGTCAAGCAAGTCAGTACGGGTAGTGGAGTCACCTGCGCCCTTCTCGTATCCGGTCAAGTCAAATGCTGGGGAGCAAGCAACCGTATTGGCTGGGAAGTCGATTACGTTCAGTACGAGGCTTATCCCGGTGATCAAGAGGGAGAAACGCCAGTAAATTTTCCATTTGTTACTTTGAATGGTGGCTCAACTTACGAAATTTCTTCGGGACATCTCCACACCTGTGCCATGTCTGTTGGGGCCATGGATTGTTGGGGGTCAGGGGGCAGCGGTCAGCTGGGTCACGGTAATACTGAAACCCTTGGTGACAACGAACTTGCAAGCGATTTTGGGCCGGTTCCCTATGGTGGAGGTGACATCACTAATATTGCAACGGGTGGTGCCGGAACGTGTGTCAGCTTGGCTAATGGAAACGCTAAGTGTTGGGGAGCCTCGGCCTTTGGGATTGGTTATGGAAACACAGACACTATTGGTGATGATGAGCCAGCCTCGGCCGGAGGCAACCTTGATTTTGATGGGAAACGATCTATTTATATCACCTCTGGAGGTGGATTTTCTTGTGCGCTCATGCACGATCAAACGGTTTATTGCTGGGGGAACAACGACGTAGGTCAATTGGGGCTGGGAAATACGATACCTGTATCAAATTCGGTTTTGGGTGAGGTGGACTACCGGTAGCTTTCATTACCGCTCTCATCTTTTTAGAGCTATCCATAACAGGGATAATGCGATGAAGCAATATATCTTGAACAGTCAGTTACACTATTATCTGATGCGACAGAAACCGCTTGACCGCATGTTGCATAGTTACTGCCCCATTATTGGCACAGTTATCGGGGCGTGCCTGGTGTTGTTGGTGGTGACGGGCTGTGGTGGTGGCAACAGCGGTGATAGTGATCAAAGCAACCTAACACTCACCAATGGTGGCAGCTTAACGTTGGACATACTCAGAGTCTCCCGCACAGAATGTACGTCACCGTGCCCGGTTGTATTCTCTGTCGATGCTGTGCAAGACAGTATGTCAGTTAATCCGTTTACTGACACTGGCATTTACTGGGATTATGACGATAACCAGGCCGATGAACGGGAAGGCCGTTTTGAAAAAGGAGCTCAGTACTTTTTGTCTGGACGTCTCCCCGACAGTGGTGCGAGTCGAGAAACTGATACCAATACACCTTTAGGTATGCACACCTATAAATGCGAAGTGGGCACTTGTGTTTATCATCCGGCGGTAAGTCTGCAAAATGCTGCTGGCGACTGGGTTAAGGCCGCAGCCACTATCACGGTGCAAGCGGCCAGCGAGACCTTCCCAGGCACGGACACCATTTGTTATTCCATGAGTGGAAATTTCGATGGCTGTCCGGATGGGGCTGATGAGGTTACATCGAATACTCTGCCTCTGCACAATGAATGGAATTCCAACACACGTTATTTATTGCGTAGAGGCGAAGTATTCGGTAGTGCGCAACCGCCGCGAATTTGTATTGGCTATGACCGTGAAAATATCTATCTTGGTACCTTTGGTCCAGGTAACGCAAAGGCTGAATTATCCGCCCAATT
>VAPL010112340.1_pt1 | contig 18989 bp, 13 predicted proteins | sample 3395061 | NCBI WGS metagenome assembly VAPL01 (sample SAMN08290444, study PRJNA428436) | hydrothermal vent metagenome | isolation source: Deep-sea hydrothermal vent chimney 2 | place: Pacific Ocean: Juan De Fuca Ridge | depth 2182 m m | reverse complement strand
TTTTTGCCGACGGTGAGTGCCTACTGGTGGTAGGGCGCGCTCAGCTCATGTACCGCTTCGATGAAGGCAGCGACATTTTCCGGGTCGATGGTGGGGTGGATGCCGTGGCCCAGGTTGAACACGTGGCCCTCGCCCTTGCCGTAGCTGGCCAGTACGCTGGCGACTTCCTCGCGGATCCGCTCGGGGTTGGAATAGAGGATACAGGGATCCATATTGCCCTGCAGGGCGATTTGTTGCTGGCCGTGTTTAGAAATCAGCGCGCGCGCATCGCTGAGGTCGATGGTCCAGTCCACACCGAGACAGTCGGCGCCGGTGGCGGCCATCTTGTCCAGCCATTGTCCGCCGCCCTTGGTGAAGAGGATGACGGGGACTTTGCGGCCGTCGGCTTCACGGGTGAGGCCGTCGATGATTTGTTGCATGTAGCGCAGTGAAAATTCCTGATAGTCGCGAGGGGTGAGTACGCCGCCCCAGGTGTCAAAGATTTGCACGGCCTGCGCGCCAGCGGCAATTTGTCCGTTGAGGTAGGAGATGACGGACTTCGCCAGTTTGTCCAGCAGTTGGTGCAGGGTTTCGGGCTGGTCGAACATCATGCCTTTGATGTGGCCGTATTCCTTGGTGCCACCGCCTTCTACCATGTAAGTTGCGAGCGTCCACGGGCTGCCGGAGAAACCGATCAGCGGTACGCGGCCGTCGAGCTCTTTACGGATGGTGCGCACGGCATTCATGACATATTGCAGCTCACCTTCGGGATCGGGGATAGGCAGGTTTTTCACGTCTGCGGCGCTGCGTACGGGGCGCTCGAACTGCGGGCCGTGGCCGGTGTTGAAGGTCAGGCCCAGGCCCATGGCATCGGGAATGGTAAGGATGTCGGAGAACAGGATGGCGGCGTCCAGCGGGAAGCGCTCCAGTGGCTGGATGGTGACCTCGCAGGCCAACTCCGCGTTTCGGCACAGATCCATGAAGCTGCCGGCCTTGGCGCGTGTGGCGCGATACTCAGGCAGATAGCGGCCCGCCTGGCGCATCATCCACACCGGGGTGATGTCAACGGGTTGGCGCAGCAGGGCGCGCAGGAAACGGTCGTTTTTTAGTTTGTTCATGGGTTGTATTGCTCAAGGGTTCAAGAAGACAGTGGATGGTTTAGGGTCTGGAAAGAGTCCGCAAATTAACGCAAATACACGCAAAAAAATATTCCCGTTAATTTGCGTGCATTTGCGGATCATCAATCGTTCTTCCTGTATTTCGCGGCCCTTGTGTTGAGCCCTTTTCAAGTTAGACGTTGAGGTAATCCAAAATACCTTCGGCGGCCTGGCGGCCTTCGTAAATGGCGGTGACGACGAGGTCGGCCCCGCGCACCATGTCACCGCCGGCGAATATCTTGGGATTGCTGGTCTGGTGGCGAATCTCGCCATCGGCCGGGGCCACTACGCGGCCGCGTTCGTCGATATCGATGCCGAACTCGGTGAACCAGGGCTGTGGGCTGGGGCGGAAACCAAAGGCCACCACCACACAATCGGCGGGGACAGTTTCCTCCGAGCCTGCGACGATCTCCGGTCGGCGGCGGCCGCATTCATCGGGCTCGCCCAGCTGGGTGGTGACCAGTTTGATGCCTTCCACTTTGCCCTCACCGACGATCTCCACTGGCTGACGGTTCCAAAGAAACTGCACGCCTTCCTCTTTGGCGTTGGCCACCTCACGTTTGGAGCCGGGCATGTTGGCCTCATCACGGCGATAGGCGCAGTTGACGCTGCTGGCGTTCTGGCGGATGGCGGTGCGGGTGCAGTCCATGGCGGTGTCGCCGCCGCCCAGTACCACCACGCGCTGGCCGGCCATGTCGATGAAATCCTCGGCAGATTTCTCGAAGCCGTGGCGGTGCTTGATATTGGCGATCAGATAGTCTAACGCGGAATAGACCCCTGGCAGGTCTTCGCCGGGGATGCCGGCCTGCATGTAGGTGTAGGTGCCCATGCCGAGAAATACCGCATCGTACTCATCCAGCAGTTGCTGGAAGGGCAGGTCACGACCGATCTCGATGCCGAGACGGAATTCCACGCCCATGCCTTCGAGGATTTCACGGCGACGGGTGACGATGCTTTTTTCCAGCTTGAATTCGGGGATGCCGAAGGTGAGTAACCCACCGATTTCCGGGTGGCGGTCGAACACCACCGGGGCGACGCCGTTGCGCACCAGCACGTCGGCGCAGCCGAGGCCGGCGGGGCCGGCGCCGATCACCGCGACGCGCTTGCCGGTGACTTCGACGGCGCTCATATCCGGCCGCCAGCCCTGGTCAAAGGCCTTGTCGGCGATGTAACGCTCGATGGCTCCGATGGTCACTGCGCCGAAGCCATCGTTGAGGGTGCAGGCGCCCTCGCAGAGGCGATCCTGTGGACACACGCGACCGCAGACCTCGGGCAGGGTATTGGTGCGGTGCAGCATTTCCGTTGCCTCGATGAGATTTCCTTCATGCACCAGCTTGAGCCAGTTGGGAATGTAGTTGTGCACCGGGCAGCGCCATTCGCAGTAGGGATTGCCGCAGGCCAGGCAGCGGTCGGCCTGCTCGGCGGCGGAAGTGGCGTCGAATTGACCGTAGATCTCGCAGAATGCCTGGCGGCGTTCGTCGGCCGCCTTCTTTTCCGGGTCTCTTCGGGGGATGTCAATAAACTGAAAGTCGTTTGCCATGTTTTTTTATACAGCTAACTGAAAGTGTGTAGGTCGGGGTAAGTGTTGAACCCCAGCGATGTGCATAAGTAGGTTGGGGTTCGCTACGTTCCCCCCAACCTGCAACACCCTTATGCGGCGGCGAGGCGCAGCTCGTCCATCAGCGTCTCGAGGTTGGCGGCCTTGGGCTTGACCAACCAGAACTTGCCGATCATATCGGAGTAATTGTTGAGAATGTGCTGACCCCAGGCGCTGCCGGTCTCGTCGACGAATTCCTGGATGGTGTCGCGCAGATGGTTGGCATAGGCCTCCATATTTTCCGTACTGACGCGGTGGATGTCGATCAACTCGTGGTTATGGCGGTCGACGAAACGGTTGTCCTCGTCCAGCACGTAGGCGAAGCCACCGGTCATGCCGGCGCCGAAGTTGACGCCGGTGGCGCCGAGCACGGTGATGGAGCCGCCGGTCATGTATTCGCAGCCGTGGTCACCCACGCCTTCGACCACCGCGTGGGCGCCGGAGTTGCGCACGCCGAAGCGCTCGCCGGCCAGCCCCGCGGCGTACAGCTTACCGCCGGTGGCGCCGTACAGGCAGGTGTTGCCGATGATGGTGGTCTCGTTGGACTTGAAGTTGGAGCCTGCCGGCGGACGGATGACCAGCTTGCCGCCGGCCATGCCCTTGCCCACGTAGTCGTTGGCGTCGCCTTCCAGGAACAGGTGCAGGCCGCCGGCGTTCCACACGCCGAAGCTCTGCCCGGCGGTGCCGCTCAGCTCGATGCGCAGGGGGGCGTCTTCCATCCCCAGGTCGCCGTGGCGTACGGCGATCTCGCCAGACAGGCGGGCGCCGATAGAGCGGTCGGTGTTGCGCACCGAATAGCGAAACGTGCCGCCGGCCTTGTTGTCGATGGCCGCCAGTGCATCGGCTACCATCTGCTCGGCCAGCTCGCCCTTGTCGAAGGGCTCGTTGCGCGGTTCGATGCAGTGCTGCGGTTTGTCGGCATCGACGCCACCATCGCTGAGGATGGGGTTGAGATCGAGACGCTGCTGGCGCGGCGTGCTGCCGGGCAGGATTTGCAGCAGGTCGGTGCGGCCGATCAGTTCGGGCAGGCTGCGCACGCCGACACTGGCCATCAATTCGCGCACTTCTTCGCAGATGAAGCGGAAGTAGTTCGTCACCATCTCCACCTCGCCGATGTAGTGCTTCATGCGCAGCACATTGTTCTGCGTGGCGATGCCGGTGGCGCAGTTGTTGAGGTGACAGATGCGCAGGAACTTGCAGCCCATGGCGATCATCGGCCCGGTGCCGAAGGCGAAGCTCTCGGCGCCGAGGATGGCGGCCTTGATGACATCGAGGCCGGTTTTCAGGCCGCCGTCGGTCTGCAGGCGGATCTTGCCGCGCAGGTCGTTGGCGCGCAGGATCTGGTGGGTCTCGGTGAGGCCCAGCTCCCACGGACTGCCGGCGTATTTCACCGAGGTCAGCGGCGAGGCCGCGGTGCCGCCGTCATAACCGGAAATGGTGATCAGGTCGGCATAGGCTTTGGCGACGCCGGCGGCAATGGTGCCGACACCGGCCTCGGCCACCAGCTTCACCGACACCAGGCCGTCCGGGTTGACCTGTTTGAGGTCGTAGATCAGCTGTGCCAGATCCTCGATGGAATAGATATCGTGATGTGGCGGCGGCGAGATCAGTGACACGCCGGGCTTGCAGTAACGCAGTTCGGCGATCAGCGCGTTGACCTTCTGGCCTGGCAGCTGGCCGCCCTCGCCGGGCTTGGCGCCCTGCGCGATCTTGATTTGCATCACCTCGGCGGAGCGCAGGTAGGCGGGGGTGACACCGAAGCGGCCGGAGGCCACCTGCTTGATCTTGGAGCGCTTGATGGTGCCGTAGCGCTTCGGGTCTTCGCCGCCTTCACCGGAATTGGAGCGCCCGCCGAGGCGGTTCATGGCCTCGGCCAGGGTCTCGTGGGCCTCGGGCGACAGCGCGCCCAGGGACATGGCGGCGGAGTCGAAGCGTAGGATGATATCTTCCATGGGCTCCACTTCGTCCAGCGGGATGGGCGTGACGTCGTCGCGCAGCTTGAACAGGTCGCGCAGTGCCAGGGTGGGGCGCTCGTTGACCAGACGCGCGTATTCCTTGTACGTGGCATAGTCGCCGCTCTTCACCGCTTTCTGCAAGGTGATGACCACATCCGGGTTGTAGGCGTGGTCCTCGCCACCGTGGATGTATTTGAGCAGGCCGCCCTGTTGAATGGCCTTGCGCGGATTCCAGGCCTCGCGGGCGAGGGCGCGCTGGTCGTTCTCCAGATCCTCGAAATGGCTGCCCTCGATGCGGTTGGTGGTGCCGCGGAAACACAGCTCGACCACTGCACTGTTCAGGCCTACGGCCTCGAACAGCTGAGCGCCGCGATAGCTGGCAATGGTTGAGATACCCATTTTCGAGGTGACCTTGAACAGGCCCTTGTTGATGCCCTTGCGGTAATTCTGCATCAACTGGGTGCAATCGCCTTCGCTGATTTCGCCGTGGCGCTGCATGTCGAGGATGCAGGCGTAGGCCAGGTAGGGATAGATGGCGGTGGCGCCGTAGCCGAGCAGCACCGCGAAGTGGTGGGCATCGCGTGCGGTGGCGGTCTCTACCACGATGTTGGTGTCGCAGCGCAGGCCTTCCTTGATCAGGCGGTGATGCACCGCGCCGGTGGCCAGCAGGGCGTGCACGGGTAGATGGTCTTCGGCGATGTCCCGGTCGGACAGGATCAGTATCACCTTGCCGCTGTGTGCGGCGGCCACGGCCTGGTCGCAGATGGCGATGATGGCCTGCTCCAGGCTCACGCTGCCATCGGCCGGATAGTGTAGGTCGATGCGCTGGTGGGTGTAGTTACCGCCCGCCTGGGTGAGCAGTTGCTCGAACTTGGAGATGGAGAGTACCGGTGAATCCACCAGCAGGCGGTTGGCGTGCTCGGCGGTCTCCTCGAACATGTTGTGCTCGCGGCCCAGACAGGTCTCCAGCGACATCACGATTTGCTCGCGCAGGGGATCGATGGGTGGGTTGGTGACCTGGGCGAACTGCTGACGGAAGTAGTCGTACAGTGAACGCACGCGCCGCGACAGCACCGGCATGGGGGTATCGTCGCCCATGGAGCCGATGGCCTCCTGGCCGTCCTCGGCGAGCACGCGCAGCACCTGGTCACGCTCCTCGAAGGTGACCTGGAACTGCTTCTGATAGATGTCGATGGTCTGCTCGTCGATACCCACGCCGCAGGCCTCGCCGTCGAGGGTCGATTTGAGACGGCGAGCATTTTCAGCCAGCCACTGCTTGTAGGGATGGCCAGACTTGAGGTGAGTATCGATGTCCTCCGGTAGCAGCAGTTCGCCGGTCCGGGTATCGGCGGCGATCATCTCGCCGGGCTTGAGGCGGCCCTTGGCCACTACCTCCTCGGGGGCGTAGTCGTAGACGCCGATCTCTGAGGCCAGGGTGATGTGGCGATCCTTGGTGATCACCCAGCGCGCCGGACGCAGGCCGTTGCGGTCCATGGCGCAGGCGGCGTAGCGGCCGTTGGTCAGCACGATGCCGGCGGGGCCGTCCCAGGGCTCCATGTGCATGGAGTTGTATTCATAGAAGGCGCGCAGATCCGGGTCCATGTTGGCGACGTTCTGCCACGACGGTGGCACCAGCAGGCGCATGGCGCGGAACATGTCCATGCCGCCGGCCAGCAGCACCTCCAGCATGTTGTCCATGCTGCTGGAGTCGGAACCGGTCATGGACACCAGTGGGCGCACATCGGCTATGGGGATGCTCGGTGTCTCAAACTTGTGGCCGCGCGCCACTGACCAGTTGCGGTTGCCCTGCACGGTGTTGATCTCGCCGTTGTGCGCCAGATAGCGGAACGGCTGGGCCAGACGCCACTGCGGCCAGGTGTTGGTGGAGAAGCGCTGGTGGAACACGGCCAGCGCCGATTCCAGGCGCTTGTCGCCGAGGTCCTTGTAGAACACCGGCAGGTACTCCGGCATCACCAGACCCTTGTAGGAGATCACCTGCGACGACAGGCTGGGGATGTAGAAGGCCTCGTCGTTGGGTTCAATGGCCTTTTCCGTGCGTCGGCGGGCAATATAAAGGTGGCGTTCGAAGCTCTCCTCGTCCATGCCTTCGGCGGTGTTGACAAAGATCTGCTCGATCTGCGGCAGGCTCTTCAGGGCCTCGTCGCCACAGGCGCTGTTGTCAGTGGGCACAACGCGCCAGCCGGCTATCTGAAGGCCCTCGGCGACCAGTTCGTGTTCCAGGGTGTTACGGGCAGTGGAGGCGAGGGTGTCGTCGCGGTTGAGAAATACCATGCCGACGGCATACTGCGCGTCCAGTTCGAGGCCCTGCTCACTGGCGCACAGGCGCAGGAAGGCATCGGGCTTCTTCAGCAACAGGCCGCAGCCGTCACCGGTCTTGCCGTCGGCGGCGACGGCGCCACGGTGGGTGAGGCGGGCCAGGGCGGCGATGGCGGTGTCCACCAGCCAGTGGCTGGGCTGGTCGTCCATCTGCGCAATGAGGCCGAAGCCGCAGTTGTCTTTCTCGAACTCGGGACGGTAGAGGCCTTGGCTGTTGTTCATGTTGTTTACAGATTCCGATTGCATGGCTATTCGCTTCGCCGTGGCCCCTGCGGATTTCGGGGGCTGATATTTGTTCTTTAAAATCAATTAACCCGGAAATTTCATAAATTTGCGCAAAGATCGCGCAGGATATTGGTTTCACAGGGGAATTTCCAAAGGAGTCCCGTATTGGTGATTACGGGCAACTGAGGGAATATTTCCTGTGGAATCAATAGACAAGCGAGATTGTGCATAATTTATGAATTTTCGGGGCTAAGTCGGCAGGAGTATCTGACCCGATTGTGCGGGTTTCCTGCGGGCAAAATGGTCACGCATTATACTGGCGCGGCGGTTTTGGTTCAATCGGATGCCGCCAGCGACGGAATGAGAGTTACTTGAGGGCCTGCTGGATGTTGCCGAAGCTGCGAATCCAGGGTTTGTGCTTGCGCAGGGCGTGGGGCAACCGGCTGCGGGCGTCGACGGTGTCTTGCTTGTTCGCGTACTCGCCGTACAACAGTACATACCAGGGTTTGCCACTGCGCTGGGTTTGGTAGAAGGCAAGGTGCTGCTTGAGCTGGTGTCGAGCAATGAATTTGCGCAGCGTGTCCAGCTGCTCGCCAGCGACCAGTTGCAGGGTGAAGTGCTGTGGGTCGCGCGACAGTAGCCACTCGTTGCGATGCTCGGGTACCCAGTTGGGCAATGGTTGCCACTGCTTGCTGAGCGGGGTGTCGGCGGCAGGTTTTGGTGTTTTGGTGGGTGGTGCTTTCGCTGATTCAGCCTTGGCCGGAGGGGAGGCCCTGGGGGGCGGCGTGTCGGTTTTTTTCGGCGTGGGTGTCTCCATCGGTTGTGGCTTGCCGCCGATGGGGTGGGGGCGGTGCGGATGCGGCGGTTGATCCGGGGCTTTTTCGTGCGTGGTGTCTCCGATGATGGCGGCAATCGCCTCATCCATGCTGGCGGGACGGGGCGATGAGGCGGGGACATCGTCGTTTTTCTGTGCCGGAATGGCCAGTGCCTGTTGGCTGCGCTCGGTGGTTGTGGGTGGGGTTGCCGGGGCTGTGGACCTGTCTGTCGGCGGTTCTGCCGTTGCCGTCTCCGCGTCGGATGGCGTGTCAAACAGGTCGCCGATGACATCCCAGACGATGAAGGTCAGCAGGATGACAATAATGAGGCTGACGCCGACCAGCCGCTTGGGCTTGTAGAGGTCGCGGTCGGAGATGCCGGGCAGCTCGGATGGGCGTTCGCTGCTGGGCAGCGAGTCCATCAACAACTTGTGGGCCAGTGTGTTGAGTCGTCCGGGCCAGCCCTCGGACTGTTTGTGCAGTTTGTGCAGTGCACCCTCAGTGAAGGGTTCGCCGGCCACGAAACGGGCGGCGGACAGGCGGTGCAGGAGGTAGTGGGTGCTGTGCTCTTCGTCGAAGGGTGGCAGGTCGATGATACGATGAGGGGTGCCGGCAAATTGCGCCAGCAGGGGATCGTCCAGCTTCTTCTCCAGGCCGGGCTCGCCGAACAGGATTACCCGTAACAGGGGCTTGTTGGTAAAACTTCGCAGGGATGCCAACTGCAGTATCCGTTGCAGGGCGGTAATGGTAAGCAGGTGGGCGTCGTCCACCAGCAGCACGCCCTGGCGGGCGTTGTGCAGCAGACTGTCGAGGTGGTATTCCAGTTGCTCCAGTAGCTCGGGATGGGTGGCGCCACGGAAATTCAGCTCCAGCTGGTGGTAGATCTGCTGGATCAGGTTGCGTTCGTCGATGCCGCCATTGGCCTCGACGCGCACCACTTTCCAGGTCTCCGAGGCCCTGGCGATGTATTGCTGCAGCAGGGTGCTTTTGCCGCTGCCCTCGGGGCCGGTGACCAGCAGCAGCTCGTCGTTGTACTGGGTCAGGTGATGCAGGATGTCGAGGCGCTGGGTACGGGTGGGTTCGAGGTAAAACAGATCGAATTCGATGGTGGTGGCGAAGGGCTCGCGCGCCAGTCCGTAAAAGGCCAAGTAGGGAGAGGCCTGTGGTTGCTGTTTTTGTGTGCCGGTGTTCACCTAGTCTCCCTTGACGAAAACGACGCGAAAGCCGCGTTTGAGTTGCGCATCGCGGGCATTAATAAGCGCCGCGACGCCGGCCTCGCGTTCATCGAAGTGTTTCTTCGTGACCCGTCCGGGAGAGCCCTGCCGTCCGGATTCGTGCACCAGGCTCCAGCCGTTGATCAGATCCTTCTGTAGGAGCAGGTGGTAGTAGCGGGGCGCGTTTTCACTGTCGGGCGGTGTCTGCAGGTAGATTCGCATGGGGGAAGGGTACTGGATGCACTGGTTCCTGTCAGGTGAGTTTCGCCGGGGTAAAGATGCGCTCGTATTCCTGGATGGCGTAGCGGTCGGTCATACCGGCGATGTAGTCGGCGACGGCGCGCGCGCGGCCACTGATGCCGGTTTCGGCCTCCGGTTCGGCGGCCTTGCGCTGGGCCTCCGGCGGCAGCAGCAGGGGGTCGTCGAGGAAGCTGTCGAACAGGGCGCGGATGATGCTGCGTGCCTTGGAGGTCATGCGGTGTACACGGTAGTGGCGGTACAAGTGATTGCGCAGGAAGCGCTTCAGTTCCCGGTTCATGGCCTGCATGGGTTTACTGAAGTCGGCCAGGGGGTCTGGCTGGTTGAGGATATCGTTGCGTGATCGTGGTGCAGTGGCGGCCAGGCGTTCGCGGGTGGCCTCTATCAGATCCGAAACCTGGCGGTTGATCATGCGGCGGATGATCTCGTGAATGGCGCGACGCCGTTGCAGGCTGGGGTAGGTCGCCATGACGGTTTCGTGCTGTTCGCGGAACAGCTGGATCTCGCACAGCTGCTCAATGTCGATGAGGCCGGCGCGCAGGCCGTCGTCAATGTCGTGGTTGTTGTAGGCGATCTCGTCGGCAATGTTGGTGATCTGTGCTTCCAGTCCCGGTTGTTGCTTTTTCAGAAAGCGTTCACCGAGTTCACCCAGCTGGCGGGCGTTGTCCGCCGAGCAGTGCTTGAGGATGCCTTCGCGGGTTTCGAAGGTGAGGTTGAGGCCGTCAAATTCGGCGTATTTTTCTTCCAACTGGTCGACGATGCGCAGGGATTGCAGGTTGTGCTCGAAGCCGCCGTGGTCGCGCATGCACTGGTTGAGGGCATCCTGGCCGGCATGGCCGAAGGGGGTGTGGCCGAGGTCGTGGGCGAGGGCGATGGTCTCGGCCAGTACCTCGTTAACGCCAAGGATGCGCGCCACGGAGCGGGCAATCTGTGCGACTTCGATGGAGTGGGTGAGGCGGGTGCGGAACATGTCGCCTTCGTGATTGACGAAAACCTGGGTCTTGTATTCGAGACGGCGGAAGGCGGCGGAGTGGACGATGCGGTCGCGGTCGCGCTGGAATTCGCTGCGGTGTTCGGGTGGCGGTTCGTTGAAGCGCCGGCCGAGGGAGTTGGCGGCGGTGCTGGCATAGGCAGAGAGCGTGGCGAGTTCCGTCACTGGGGCTGTGCCTCGCGGTGGAAGGCATTGAGGGTCTCGCGCAGCTTGGCGACATCGTAATCGTCCGTGATGACGCTGGTGCCGATGCCGGTGAGCAGCACCAGCCGTAGCCGGCCGGCCTGTACCTTTTTGTCCACCGCCATCCATTTCAGGAACTGTTGGGTGTCCAGTCCCGGCGGGGTGTGCAGGGGCAGGCGGGCGAGTTCGGTGATGGCGTGGATACGCGCCAGCTGTCCGTCGTCGAGCCAGCCCAGGCGCCGTGACAGGTCGGCGGCCATCAGCATGCCGGTGCCCACCGCCTCGCCGTGCAGCCAGACGCCGTAGCCCATGGCGGCCTCGATGGCGTGGCCGAAGGTGTGGCCCAGGTTGAGCAGAGCGCGCTGACCGGATTCACGTTCGTCGGCGGTGACCACTTCGGCCTTGTTGCGGCAGGAGCGCTCGATGGCGTAGGCGAGCTGTTGCGGGTCGCGGGTCAGCAGCTCGGGGATGTGCTGCTCCAGCCAGTCGAAGAATTCGGCGTCGCGAATCAGACCGTACTTGATCACCTCGGCGACGCCGGCGGAGAGCTGGCGGTCGTCCAGGGTATTGAGGGTCTCGGTGTCGGCCAGCACGCAGCGCGGCTGGTGGAAGGCGCCGATCATGTTTTTGCCCAATGGGTGGTTGACTCCGGTCTTGCCACCTACCGAGGAGTCCACCTGCGCCAGCAGGGTGGTGGGCACCTGGATGAAGTGTACGCCGCGTTGATAGGTGGCGGCGGCGAAGCCGGTGATGTCACCCACCACGCCGCCGCCCAGGGCCAGCAGGGTACAGCTGCGGTCGAAGCGGTGTTCGAGCAGGGCAGTGTAAATGGTGTTGACGGTGTTGAGGGTCTTGTACTGCTCGCCGTCGGGCAGGATCACCGTTTCGACCTGGAAGCTGGTGAGGGATTTCAACACACGTTCGAGGTATAGCGGGGCGACGGTCTCGTTGCTGACCACCAGTACCTGCCGGCCGGGGATGTGTGGCGTCAGCAGCTGCGGCTGGTCGAGCAGGCCGCTGCCGATGTAGATGGGATAGCTGCGGTCGCCGAGGTCTACGGTCAATGTCTGCATGGTATCGATAGCACTGCTCAACCGAGGTTCAAAGGTCGAGATCCTTGAATTGTTGCAACAGCGAATTGGTGACATTGCGCACCGGCTTGTTGTCAGTGATGAGAACCAGATCCGCGATTTCCCGGTAGAGGGGGTCGCGCACGGCGAGGATTTCTTCCAGTTTCTGGCGTGGGTTTTCAGTCTGCAACAGGGGGCGCCGGGTGTCGCGTGCGGTGCGCTGAAATAGTTGCTCGACGGGGGCGCTGAGATAGATGACAAAGCCGCGCCCGGCGAGATGCTTGCGGTTGTCCGGATCCAGTACTGCGCCGCCGCCGGTGGCGAGGACGATATTCGACTGGCGGGTCAGTTCGTCGATCATGGCCTTTTCACGGCTGCGGAAGCCAGCCTCTCCCTCCAGTTCGAAAATCAGCGGGATATCGGCGCCGGTGCGGGCCTCGATTTCCTTGTCGCTGTCATAGAACGGCCGCCCGAGGCTGCGTGCCAGCTGCCTGCCAATGGTGGTTTTTCCGGCCCCCATAGGGCCGACGAAAAAGATGTTTCCGGGCATGTCGTGTTCGATGCGTTGATTCGTGAGTGATTATCCTAGAGTTAATCAGTTGAACGGCCTGTCCAGTGGTTCTGAGTGTTCGTCTGACGTAGCAAAAAAAATGGGTTAATGGACTTGCTCCCTTAACGAGGTTTTTTGCATAGTCAGGCGGGCAGTCAGAGCGACTGGACAGGTCGTAGCGACCTCACCCAGCAGGTGAAGTCTAGCTTTTAGATGAATTCGTTTATGACTATGTACATTAGACTTATCTCGAAGCGGTCAACTGATTAATCTAGGATTATATAGGGATTGGGGGAGTGGCGCACGGCCAGGCGTCTGCCAGGGATAATCAACGGTGCTGGTGGAAGATCGGGGACGATAAGAAAACAGCAAAGGCGACACATCGCTGTGCCGCCTTTGCTGTTGGTTGCTTGCTGTCGGAGAAGGGTGTCTTACCGGGTTGAAAACTCCTCTTTGACGATCTTTGGTGTGACAAAGATGAGTAATTCTTTTTTGGTGTTTTTCTCGAGCGTGGTACGGAACAGTACGCCGACGAAGGGCAGATCGCCCAGAAAGGGGATGCCGTCACGTTGTTCCTTATTGGTGGTTTCATAAACACCACCCAGCACTACGGTCTCACCGTTGTTCATCAATACCTGGGTTTCCACCTGCTTGGTGTCGATGCTGGGTACACCGGCGAATATCTGACCGACACTGTCTTTAGTAACCTTGAGGTCGAGGATGATGCGGTCGTCCGGGGTGATCTGCGGCGTGGCGCGCAGGCTCAGTACGGCCTTCTTGAAGGAAATATTGGTGGCACCGCTGGAAGAGGCCTGCTGGTAGGGAATTTCCGTACCCTGTTCGATCACGGCCTCCTGCCGGTTCGCGGTAATGACGCGCGGATTGGAGACTACTTCACCGCGGCCTTCCTGTTGCAGTGCTGTCAGTTCCAGATCCAGCAGGGTGTTGGCACCGAGCAGCGAGAATGCGATACGGCCGGCATTGGTGGCTGCGATAGGGAAGTTGACGTTCATCCGCTGGTTGATGCCTGCTGTGCCCGTCGGAACCTCGATGGGGAAAGAACTCCCTGTGTCTGCCCGGTTTGACATCGCCGATGCGGCCATGACGTCGGTGGCATTCGCCGTGCCTGAGGTCATCAGCAGGTTGTCGCCCGCCTCGCTGACGTCTGTCACCCCAAAGCGTACGCCGAGATTTTTGGCGAAATCGTCAGAGGCGATGACGATACGGGACTCGATCAGGACCTGGCGTACCGGAATGTCCAGAGAGGTGATCAGGTTGCGGACGGCCTCCAGGCGGTCGACGGTATCGGAGATCAGCAACACATTGGTACGCTGGTCGATGGAGACTTCGCCACGTTCGGAGAGCAGGCCGCCTTTGCTTTTCAACAGTTCGGCGATTTCGGCCGCCTTGGCGTAGTTGATCTGGATAATGTCAGTCTTCAGCGGGGCCAGTTCCTCCACCTGCTTCTGTGCTTCCAGCTCAAGACGTTCCTGGGCGGCGATTTCCTGACTGGGGGCGACGAGGATGACGTTGCCGGCCTTGCGCATGGCAAGGCCCTTGGTCTTCAGGATAATGTCCAGCGCCTGATCCCAGGGAACGTTCTTCAGGCGCAGGGTAAGACTGCCGCGCACGGAGTCACTGGTGACCATGTTCAGGCCGGTGAAGTCAGCAATGAGCTGCAGTACGGCGCGTACTTCAATGTCCTGGAAGTTAAGCGACAGTTTTTCACCGGTGTAGCCGAATTCATCCTTTTTCTTGGCGGCGGCCTTTTCCTTGGGAACCTCCTTCACTTCGATGGTGTAGGTGTTGCCGGCATGGTAGGCCAAGTATTCGTAGTCTCCGGATGCCGAAATAGAGAGGCGGACACGGCCATCGATCTGGCTGGCGTCGATATACTGCACCGGGGTGGCGAAATCGATGACGTCGAGGCGTTGCTGCAGGTTTTTAGCCAGACTGCTGTCAGCGAATTCGACGAAGATTTGACGACCGGATTCGCCGGTACTGACCGGGATATTCTGGTCGGAGAGGCTGACAATGATGCGGCCTTCTCCCTGGGCGCCACGGCGGAAGTCAATGTTTTTGATGTGATGCAGGCTGGCTACGGGGGCTGCCTTTGCTGTGGATTCTCTTGTGGAGGCTGTATTTGCGGCGGTGCGGCTGCCGGCGATGGTCAGGACGACATCGTTCCCGGATACCTCGCTTTCAAAGGGGATAAGCTGAACGAGATTCAGGATGACGCGGGTGCGATTACCGGCCTCGACGGCGGTGACACTTTTAGCGAAGCCGATGCCGATGTTCTTATTCTTCCAGTTCAGGCTGCTGGTGGTCTGCGGAAAATCGAGTACCACCCGGGCCGGGTGATCGATGGTGAAGCTGCCTGGCTTGACGGCTGGGCCGCTAAATGTCAGACGAACCTGCACGCTGTCGCCGGGCAGGGAGGTAAAGGTGATGCTCTTCAGGCTGGCCAGATTGCTGTTTGCGGGTGTCTTTTTCGCCGGCTTTTTTTCTACCGTGGGTGCCGGCGCTGGCTCGGTGGCAGGTGCGGGCGTGTCGGTCTTGGTTGCACTGTCTGCCGAGTCTGCGGCCAGTGTGATGTAAAGATTTTTTCCTTCCGTGCGAACCTTATAGTCGACAAGCTTGTCAACATTGATCATCACGCGGGTGCGGCCGCTGGCCTGCACGGCCTTGATGTCCTTCGCGGCCCCGGTCTCGATGGGCAGCGGCAGGTTCCAGGGGAGGTTGTTGCTCACGCCCGGCAAATCCAGTGAGATGCGTGCGGGGCTTTCGCTGGTGAAGTCCTTCGTTTGTGGTACTTCGCCGGAAAGGGCCAGGCGGATTTCGACGCGATTGTCGTCGAGCTTCTTGAAATCAATAAAATCCAGGGTGGTTTCGGCAAGGGCTTGTGCTTGGGCAAAAACGGTCAGGCCAGCCAGTGCGATGCCAGTAAGTAGTTTTTTCATCCATTTTTCCCGCGTCTTGTGAGACATGTCGCTTGTTGTGCTGATTTTTTTCATGCAGTTGATAATGCCCATATTCAGTGTCCTCGCTGGCATCATTCGCTGACGGTCAGGGTTGTGCGTCTTTCGATCCAGCCACCGAGCCCATCCGGTACAATTTCTTTCAATTCCACCTGGGACTCAGTGATGTTGATGACTTCGCCGTTATCCTGGCCCATGTGCTGGCCGGTGGTTGTGCGATGCAGGGTGCCATCTGACGCAATGACCAGCGCCCAGCGCCGCCCTTTTTTCTCGATGGAGCCCACCATGCGAAGGCTGCCCAGGGAATACTGTTCCAGTGCTTCGCGTTCTCGCTTCAGGTCGGGCTGAAGGTCGGTGTTGGGGCGCCGGACATTTGCCTTGGCTTTTTCCGGCGGCTCAAAGGGGTCGCGCAGTGACGTTTCGTCATAAGTAAACTTTTCGTATTCCAGCAGCTCGGGGAGCGGTGGAATATTGCTTTTTTGCCGCTGTTCGACCTCCTGGACATAAGCCGTCAGGTCGTCCGTCTCTTTTCCCCCGCAGCCGTTCAGGCCAACGACTGACAGAAGGGCGAGTATACACCATCTCCTGGCCGGGGCTGTTCGGCGGCCAGCCGGATGCCGTGCGCGAGTTGGGGCGTTGTGGCTCATTATCTGCCCTTCCTTTTGCGAGTGTTGCTGGTGGACTTCTCGTCTTCATCGAGATAACGATAGGTCTTTGCGGTGGCCGACATGGTCAGCAGGCCGCTGTTATCGTCTTTGTTTTTGGCTTTGCGTGTGATGGTGAGGTCATGCAGCGTGACGATGCGTGGCAGTGCCGCGATACCGCTGACGAACTTGCCAAATTCGTGGGCCGTGCCGATGACGCGTAGCTGAATGGGGAGTTCGGCATAAAACTCCTTGGGGACTTCGGCAGCGGGTTTGAAGAGTTCAAATTCAAGCCCGGTTTGAATGCCGACATGGGACACATCGACAAGTACCTCGGCCACTTCGGTCTTGCCGGGTAACTGCAGCAGCAGGGTGCCGAAGGTGTGTTCCATTTCCTCCATCTGCTCTTTATAAACATCCAGGTTGGCAGCCTTGGCCTGTTTCTTTTCAAACTCGGCCTTGAGGGTGATTTCCTTGGCTTCCGCTTGTTCCAGGGTCAACAGCTGGTCACTGATATCCAGATAATAGCCGAGGAACAACAGGGCTCCGCAGAGCAGGGCGACGACAACAGCGCGTGCCGCGACGGGCCAGCTGCCAATGTTGTTGAAGTCGAGATTGTTGAGGTCGAGGTCGAGGTTCATTTTTCTGCCTCCTCCTCTTCCGGCTTGCCGCTGGTCAGATTCACCGTGAGCTTGAACCAGCTGTCATCCTCATAAGGCGCCTTGCCGGTCTCGATGACGGTCAGCCTGGGATTGGTAAACCACGGGGAGAGATTGAGGTTACGCATGAACTCGGAAATGTCCTCGTTGGAGTCGGCAACACCTTCGAGATGAACCGCACGCCCTGTACGGTTCAGCTTGATCAGATAAACCTGCTCAGGGATGATTCTTGCAATCTCATCAAACAAATGGACGATTTCGGATCGGCTGCTCTGCAACTCTTGAATGATCTTCATGCGCGCCAGCAGGGCCTGTTTTTCCTTCTCCAGGCTTTCGATCTCCTTGATCTCCCTGTCGACGCGGGTAATCTGATCCTGGATGAACGTATTGCGAGCCTGCTGGCCTTCGGTCATGCCATTGATCTGGATGTGCGCTAGCGCAATGATGCCAAGCATGAGTATGGCGGCGCCGACGGCAATGTTGATGAACAGCCGTTGCCGTTCACGTCGGAGTTCTTCGCGCCAGGGGAGCAGATTAATGTGTGGCATCAGTCGAAACTCCTCAACGCGAGACCGCAGGTAATCATCAGGGAGGGCGCATCGTTACTCAGCGCCTGTGCCTTGATGCGCGAGGCCAGGGCCATGTTGGTGAAGGGGTTTGCGATGGATGTGCTGGTACCGATACGTTCCTCGATCAGTTCATCCACGCCGGGGATCGAGGCACTGCCGCCGGCCAGGACGATGTGGCTGACGGCATTGTGATGACTGGAGGAAAAGAAGAATTGCAGGGAACGGCTGACCTGCTGAGCCATGGCGTCCTTGAAGGGGTCCAGAACCTCGGGCACGTAATTGTCCGGTAACCCGCCCTGGCGCTTGGCCATGCCGGCTTCCTCATAGGACAGGCCGTAGCGGCGCTGAATCTCTTCGGTCAGCTGTTTGCCGCCGAACACCTGGTCGCGGGTATAGATAATCTTTTCGTCATGCAGCACGCTGAGCGTGGTCATGGTGGCGCCGATATCGATAATGGCGATGGTCTTGTCGTCGCTGCCGCCAGGAATTTGTGAGGCAATGAGGGGAAACGCATTTTCCAGAGTGTAGGCCTCGATGTCGACGATTTTGGCGTTCAGTCCACCCAGCTCCACGGCGGCGACCCGGGAGTCGACGTTTTCACTGCGCGAGGCGGCCAGCAGGACGTCCAGCGTGTCGGGATTGTCTTCCGAGGGGCCGAGGATCTCGAAATCCAGATTGACCTCTTCGAGTGAATAGGGGATGTACTGGTCGGCCTCCAGTTCGATCTGGCTCTCGATCTCTTCTTCCGAGAGGGTGGCCGGCATGGTGATGATTTTGGTGATCACCGAGGAGCCGGCGACGGCCACGGCCGCATTTTTGGTGCGGCTGCCCGAGCGCTTGACCGCCCGGCGGACTGCCTCGCCAACGGCTTCGACGTCGGTGATGTTTTTTTCCACCACGGAGTTGGGCGGCAACGGTTCCGCTGCATAGGCCTCAACGCGATAGCCCTCGCCCTGCCGACTTAATTCCAGCAGTTTGACCGAGGTGGAGCTAATATCCAGGCCGATGAGAGGGAGAGATTTTTTACTAAATAACGATGCTAACCGCACGTTGTTCCTTCCTGTCGTTTCATGCAGGTAAGCAGATTATCGGTAGTTATACGACAAACTTTACGATAGATCAAAACTGCACTGAAAAAAATAGTATTGGGTTGATCTTATTAGAGGTTTTATACTCTGTCGACTCTGTCTACGCTTAACTACATGAACCCCATCACAGAAACCTGCTCTGGAAGCCTCGCTGCCCCTGTTTATGAAACGATTGTTATTGATATTGGCCGGACTAGGTGTCGCGGCATTGCTGACGGTGGTGCTTGGCATCTATTTCGTAGTGATGCCGAAGCTGCCGTCGGTGGACAACCTTAAAGAAGTTCAGTTTCAAGTTCCACTACGAATTTACACCCGTGACCACAAGTTGATCGCCGAGTTTGGTGAAAAGCGCCGCGCTCCGCTGGACTATGACGAGATCCCGGACCGTCTTATCAAGGCGGTGCTGGCGGCGGAAGACGACCGTTTCTTCGAGCATCCCGGCGTCGACTGGCGAGGCCTGCTGCGTGCCGCTGCCTACCTGGTTCGCACCGGCGAGAAGGGCCAGGGGGGCAGTACGATCACCATGCAGGTGGCGCGCAATTTTTTCCTCAGCCGCGAAAAAACCTATCTGCGCAAGCTCAATGAAATCTTCCTGGCGTTGAAAATTGAGGACGAACTGAGCAAGGAAGACATCATCACCCTGTACCTCAACAAGATCTATTTCGGCCATCGGGCCTATGGCGTGGCGGCCGCGGCGCGGGTCTATTACGGCCTGCCGGT
>VAPL010255369.1_pt1 | contig 19009 bp, 19 predicted proteins | sample 3395061 | NCBI WGS metagenome assembly VAPL01 (sample SAMN08290444, study PRJNA428436) | hydrothermal vent metagenome | isolation source: Deep-sea hydrothermal vent chimney 2 | place: Pacific Ocean: Juan De Fuca Ridge | depth 2182 m m | reverse complement strand
TTTACTGACGCGGCAATCTTATACTTCAAACCACTTATGAGCGAGATTGCCGCGCTCACGTTGTTCTCTCGCAATGACATTTAATTTTTTATTACCTTTAATATGCTGACTGGTTTTAATTTATTTAACTGATGTATATTTGAAAGTGATTTTATTTTACTTACTTCAAGCTGTACCCATTCACCCTGATGATATTTATATTTATCAGCAAACGCTTGTAACACAGCAATACTCTCTGGCATGACGGCGGATGCAACTAACCGCCCAGCAGGCTTAAGTGATGACCATGCAAACTCTAAAAGTTCTGACAAATTACCTCCATTACCCCCAACAAACACGACACTGGGTTTTTCTAAACTAGCACAACATTCTGGTGCTGTTCCAAATACAGACTTAACAAGCTGTTCAGTTCCAAATTTCAGGCTATTAATTTCCAGGTACTTAATGCGTTGTTGATTATTTTCTACTGCATAGATTATACCCTGCCGGCTTTGCAATGCCCATTCTATACTAACACTGCCGCAACCTGCACCAATATCCCATGCAACATCGTTTGGCTGGCATTCCATTAAACTTAAAATAGACAGGCGTACTTCGCGCTTACTGATCATTCCCTTACCCGGCTCGGCACCCGTGGTAAAACATTCATCGGCTATTCCTGCAACACCGGGTAAACATTTATTGCTACCAACGCATTTCACAATACAAATAGTTAACGGGCTAAACTCTTTTTGCGTTATATCAGCTGCTTTAAAATGACTTGTCCGTTCTTTATCTGAACCCAATGATTCACATAGCCAGATTTCTGATTCAGAAAAACCCTGTTCAATTAAACATTTTGCGATGGCAAATGGATTGGATACCTCATCTGTAAACAACCCCAGAACCAAACCATTTTGCAAACGGCTATGCAGCGTACTAAGCGGCCTACCATGTAAGGAATGTATAACCGCATTCTGCCAGGGGAAACCCACGCGATGAAATGCCACTTGCATTGCTGATACATTAGGGTGAAAAACAAGCGATTCTTTAGATAGATTCTCCGATAAATATTTACCCACACCATAAAAAAGTGCATCGCCCGAGGCAAGAACCACAATTTCTTTATTTTTATTTTGATCGAGTAGCGCTATTAACTTATTAAACGGTGAAGGGAATAAATTTTTCTCAGTATTGTTAGCAAGTAATTTATTAACCGTGTCTAAATGATGCTGTGCACCAATAACGACATCAGCCGTTTTTAGTGCAGCAAGTGCGGCTTGCGTGAGTGAATCGGTATCACCAACCCCTAAACTAACCACCTGAATTTGCCTACCGTGCCATTGCATAGATTAAAAATGTAAACCACGTTGCAAGCGCACCAGCGTATTAAAGGCGCCAGCGGCCAGTGCGCTACCACCAATTCGACCAGCAACAGTAATACACTCTACCCCTAATGCTTGATGTTCCTGCCATAAATAATCTTTTGATTCGGCCGCACCAATAAAACCAACTGGAATCCCAATAATTAAAGCTGGTTTTGCTGAGCCATTTTTAATGTTTTCTATTAAACGATACAAGGCGGTAGGTGCGTTACCAATAATGGCTATACCACCTTTTATATCTTCAGCCCAGTATTCCAAAGCCGTCATGGTGCGAGTTTCTTTATTCGCTTTTGCTCTTTTGGCAATACCGGCTTGATTTAAAAAACACTTGGGTTCTACATCTAAAAAGCGCTTGGTTAAACCTTGCTTAACCATTTCTACGTCACAATAAATAGCCTGTTTGTTTTGCAATGCTGTAATGCCCGCATGAATCGCAGCAGCACTTATTTTTATCTGTTTGGCAATGTCGGGGTTACCGCAAGTGTGAACCAGGCGCATAACAACCTGTTGCTGTAATTCATCGAAACCCGTTAGATCAGTTAGGGCTTTAATTTGTTTAAAGGACTCGTCTTCGATACGGGCAGGATCTTTTATATAATCTGGCATAGTAATTAAAATTAACTTATCACACTAATGTTCGTGATCATGATGATAATCGTCATCTGTTCCCGAACCACGCACATGATGATGGTGACCTTGCTGTGGTGAGCCGACTTTACTTTCTGAACCTATAATTTGCACACGGTACTGACACATCTGACAATTCATATTGCCGGTACCTTGCTCTGTTTCCAGCATACGCTCAACGAAAGTATCGATAACAAGTTCATGGTCATTTAAGTACGGTGCTTTTACAACTTCCACATCAGTATGTGCTGCTGCATAGTCATCTGCCCAGGCGTAAATCTTTTTGACCAGTCGCCCGGTAAACAAAAAGTAAGGGAAGACAATTACTTTCTTAAAACCTAAGCCATGCGCTTTTTCTAAAGCAGCATCAACTAGCGGTGAGGTAACACCACTAAAACAGGTAATCCCCCAGCCGAAACCCATACCTTCTTCAAGCATACGGGTTATCTTGCAAATATTTGAATTAGCATCGCTATCGGATGCACCACGACCAACTACAACGAGTAAACAATCTTCGCGTTTATAGCTTTCGCCGAACTCTGCTTCGGCTTCTTTAATACGTGCTTCAGAGGCTTGTAACATTTTAGGATGAACGCCTAACTCTCGACCATATTTAAAATTGACACCCTTATCATTGTGATGGGCATTTAATTCATTTATTTCACTTGGAATATCATTTTTCGCATGCCCTGCTGCCATTAACATACCCGGAATCGCGGTAATATTTTTTGCGCCCTGTTCAACAAGTTTATCTGCACCGGTTGCAATCATGGGTTTGGCAAATTCCAGAAAACCACTATCGCATAGCCTGTCCGGGAAACGCTTTTTCATATGCATTGCTAATTGATTAAACTCTTCAACTGCATCAACGTCACGCGAACCGTGACCACAGATAAGAATTGCCGGTTTTTCTGCTTTAGACATGGGTATACCTTATATATAGATCGAATAAATATGGGTTGTGTAGATTACCGTAATATTAACAAGATAGCAGCGACTTTAGGCTGGGAAGTGACATTTTATTTGCTCAATAATTTGCGAAGTGGATGAAAAACAGTGTTCTAGCGGGGCTTTAGCTGGCCGTTGTAGTAAAAATACCGGAATCTCTAATTGTGCCGCCACAGCAAGTTTGGCAGCAACGGCATTACCACCGCTGTTTTTGCTGATGAGTGCATCAACAGCATAGCGTTTAAAAAGAGCTAGTTCATCATCAAACTCAAACGGGCCGATAGATTTTAGCTCGGTAATGTTTCTGCTCTTTACTGATTGTATACCAGCCGAACGCACCAGCCATTGCTGTTCAGAATAACGTAAATCAGTTTTGGAAAAGACTTCACGCCCCACAGTAAAAAACGGCATAGTATAGCTTTTAATTTCCGCGATTATGTCGTTTAACGTAGCAAACTCTTGCCAATTATTTTCCCCTGTCATTTCCCACGCTGGACGCAGGTAACGCCAAAGTACCGTATTAGTTTGTTGTGCGGCTTTAACGGCATGCTCGCTTATTTGTATAGCGTATGGATGGGTTGCATCAATGACTAAATCATAGGATTGTTCTTGTAAGTGCCAGCACAAACCTTCGGTACCATTCTCAAATTGTTTTGTTCCGCTGGCTGTTTGTTGAATATGGAAGCCACCAGAGATAATCCTACAATTTAATTTTGGGTGGCGCACGATACCTGCAACGCTATAGGTTATAGCATAGTCACTTGATATCAGTGATTGTGCAATTGCCATAGCATCACTTGTGCCACCTAATATTAAAATTTTCAAATAATATTTCCCTGTATATTTTAGTCATTCCTGCACACGAAACAACGTCCACCGTCATTCCTTCGTACGAAACAACGTCCACCGTCATTCCTTCGTACGAAACAACGTCCACCGTCATTCCCGCGCAGGCGGGAATCCAGTTTTTTTGAAATTGCCCGCTTAGTCTGGATTAACCACCCCCGCCTTCGCTGGGGCAGACTCTGCGCGGGAATGACGTAACTATTTTAATTCTTTACAAAACAAGACCAAGTCTTGGCAGTAGTGCACATAAATATAAATAACAAAGCCCAAAATGCATGAGTACGATTAAAACTCACCAACACACTCACCTTGTTTATTTATCGCAACCACATCAACCAGACAACTATCAGGTACAATTTGTTTAGCAACCGTTTGCGCCAAGAAACAGATTTGATTGCCCAATGCAGGATAAAGACTTAAGGCTTCAATACTGGTATTTGCCTTTAAGATTTTATCTTGTATAACTTTATCTGCACCAACTAATGCAGCTTGCTGCGCAAGAAATTCAAAACCGATACTCGATACCCGGCTATGCAAGTCTTTATGCCCTGCCGCTAACTTTGATATTTTGCCAAACCCACCACATATTGTTAGGCGTAGTATAGGCACTTTTTTTAAATGCTTTAAAACCGCCCCCACAAAGTCAGCCATTTCAATTAATGCTATTTCCGGCAGTTTGAGTTTTGCTTTTATAAAGTCTTCACTACTCGACCCCGTACACGCCGCAATATGCGTTATGCCATTGGCATACGCCACATCAATGCCTTGATGAATAGAAGCAATATAGGCCGAACATGAGAATGGTCGAACAATGCCGGTTGTACCTAAAATCGACAAGCCATTCACAATACCTAAACGCGGGTTCATGGTTTGTTTGGCAAGGATTTCGCCATTGATGACACCAATATAAACATCAAAGCCACCAGCATAAGCACACTCTTCGGCTAAAGCGGTTAAATGTTCAAGTATCATTTTTCGAGGTACCGGGTTGATTGCCGGTTCACCTTTAGAAATTGGCAAACCATCTCGCGTTACCATACCGACACCTTGCTCGGCAAAAAAACGTACGCCTTTATGTTTACATAAAATCACTCGAGAAAAGACAGTGGCTTGATGCGTTACATCAGGGTCATCGCCTGCGTCTTTAATGGTGCTGGCACAAGCCTCTGTTTTATTTATTTGCTCGCAAGTGTTTAAAGTAAATTCAACATGCTGACCTTTAGGCAAGGTAATGGACAACACGCTATAATTTTGTTGCTTTAACAATAAACTTGCTGCTGCCAAAGAAGTAACCGTTGCGCAAGCTCCCGTTGTAAAGCCACTGCGGAGTTTTTTATTTTTTTCAGGTGTTTCGTCACGCATAACGAATTATTGGTAAGCCGGTAGACAGCTCAAACAGCAAATAACCAGTAACCACCAAAACTGATGGAAAGGGTTGCAAGAAATAAACGGCTATAGTCAAACACACGACGGCTGTAATTTTCCAGTGTGTATTGTAGTCGGCTAAAAACTAATCCAAAAATTATCATGGTTAAAACCACGCCTGCTGAAAACATCGCAACATAGGTTAGACCAAACCAACCCTGCCCGGATTGCGCAATGGGCACAATCGCAAGCACTGGCGCACTGCCCGCCAGGCCATGGGTAATACCCACAAGCACCGGTCTATGATCATGACGCGACTTGCTGGTGTTACTTGAATCGGCCAAATGTACATGGGTTATACCGTTATGGCTATGCACTTGCAGCTGTATTTTCTTTTGATAAAACTGCCAGAATATCCACAAGCCTAAAGCAACAAGAATAACCCCCACCATTTTTTCGGCATAAAGTGATACATAATCGGGAATATGCACACCGGCAAATATAACTAGGCTGCCTAACAGCAATAAAATACCACCATGGCCTATCGCCCACTGCAAACAAAAAAATAGCGTTTTGCTGTAACGACGTTGATTGGTGTTTTCTGAGGATTGACTGGAGGCAAGCGTTGAAACAGCCATAATATGGTCGGCATCCAGTGCATGTAATAGTCCCAGGCCAAACCCGAGGCTAAGCAAGGCCAATGTACTTTCTTGCATAAGTCTTCTCTTTATTCTGCCTTTATTGTTGTGGAACAATTATAAAGGGATGGTTAAACTTATGTCACCTACTTTACTCATAAAAACGACTTAAATAAGATGCCTGCTGTTCACTGCTCCACATTAATGATTGCCTCTGCCTCTTCCGGCCAGGGAAAAACCAGTTTTACTGCCACACTGGCTCGCGCGCATATCAAGCTGGGACGAAACGTCGCCATATTCAAGCTTGGGCCTGATTTTCTCGACCCGATGATTCAGTGGTTAGCAAGCCAGCAAACATGCTACAACCTGGACTTATGGATGATGGGCGAGCAGCATTGCAAAGAGCTGTTATTTAATGCCGCCGAAAATAACGACTTAATCCTGATTGAAAGCCTGATGGGCTTACATGACAACCAGCCGTCCTCGGCTGAATTTGCGCAACTGTTTAATATACCCCTGCTATTACTACTCGATGTTGCCAAATATGCACAAACTGCCGCCGCTATTGTGCATGGTTTACGATATTATTCTAATCCTTCAAAAACAAAAGCAGAACCATTAACACTCTATGGCGTTGTTGGTAATAAAGTCGGTAGTGACAACCACCACCGTATTATTAATGAGGTATTAGAGGGATGTTACCTTGGCAGTATAAAACGTGATGAATTAGTACAGCTTCCACAACGACACCTGGGCTTGATACAGGCAGAAGAGCTTATTAATTTAGAACAGGAACTAAATTATGCGGCTGATACGCTAATTAATAATGAATATGCTAAAAAGCTTTTACAGTTACCTCCAGCCGTAGAATTTGTTCATGCTGATGTTAAGCCCACAACTCAATATTATAAAAATAAAACTATCGCCATCGCAAAAGATGCCGCCTTTAGTTTTATTTACCCAGCTAATATTAATTACCTGATAAATAACGGCGCGATGCTTAAATACTTTTCACCGCTCAACAACGAAGCTGTTCCTACAGCCGATATGCTTTGGTTGCCGGGTGGATACCCGGAATTGTATTTAGATATACTTGAAAAAAATACCAACAGCAAACAAACTATCACTGAGTTTTGTAATACAGAAAAACCCGTGTTAGCCGAATGCGGCGGCTTACTTTATTTACTTGATTTAATAACTGACAAACACGGTAATAGCGCCGCAATGTGCGGTGTTATCAGTGGCAAAGCCAAACTTGAAAAGCGATTTCAGGGAATTGGTTTACAAGAAGTAGAAATACAGAATCAGCAGGCTCGCGGGCATAGTTTTCACCATTCAAGCATTACAACATCGCTCAAACCAATATGTTATTCAAATAAGCAAGATGGCTCACAGGGTGAAGCAATATATAAGGTTAAAAATGTCCTGGCGAGTTATATGCATTTTTATTTTCCGCTAAATGACGGGTTTCAATGGTAAATAGCCTCAACAGGGCATAAGAATCTCAAATATGGAGTGGCACTGAATTTTAACAAGATTGCCGCGCTATCGCTCGCAATGACCTCAATTTTGTCTTTTCGTGTCCTTAGTGAGCGGCTTCGATAGTGCCATCCTAGCTTACCTCCCTCATTTCTTATCTCGTATTCAGCTTAAATACGTACTAAACAACCAGTTTATTGCAATTAACCGCATAAATAATGACTTATCAGGCCGATAATTAATGCATATAAGCCCATAAACCGTTACAATGCGCCTCCCCTCCACGGCACCTCGTCTGAAATTGAGTCAGATCTATGCCTATCAGGGCATGTATGAGTATCAATAATCGACCCGCCCCGTTGATTTTTTTCACTTTAGTTTATTCACTTAATTTTCAGGTATCCCCATGACAGTTGAAACAGTAACTGCGTTTAATCAATTAGCGCTGAACGAATCTTTATTAAAAGCATTAGACGAAGTAGGTTATGAATCCCCTTCTCCGATTCAGGCCGCAACCATTCCTTTACTGTTAGACCGTAGAGATATTATTGGCCAGGCACAAACCGGTACAGGTAAAACAGCAGCGTTTGCACTGCCACTATTATCGAACATCGACTTAAAAGGCAAAGATCCACAAGTACTGGTACTTGCGCCAACACGCGAGCTTGCCATTCAAGTTGCGGAAGCTTTTCAGAAATACGCTTCTAAAATGAAAGGCTTTCATGTATTGCCCATTTATGGTGGAGCAGAATATGGTGGACAGATACGTGCTTTAAAACGTGGCGTACATGTTGTGGTTGGTACGCCCGGTCGAGTAATGGACCATATTCGTAAAGGCACATTAAAGTTAGATAGCTTACAAGCCCTAGTTCTGGATGAAGCTGATGAAATGTTACGCATGGGCTTTATTGATGATGTTGAATGGGTATTAGAACAAACCCCACAAGATCGACAAATTGCTTTATTTTCGGCAACCATGCCGTCTCAAATTCGTCGTATTGCAACTAAATATTTAAACAACCCAGAACAGGTCACCATTAAAACCGTTACCGCAACAGCTGATACTATTCGACAACGCTTCTGGCCGGTAAGTGGTGTGCATAAACTTGATGCTCTTACACGTATTTTAGAAGCCGAAGAATTCGATGCGATGATAGTTTTTGTACGCACCAAAACAGCAACCGTCGAACTTACCGAAAAACTAGAAGCACGCGGCTATGCCACCGGTGCTATCAACGGCGACATTCAACAAAACCAACGCGAACGCACCATCCAAAATTTAAAGAACGGCAAGCTTGATATTTTAGTTGCAACCGATGTTGCTGCACGAGGTCTCGACGTACCAAGAATTAGCCATGTTATTAACTACGATATACCATACGACACCGAAGCCTATATTCACCGTATTGGCCGTACCGGACGCGCCGGTAAAAAAGGTGATGCTATTTTATTTGTCGCACCACGTGAAAAAGGCATGCTTAAATCGATTGAGCGCGCCACTAAACAAAGTATCGATATAATGGAGCTACCGTCTACCGAACTAATTAATGACAATCGTATTGCCCGATTTAAGCAACGTATTACCGACACCCTGGCAAGTGAAGGTTTAGAGTTTTTTGCTAATTTAATCGAGCAATACCAGCAGGAGCATAATATTCCTGCCGAGGAAATTGCAACTGCACTAGCAAAACTGCTACAAGGTGATGCGCCTTTCTTGCTACAAAATAAGCCCATTAAACAATCTAAAGAACGCTGGGATCGTGACGACCGCCCATCTCGCGGTAGCCGAGATAGAGGACGCCGTGATCGTAATAGCGAAGGCCGCGGTAGACGCGAACATTCACCTCGCGGCGAATCAAAACCTGAAGAAGGTATGCAACGCTTTAGAATTGAAGTCGGCCATAATCATAAAATTAAACCCGGCAATATTGTTGGTGCTATCGCCAATGAAGCCGGTATCGACAGCAAATTTATTGGTCGTATTAATATAAGCGACGACCATAGCCTGGTTGACCTGCCAAATGATATACCAAAAGAAATTTTTAATGACCTGAAAAAAGTACGTGTTGGCGGACAACAATTAAATATATCGGCTTTAGGTGAACGTAGCCATTCTAATGATAAAAAGCCTAGGTCGAAACCAAGACATAAAAGCAAAGACTCTAAACCGAAAGACAAAAAGCCTAAAAGCAAAAAGAACAAAGACTCTGATGCTCGTTCCGGCACAAAGAAGAATGATAAGAACAAAGATAACGCTAAAAAGAAATTTGGTGATGACAAACCCAGAAAAAAATTAAGCTTATAGAAAATATCACTGCTGTCCCGTTAACTTTAAGCCCCTGCTTTGAATATAGAAAGCCTGGTCATTGCGAGCGATAGCGCGGCAATCTCGCCAGGTTTTATCTCGAAAAAAAGAGATTGCCGCGCTATCGTTCGTAATGACCTAATCACAATACCACCCCATCTTTTCACAAGCCATTTACTGCTTATATTTCTCGTGATACTGCTATCGATACAACGTGTAAAAAGACTAGCCGGACAGCAGTAAAAAAATGACATAAATTGATTCAGGTCAATACATATCTATAACCATGCCTTTATATTAAATTCATATATGCTTAGCGGGGTGGTTATCATGAGGGTATTCAAAGAAAGGTTGGTGCAAATTAAACTTAAATGGTTTGTAGAAACACGTACCGGCTATGATGGGCCTTTCGATAATGAAAAAGAAGCGAAAAAATATCTTAAACTTCTTCGCACCTGTGATGCGGCAAGATCAGAATTTGCAGGGCTGGATTTTAGTCCCTTATAATTAAGTAAGTGAGGCTTAGTCAACAAAAGGACCATGCTGATGTATGGGCTCGCCATGAGGCATTCCAAAACACAGCATAAACTCACTGTCATCATTTGATTTAATTTTGATAGACTCTGTATTTTCTATAAATAAAGCCTGATCCTGATAAATATTCTCACTAATATTATTGCCTTTGCCAACGGCTAATGCACCTTTCATTAAATAAATAATACCTCGCATACCGGCTTCAATATCAACAGAATAATCAGCCTGTTTATTTAAATGAATATGTTGATATAAAACATTGCTTTTTAATTTTAATGGCGCACCTTTTCCCACTAACGTTTTAACCGATCCCCCTTCAATTTTATCTACAGGAAAATCAGCATGATCAACCTGTTGGTACTCAGGCGGACACTGTTTAAGTGCTTGCGGTAAATTTATCCATAACTGTAAGCCAATACTTTTGCCTTTGTCAGCGGGCATTTCTGAATGAAGCAAACCTTTGCCCGCAGTAAAACGCTGCGCACCACCTTGAACAACAAAGGATTCGTTAGCCAGGTTATCTTTATGGTTCATACCACCTGCAAACATATAGGTGATCGCTTCAAAACCTCGATGTGGATGTTCGGGAAAACCGTTGCCTGCTCCAATATCAAAATGATCCCATAAAACAAAAGGGTCGAAATTCATAAAGCCTCGCAATGGAAATAAACGTTTGACATCCACCCCATCGCCTTCGGGCACAACCGTTACGTCACGTATTTGCATCGACATTATTCACCTCCAAATTTGCTTGCGCGATTATGCGTAAGATTAAAATCCTGTATTGGCCCCGCAGGAATTATTTGAGTCGGGTTAACACTGGCGTGACTAAAATAATAATGCCGTTTGATATATTCAATATCGACTGTTTCGGCAATACCCGGTAGTTGATACAACTCGCGTAAATAATTGGATAAATTAGGGTAGTCAAAAATACGTTTTAAATTACATTTGAAATGCCCAACGTATACCGCATCAAATCGTATCAAGGTTGTAAATAGTCGCCAGTCTGCTTCGGTTATTTGATTACCTGTCAAGTATCGTTGAGTCTCTAAAAGTTCTTCAACTTTTTCAAGTTCGGCAAATAAACGCTTAACCGCTTTTGAATAGGCTGCTTGCGTGGTGGCAAAACCAGTACGGTAAACACCATTATTGATGTTGTTGTAAATGGGTTTATTAATAGCATCTATTTGTTTCGCTAACGCTGTTGGATAATAGTCTGTCTTTACATCGGTAAAGTTATTAAAAGCACTGTTTAACATTCGAATAATCTCAGATGACTCATTATTAACAATTGTTTTTGATTTTTTGTCCCATAGAATAGGAACGGTTATCTGCCCGGTAAAGTTTTTATCTGCTTTTTGATAAACTTCATATAAATAGTTAAACTGATAAAGCTCATCAATATATCGTCCTTCATTTGCAAATATCCAACCATGCTCGAGCATTTCGGCTTCAACAAACGAAATACTGATCACCGATTCGAGTTTTTTTAACTTTCTGAAGATAATTGTTCGATGCGCCCAAGGGCAGGCATCGGATACATATAAATGGTAGCGACCCGCCTCAGCTTTAAAGCCAGCCTCGCCACTGGGGCCAGCTTGTCCGTCTGCCGTTACCCAATGCCGAAAAATTGATTCCATGCGTTTAAACTCGCCAGCATCAATTTCTTTATCTAACCAGCTATCAACTAATTCGCCGTTAATTAACATACCCATTGCTCTGCACTCCGTTATTAATTATCTATTTCGAAAAGTATTTATCGACACTCCATAAGCCTGCTCCATTAGCGGCTAAAGCCAATAGGCCACCGGTAACCGCAATATTTTTCATAAACATGATGGACTGCATCTGGTCGGCAAAATTAGAGTGAAAAATAAAACCGGCCACCAAGGTAAACCCTGCTAACAGATAGGCCGCCCATTTAATTTTAAAGCCAGCTATGACCATTAGGCCACCGATAATCTCCAGCGCAATCACTAAAGGCAAAAGAGAGCCAGGTACCCCCATTGCATCCATATAACCCGCCGTTCCAGCATAACCAGCACCGATCTTGCCAATGCCTGCTAACAGGAACAAACTACCCAGTAAAGCACGACCTGCTAATTCAATACCATTTTTCATTTTGTCTATCCTCTATGTGTTGTTGTTAAAAGCTATTATGAATCAATTATTCAGATATAAAAGCGGATTAATTAGCCTTTACATATCTATTTATTAGATATATTGTTAAATTATGAATACTTCCAACGCTCATCCAAATACTGATCTAAGAGAGACCAAAATAAGCCTGAATCAATGGCGCGCATTACAGGCCGTGATTGACTATGGGGGTTTTGCACAAGCAGGCGAACAGCTTCACCGCAGCCAATCATCGGTCAGCTATGCCGTTAATCGTTTACAGGAACAGTTAGGGCTTAAATTACTCAATATTAAAGGCCGGAAAGCGGTATTAACCGAGGCCGGTAAAATTTTGCTGCAACGCTCAAGGGCACTTTTAGCTGATGCGAAAAATATCGAACAGCAGGCTCACCATATCGAGCAAGGTTGGGAAGCCGAAATAAAGATTGCCGTTGAGGCCGCCTACCCGACTACGCTACTAGTACAAGCGCTTAAAGAATTTGAAAAAACCGGCAAAGAAACACGAATACGAATAAATGAAGTTGTTTTATCCGGCGCAGAAGATATGTTGTTAAATGCCAATGCGGATCTTGCCGTTACGCCCTATATTCCAAAAGGCTATCTCGGTTCTGAATTACAGCAGGTGCATTTTGTGGCCATGGCGCATCCTGAACATTCGCTACACCAGCTTGGGCGCGAACTTTCCCAGCACGATTTAGAAAAACAAACCCATATTGTATTAAGTGACTCAGGTAGCAAGGGGATAGATTCTGGCTGGATAAGTGATTCAAGACGTTGGACGGTATCGAGCCCGGAATCGGCTATTCAACTGATTAGTAGCGGACTTGGTTTTGGCTGGTTACCGGAACATGTGATTCACGAGCAACTGGAAAACAATACCTTAAAATGTTTGCCGCTAAATGAAGGACGCGAAATAACCGCTATTCTTTATCTGGTCTATGCCGATTATGAGCTGGCTGGCCCGGCAACCAAATTATTTGCTAATATTTTAAAACAGATATCGAATGCTTAATACAACTTAAGATTTCTGGAATACATAATGACAACATCATCTTTAACAATTGGTCGTTTGGCAAAAGCTGCAAATGTAAATATTGAAACAATTCGATATTATCAACGTGTTCATTTAATTGCCGAGCCAAAAAAACCTCGAACAGGCTATCGACTTTATAATACCGATATTATCGATCGTATTCGCTTTATTAAACGCGCGCAAAAATTAGGCTTTAGTTTAAAAGAAATTGCTGACTTACTACAACTTGGGGATGGCCATTGTGCCGACATCCGTCAGCGTGCAAAAGGAAAACGTGACATGATAACGCAACAAATTAAAGACTTAACGAGTTTACGCAAAACATTAGACAACTTGATTCACTCCTGTGATACAACTGACAACGTGCATTGTCCGATTGTTGATGCTCTGTCTAAATAAGCTGAAATATGGAAATAACATTCAATGATTAGTCCAGAACAGAGAACTGATACTTAACCAACTTTTAACCAGCACAACAAGAGAGTTGTTTCACATCTTTATTAAATGTTTGCGCACAAAGCTTTATACCCTCTACCATGGTTAAGTAAGAGAATAATTGCTCAGCTAACTCTTCTATCGTCATATTGTTTCTTATCGCTAAAGCTGCTGACTGAATAATTTCACCGCCTTCATTCGCTAAAACCTGACAACCAACTATTTTTTTAGTTTTCTTTTCTGCCACAAGCTTTATAAAACCACGGGTATCAAAGTTAGCGAGTGCACGGGGAATATTTTCCAGCTCAAGCTTTCTGCTTTCAACATCCAAACCATTATCTTTTGCTTGTTGCTCACTCATTCCAACCGTTGCTACCTGCGGACTTGTAAAAACTACGGCCGGCATAATCGATAAATCTATTGCGACATCATCACCGGTCATATTTCTTGCTGCACGTGTTCCAGCTGCAGCGGCAACATAAACAAATTGCGGCTGATCAGTGCAATCACCAGCTGCATACACCTTATCAATATTTGTACGCATATGGTCGTCAACAACAATAGCACCACGCTTGTCTAGCGTTACGCCTATTTTTTCAAGCCCAAGCGATGCCGTATTCGGCTGTCGACCTGTTGCAACCAGTAATTGGTCTCCAATTAAATCCCCAGCAGATGTTTGCAGTGTAAATTTTTCACCATCGTGGCTTACTGAACTGAGTGTTGTATTTAATAGAACTTTAATACCTTCTTCTTCAAAAATATGTTTTAAAGCAATACCAATATCTGATTCTTCTTTTGATAATAAAGTACTTCGTGCGATAACCGTTACCTTTGCACCTAGGTGGCAAAAGGCTTGCGCAAGTTCGAGTGCAACAACCGATGCCCCCAGCACCAGAAAATGTTCAGGAATAGATTCTGCTGTTAATGCCTCGGTAGACGTCCAATAGGGTGTATCATTTAAGCCCTTAATATTCGGTACTAATGCACTTGCTCCGCTGGCAACCAGAATACGATCCGCTGTAATTTCAGTTTCACTAACATCCTTTTTAGTAACAGTAAGTGTTGTAGAATCTTTAAAATGCGCTCGGCCTCTAACAAGGGTTATCCCTGGGTTATTTTCCAGAATGCTTTCATATTTAGCGTGACGTAAATTTTTAACCCACTGTTGCTGCTGCAACAGCATAGCTTTACGATCTATTTTTGGTGTATTCAGTGGCAAACCATTAAAAGTATGGTGCCCCTGAAGATAGGCGATATGAGCGCCGCGTATAAATATTTTTGACGGTACACAACCTATGTTGACACAAGTACCACCAATATTCTCAGCCGCTTCAATAAGCGTAACCACAGCATCTTGTTCTACGGCTTTAATCGCTGCGGCGAATGCGCCAGAACCTGTACCGATAATAGCTATGTGTAATTTATTACGTCCATTTTTGCTGCTATATTGAGTCATATATATTTTCTGCTTTATTGAATAAATATTATTTTTTTACAATGGATGGGTAACCTGCATTTGCTGTTGCTTTTCTTAAAGCATCAATATTCGTTTGCTCCGGGTCATAAATGATTGTAGCTGTTTTAGTCTCGTATTCTGCGGTTGCTTTTATAACCCCTTTCACTTTGTATAAAGCTTTGCGAATGGTAATCGGGCAAAATTTACAGGTCATGCCTGGCACATCTAAAACAACAGTTTTAGACTCCGCTGCATAGGCATAGCTATTCGCCAGAACAACAAATGCAAGCAGGATAAAACTTAAGATAAAGTGTTTAATATTTGTGTGTAACATTTTTATCTCCAGATAATCTCTATTCAAAAAAGATAAGTCCATAATAAGGAAAAGTAAGTAAAGCAATAAGAACAATACTTGTTAGCCAGAAGATAATGCGTTGATTACGTAATGTTGCAGGTAACGAACACGCCTGCTCTTCTGAACAGTTTCTTGGAGTAATATAAAGTTTTCGAAAAGCCAGGAAAACAAACAACAGAGTGATACCGATAAAGATTGGCCGGTATGGCTCAAAAGCGGTTAAATAACTTATCCAGGTACCACCGATACCTAGAGCAAGCAATACCAGCGGGCCAATACAACAGACTGAGGCACCGATAGCCGTCAGGCCAGCCGCCCATAAAGATTTAGAACTTGAGTTGGTCATCTTCTTCGCCCTTTTATATGGTGAATATGTAAAGTATAAACCCTGTACCATGGTACAGAGTAAAGGTTATTAGATATAAATTGTTTTTAATAGTAAGACTTTATCAGCCAGCAACGTCAACGCCGCTAGAAAATTATTATAAGATTAATTCGTTTAACTTATTAGCCAACTCATCTCGATTAAAGCTTTCAGTTGAGATGATTTCAATCCTGTTTATTATCAGCTTATCCAGCCGTTGGGTTTTTAATTCTCCGCCAGCATGATTTATAACAATAAAACCATCATCTGTATTCAGGATAGCTTTAATGCGCTCTGCTTTCAGTGATGCAATATATTCTGTCATTGCTTTATAGTTAAATCTAATATTACGGGAATAATCGAATGTTAACTTGTTAAATTGTGATTCAAGCTGATAACTCCGTTTTGATCGCATGGCAGATGACGAGCTAGATTGAGAAGCCGCTTCACGATGTTTGCTGTTCAACCAGTGGAGTTTAATATTACCATTTACAACCCATTTAGTTTGCTTAGTGGAATCTCGTTGTAAAATATAATCTTCAAAGTATTGCTTTTCTTTTGTTTCGCATAAATCTGTTTTGTTAGCGATAACAATATCGGCAACATCAATTTGATCAACAAATAGCTCACTTTCTAAATAACGCTTATCATGTATTTTGCGTGGATCCAGTAAACAGACACAGGCACGCATATCTAACACAGCTTGATAGTGTATATCCGTTAATGACTTCAATATATTGCGCGGATGCCCCATTCCACTGGGTTCAATAATGAGTCTATCAGGGCGCGTTTGCTTTAATAATTGATTAACTGCAACTTGCAATGGTAAACCGGCCGCACAGCAGATACAGCCACCGGGGACTTGCTTAATGACAATGGATGAATCATTATTTTGCATAAGATAACCATCAATACCCATTTCGCCAAACTCATTGACCAGTACAGACCAGCGCTCATTCCGCGTACGTTGTTGTAATAAATTAAGAATTGCGGTGGTTTTACCAACACCGAGAAAACCAGTGATAATATTGGTAGCAACATTGCTGATTGGGCTTGTATTTGATGACATTGTTAGTGAATATAATTTCGAAACTATCTATAATATTAGGCTTAGTATAACTGCTAAGCCCATTAACTCTTGAACCGGGAATGAAGGTAGGATATGGGATTGCGGTGGCTGGCTAACGAGCCGTCTGCTTCATGGAAGAAGCAGTCGAGCGGCCAGGGATGGCGAATAGCGAGTCCGTTAGTCAGCCACCGCAATTCCAGGTCCGGCAACGTTAGTATTATCATAAACGTAGACATTACTTCACATTTCAACATCAGTAGGTTCAAGTTAACGGGAAAGCAGTGACTTAGTATAATTACAACAAAACAATAACATTTTAGCTGATTACAGTATAGAGCGGCTAAAAAAGGTCATAACACTTTATGCAGCAAACTCAGTCAGCCCTTGCAAAATTAAGAGAAGAATTACAGTCGGTTATTATTGGTCAAGCAGCTCTTATTGATCGACTTATTATTGGTTTATTAACCGGTGGTCATTTGCTATTAGAAGGGCCGCCCGGTTTAGCAAAAACCACCGCCGTTAAAGCACTCGCCAGTGGCGTGCATGCTCATTTTCAACGTATCCAATTTACCCCGGATTTAATGCCATCGGATATTACCGGCAGTGATATTTTCGACCCCAATACCAGCAAATTTAAATTTTCACAAGGTCCGTTATTTAATGAAATTGTTTTAGCTGATGAAATCAACCGTGCACCACCAAAAGTTCAGTCCGCCTTGCTAGAAGCGATGGGCGAGCATCAGGTATCCGTCGGTAGCACCACCCACCCATTGCCGGATTTATTTTTTGTTATGGCGACTCAAAATCCGCTTGAACAAATGGGTACCTATCCTCTGCCTGAGGCGCAATTAGACCGATTTTTATTACATGTTGTTATTGACTACCCATCGAACGACAATGAATTACTTATTTTAAAGCGAGACCGACTAACACACTTTGGTGATGACAACTTATTAAATTCCAGCTTATTACAACCTGAAACTGTTTTAAAAGCACGTCGACAGGTCGCAGAGATCCATGTCGAAGAATCTCTGGAAAAATACGTTGTTAACCTGGTAACCGCAACACGCGATATTGAAAAAATAAACAGTGACTGGAAAGATTATATCGACTCACCTGCATCACCACGTGCTTCCATCTCATTATTACGTGCTGCAAGTGCCTTAGCCTATCTGAATGGCCGCGACTATTTAATTCCTGATGATATTATTGAGCTAGCCCCGGATATATTACGCCACCGAATTATCCCCAGCTTTACCGCAAAAGCCAATAATGTGACAGCTGACACGATGATAAATAAAATAATTGAAATCGTTGCTATTCCCTAATGCTTTATTGCTGATTATAAATTATATTCTCTTATGCTTTTCAAACAAATATCATTAACAAAAAACAAAGATTTTACTTGTTTGAGCGAAAATGAAATTAAGCATATTCAGGCAAAAGCAAAAAATTCCAGCACTTCATTTGCCGAATCAATACGCCTGTCTTCAGAAAATATGGCGGGTGACCTACAATCTCAAATTCGCGGCACAGGCATAGACTTTGAAGAAAACAAACCCTACCAAACAGGAAGTGATTCCCGGCATATAAACTGGCGAACCTTTGCGCGTACCCGCCAACTTTATGTGAACATATATAATGAAGACAAACGCCCGTCGACCTATCTAGTTTTAGATCAGCGCTCTAATATGTATTTTGGAACAAGAAAACAGTTAAAAATAAAACAAGCTTTAAAGTTTGCTATTTATTCGATACTACGTGCCATGCATCAACAACAAACAGTTAGTGGCGTACAAATTGTGAGCAAACCAAAATGGCATACAAGCTACAGTAGTTCCAGTTCAATTCTTTCATTTATTGATTCATTGAATACAGCATATGACATTAGCGACACTGACATCACTGAACCGACACTCAATGATATTTTAAATAAATTAAAACTTAACGATGGCGCCGAGTTAATCATTATAAGCGACCTACATGACATGAACAAACAAACCATATCCAGCTTATATACTTTAAGCCGTCGATATAAAGTTAGCATAA
>VAPL010056428.1_pt1 | contig 19030 bp, 16 predicted proteins | sample 3395061 | NCBI WGS metagenome assembly VAPL01 (sample SAMN08290444, study PRJNA428436) | hydrothermal vent metagenome | isolation source: Deep-sea hydrothermal vent chimney 2 | place: Pacific Ocean: Juan De Fuca Ridge | depth 2182 m m | reverse complement strand
CGCCAACGCTTGACCGCTCGGTGACGTGCTAATTCTTTATCTATCCTGGCGGTTAAAGAGAAAAATTCCCTTCCTTGATGATCCTTAAGCTTCTTCTTCAATTCATCGGCTCGGGTATAAGCCTCATTAACACGCTGATCATCAATTTCTGCAGCCCGCTCAGCGGTGTCTGCTAAAATTACAACTTTACCTTTCATAACTTCAATAAAACCACCAGAGACCGACATAATATCCAGGGAGCCATCAGTTAATTTAATTTCAATAACTCCAGCTTGTAAGATTGAAATCAAAGGGATATGTCCAGGCAAAACAGTGATTTCACCACTAGTGGTCGGAACAGAAACCTGGAGAATCTTCTCTTTTAAAACTACTCTCTCTAGAGTAACAATCTCAAATTTTATAGTCTTCTTGTCCATAATTTAACTTAATTAAATTATTCAACGTCATCAATCGCTCCTTTCATATAAAAATAATCCTCAGGTTGATCATCATGTTTACCATCTAAAATTTCTTTAAAGCCCCGAACTGTATCAGCTAATTTGACATACTTACCAGACCGACCAGTAAAAGTCTCGGCCACAAAAAATGGTTGTGACAAAAATTTTTGTATTTTTCGAGCCCGAGAAACAATTAACTTATCTTCAGGAGACAATTCTTCCATTCCTAAAATAGCAATAATATCTTGTAAATCTTTATAACGCTGAAGAATTTTTTGGACTCCCCGAGCAGTTTCATAATGTTCTTGACCGACTATTTTCGGGTCCAAAATAATAGAAGACGAATCTAGAGGATCAACAGCGGGATAAATTCCTAATTCTGATAAAGAACGGGATAAAACCACCGTGGAATCTAAATGTCCAAAAGTCGTGGCTGGTGCCGGATCGGTTAAATCATCAGCAGGAACATAAACTGCTTGAATAGAAGTAATTGAACCATTTTTTGTAGAAGTAATTCTTTCTTGCAGTTCTCCCATTTCTGAAGCTAAGGTCGGTTGATAACCAACGGCCGAAGGCATTCGTCCTAATAAAGCCGAAACTTCTGATCCCGCCTGAGTGAAACGAAAAATATTATCCACAAAAAATAAAACATTTTGGTGTTTTTCATCTCGAAAATATTCCGCCAGAGATAATCCTGATAAAGCTACTCGGGCTCGGGCTCCGGGTGGTTCATTCATTTGACCAAAAACCATCGCTACTTTATCAATAACTCCACTATCTTTCATTTCGTGATAAAGATCATTACCTTCCCGAGTTCGTTCTCCAACTCCGGCAAATACTGAATAACCTCCATGTTCACTGGCGATATTATGAATAAGCTCCATAATAATAACGGTTTTTCCGACACCCGCTCCACCAAACATTCCAACTTTACCACCCTTTACAACTGGGCAAATTAAATCAATGACTTTAATACCCGTTTCTAAAATTTCCGTACTATTGGATTGGTCAATGAACTGCGGTGCGGAACGATGAATAGAATACTTCTGTTCAGTCTTAACCGCCTGGCCACCATCAATCACGTTTCCTAAAACATCAAAAATACGACCTAAAGTTTCTGTACCAACTGGCACACTGATTGGTCCACCAGTATCAGTCACTGTCTCACCTCTCTTTAAACCGTCAGTTGAACCCATCGCTATCGTCCGCACAACATTAGAACCAATTTGCTGCTCAACTTCTAAAATTAATGGCTGACCATTAAGTTCAAGCTTTAAAGCATTATAGATTTCTGGTAAATTATCGGCAAAATAAACATCAACCACCACGCCAATAACTTGTTTAACCACTCCCTTGTTTTTTTTATCATCTCTCATATTTTTAAATTATTTATTCAGCTAAAGCGTTAGCGCCAGCACTTATTTCCGCTATTTCAGCAGTAATACTAGCTTGGCGTGCTTTATTATAAAACAAAGTTAATTCATTGACCATATCATCGGCAGCTTCAGTAGCTTGATTCATAGCACTCATTCGAGCACTATGTTCCGAAGCACTAGCTTCTAAAAAAGCTTGATAAAGCTGGACTTCAATCAAGCGCGGAATCATTTTATCTAAAACTTCTTGAGGATTGGGCTCAAAAAAATATTCATAAACAAAATCATCTTGACTTAAATGTTTTTCTTCTCGAGCGGCAGCATCTTCGGGAGTCAAACCAATTTTAGAATCTTTACCAATAATACCTAAATATTCTTCATTCTCTAAAGTAACTGGTAATAATTGCTTAATCCGTGGAACCTGGGTAACGGCATTCACAAAATCAGTGTAAGCCACTAAAACTTTATCATATTTTCCAGATTGATAGGCATCCAAAACCATTTTTGCTAAAGGATAAACTTCTTGAGAATCAGTAATTAAATCATTTTTTTTAAAATCTGCGACAATATTATAATCTTGATTACGAATTATAGAACCTTTCGTCCCAACGAGAATAAAATCGGTTTCTAAATTATGTTTTTTAACTGATTCTTTGGCCTTAGAAATTATTAAGGAATTATAGCCACCGCACATCCCCCGGTTAGAAGTAATCAGGATAATGGCCACACGTTTAATCTCTGATCGCAATTCTAACAGCGGATGAGAAAATTCTGCTTGACTGATGGGAGCTTGGACTAAATGAAGAACCGTCTCCCAACTGAGATTAGCATAAGTTCGCGTTTTTAAAACCGCCGAAATTGCTTTTTTCATTTTAGCTGCCGCCACCATTTCCATCGCTTTCGTAATCTTACGAGTACTAGTGACAGATTTAATGCGACGAGAAATTTCTTTAGTATTAGCCATAATTACTTAAGTAAATAATCAAGAGTTAATTTATAATCAGCAAGTAGAGTCTTTATTAATTTTTCAATCTCTTCATCTAAGGCTTTTCTAGTATTAATAAGTTTTAAAACCTCATCATGTAAATCAGCATATTGATATAAATTAGCTTCAAATTCTCGCACACGCTTGACAGGAACATCGTCTAAAAATCCATTAGTTAAAGCATAATAAATCAAAACCTGTTTAGCCACCGCTAGCGGCTGGTATTGATCTTGTTTGAAAATTTCATATAAACGTTGTCCTCGATTTAATTTATTCTTAGTTTCTATATCAAGATCGGAACCAAATTGAGCAAAAGCTGCTAATTCTCGATATTGGGCAGCTTCTAAACGCATACGACCAGCCACTTTCTTCATCGCTTTAATTTGTGCTGATGAACCAACACGAGAAACTGATAAACCCGCGTTAACAGCCGGGCGATTACCTTTATAAAATAAATCTGGTTCTAAGAAAATTTGACCATCAGTAATCGAGATAACATTCGTCGGAATATAAGCTGACAAATCTCCAGCTTGAGTTTCAATAATTGGCAAAGCGGTAATTGACCCACCACCATACTCTTTATTTAGCTTACAAGATCTCTCTAATAGCCGAGAATGAAGATAGAAAACATCTCCTGGATAAGCCTCTCGTCCTGGTGGGCGACGTAATAACAAAGATATTTCCCGATAAGAAACAGCGTGTTTTGATAAATCATCATAAATAATTAAAACATCTTCACCCTTATCTAAAAAGTATTCCGCCATCGCGCAACCAGAATAAGGAGAAATATATAACAAGGAGGCAGAGCTAGCAGCTCCAGCCAAAACTACTGTTGTATATTTCAGGGCTCCTGCCTCTTTTAACTTAGAAACGATATTAGAAACTTTAGATTCTTTTTGTCCAATAGCGACATAAATACACTTCATATTCTGACCTTTCTGATTAATAATAGTATCAATCGCTAAAGCAGTTTTACCTAACTGACGATCACCAATAATTAGCTCCCGTTGTCCCCGACCGATAGGAATCATCGCATCAATTGCTTTAATACCAGTTTGCACTGGTTCTTTTACAGGATCACGAGTAATTACGCCTGGAGCAATTTTTTCAATTGGATAAAATTTACTAGCAGTGATTTTCCCCTGACCATCTAGAGGTTCTCCTAAAGGATCAACAACACGACCAATTAAAGCTTCGCCAACTGGTACCTCTAAAATTCTTTTGGTGGCCAGTACTTCATCCCCTTCTTTAATGGCCGTATAATCACCAAAAATAATAGCTCCCACCTGATTCTCTTCTAAGTTTAAAGCGACACCACTAACCTCGCCACGACTAGTTTTGAAAGTTAAAATTTCACTCATCATCGCTTCCGATAATCCAGAGACTAAAGCAATTCCATCAAAAATTTTTAAAACTCGTCCAACTGATTGTTCTTCAATTTTAACTTGAAAACCAGAAATCTCTTTTTTTAATTGCTCAATGATAAAATCCTTTGTACTAGACATATTATTTAAAACTAATTAGTAATTCTATTTTTTAATTTTTCTAAGTTACTTCGCAAACTACCATCGACTATTCGACTCTGATATCTTAAAATAAATCCGCCCTGTAAATTCTTTTGTATCTTTTCTCGCAAATTTATTTTAGTCATTCCAGTGCGTTTTTGGAGATAAGAAACAATTAATTCTTTCCCCGTTGACTCTAACTGACGAGCACTTAATAGCTCAACAGTTAACTCACCATGTTCACGATCCCATATTTCTTGAAAATCTTTAATAATTTCCACCGCTTGTCCTAAATCATGCTGACGGACTAAAATTAGTCCTAAGTTATGGACTAGTTTTTCTAGTTCTGGCTTACTCTTATCACCAATTACCTCAAAAAGGCTTTGGGCATATTGTCGACTAGATATTGTCATCATATTTCGTTAATTAAATTCTTTAAGCAATATCGAGATACTTAAATTATTTAATTAAAGTTTTAATTAATTTTTGATCTTGCTGACTATCCATTTTTTCGGCTAATAATTTTTCAACCGTCAAGATGACCAAATCAGCAACTTCTTTTTTAATTTCCTTTAAAGTTTCTGATTTTTCTCTAAGTAATTTAGCCTTTTCATCATTAATTACTTGTCCAATATCTTCTTTGGCCTGGATTAACAGTTGTTGACGCTTTTTCTCCCCATTCTTGTTAGCTTCCTCAATAATTAAATTGGCTTGTTTCTTGGCAGCTACAATGACCGCTTCTCGCTCTTTAGTGGTTAAAGCTAAGCGTTTCTCAATTTCATCGGCATTTTTAAGACTTTTATCAATCTTTTCAGAGCGCTCCGCCATAATCTTCACTAGGGGTTTGAAAGCAAAATAATACAAAAGTCCAAAAACAATTGCAAAGTTAACTAATTGGGCAATGAATAACTTTAAATCTAAATGAAAAATAGAAATTAATGAGTCCATAATTGTAAACTAAAGAAATAAAAAATAATTATCTAGCCTTTTCTCCTAACTTTAATTAGGAGAAATTCGTCAAATCATTATTTGAGACTAGTGAATACTAAAAGCGATGATCAAAGCGTAAATTGATACCGCTTCAGCAAACGCTGCCGCTAAAAGCATTGGTACTAAAATCTTACCGGAAACTTCTGGATTACGACCAATAGCTTCCATGGCTTTAGCGCCAATTAAACCAATACCTAGGCCGGGACCTAGAGAACCTAAGCCAATGGCTAATGCCTTGGCTAACATAATGTTTCCCATAATTTTATATAAGCTTTAACAAACTTAATATTTGTTTCCACTTTTTATTATATAAATTAATTTTCTTCAACTGTGGTGCTAATTGTTAAGTATGTTAACACTAACATCGCAAAAATTAAAGCCTGAATAAACCCAACCAACAATTCCAGAAAAATAAAGGGGATTGGTACTCCCCAAGCCAAAATAGCGGACATCGATGCCAATAACACTTCTCCGGCAAAAACATTACCAAATAAACGAAAAGATAGGCTCGCCACTTTAGCTAATTCACCAATTACTTCAATTAAACTCACAAAAGCTTTAATAGGATTAACCAGAATAACCATCGGATCTTTTCTAATTTTTTTCGGAATATCTAAAAAAGCTTGAATATTAATAAAACGATTAAAATATTTCCACCAGCCAATAACAACTACTCCTAAAATATGACTTAAAACCACCCCCATAGTTGCCAAAGCAAGCGTAGTATTTAAATCAGCCGTTCCTCCTCGAAAATAAGGGATAAAAAAATCTTTTCCGCCAGTTCTAATCACTTGGCCAATTGAACCCACGCCTGGCAATAGCCCCATCCAATTATTAATCAAAATAAAGAAAAATAAAGCAAAAATGACGGGAGCAAATTGTAACGATTTCTTACGACTGCCAGTGATACCGTCAAAAGTCTCTAAAGAGGCATCAATAATTATTTCTAAGGCATTTTGTAAGCCACTCGGAACTTGTTTCAAATTACGCCGAATTAGAAAAACTAAAACTAAAATAATAAGTAAAGCTAAGGCTGAAGTCATTAAAGAATTGGTAACAATAAAACTTCCAATATGAGCAATCGGTTCCGAATATAATGTATTTTCATGAATGAGCGACTCAAGCATTTTATTTATTCTCTAATACTAGCTTTAATTATATTAATGAGTTCAATCAATGTTCTTATCTTCTCGATTTGTATTCTGTTGACTGTTCGTTGATTTAGTAACAATTTTCTTTTCCGAACTATGTTGTTTCCGATCAATTCGTTTAAATTCTCTCAAAGCATGCACTGTCAGTCCATAAATGGAAATAAAAAAAGATACAGCCATAGTAGTTAAAAATAACCAGGGACTAGTTTCAAATCTATTATCCAACCATTTACCTAAATACAGGCCAACAATAATTGGAAAGGCAATCCAGACTGAAACATTAACCATGGTTCGAAGAGCGACTCCCCAGGATTCATCTTTCATATATTTAAATCCGTTTAAAAACAGATACTTAAACCGCTTTTTTTATAGCGCAAAAAAACTTAAATGTCAAGACTCTGGTTTTTTATTTTTAATTTAAATTTGAAAAAAAGAACGAGCAGTTTCAGTGGTAATCTTAGCTACTTTTTCTAAATTAATACCACGAATATCAGCAATACGATTAGCAACATATTGGACTAATAAAGGTTCATTTCTTTGTCCTCGATAGGGTTCTGGTGTCATATAAGGACTATCAGTCTCAATCATTAATTTATCAAGAGGAATTTTTCTGATTAAATTGTCCCATTGCTTACTAAAAGTAATCAAACCAGTAAAAGAAATTAAAAAACCTAACTTAAAATATTTCCAAGCGAGATTTTCATCGCCAGAGAAACAATGAATAACTCCCCAAGGCTTATTAGTCGGAATTAATTGATGATATTTATTTTTAAACTCTTGGAGAAGTGGGAATAAATCATCATGAGCTTGACGACAATGGATAATAGCTGGCAAATCAAGAGTCCGAGCTAATAATAGTTGTTGAATAAGAACAGTTTGTTGTTTTTTCTTAATAGCTGATAAATCTTTGCTAGGATCTAAATGATAATAATCTAAACCAACCTCCCCGATTGCTACTACTTTTTCAAATTTAGCAATTTTTTCATAATTATCATAATTAAATTCCTCAGCCTTGGTAATAAATCCGGAATTAGAACCAGCTTCTCCAGTATCAACAAAACCATCTTCTAAATGGACAGGGTGAAGGCCAACTGCTGCATAGACTCCTTTTTCATATTTATTGGCATATTTCAAAGCTCGGTTAGAAGTCTTAAACTCTGCTCCAGGTAAAATCATCCAAGTATTATTACTTAAAGAGCGTCGAATAACTTCATCGGCATCATCTTTAAAAACAGAAAAATTAACATGGCTATGAGTATCAATAAACATAAAGTAATAAATAAATTTATTCAAAAAAAAGTAAACAGTGTTTTCTTTTTAAGCAATAAGAGTCTTTTGATTTAACTAAATAATTCCTTTTCTAATTATGATATTAATCTTAATTATTATTTGGAAATCTCAACGGTCTGATGACCTTTAATAACTTCTCCAATCAAAATAGCTTCTTTAATAGTATCTTTCGTAATTACCACTAAACCAATTCCATAATTAAATGTTCTAAGCATCTCTAATTCAGAAATATTTCCTTTTTCTCTAATCAATTTAAAAATATTTGGTATCGTCCATGATCCATTTTTAATATTAACAGCACATCCTTTAGGTAAAATTCTGGGAATATTTTCTAGCAAGCCACCACCAGTAATATGGGCCAAACCTTCAATCTGATACTGACGAAGCAAACCCCTAACATTTTTAACATAAATTTTAGTTGGTTCCAATAATTCCTCTCCAAGAGTTCGCTGCAAACTAGGATAAAACTTATTAAGAATCTTTTTGGCAAGATGAGGCTTGTCTAAATCAATCCCAAATACTTTCCGCACTAAACTATAACCATTAGAATGTAGGCCGCTGGATGGTAAACCGTAAACCTTCATCCCTGGTTTAATTCCTTTTCCGGAAATTAATTTATCCTGAGAATCAGCAAAACCAATAGCGAAACCCGCTAAATCATAGCTATCTTCACTATACATCCCTGGCATCTCGGCCATTTCACCACCCATCAAAGCCGCCTCGGCTTGATGGCAACCTTGAATAATACCATTAATAATTTCTTGAGTACGTTTCGGAATTTGTTTACCCATCGCGAGATAGTCTAAAAAAATGGCTGGGCTTAAACCACTGACAATTAAATCGTTGACACTCATGGCCACCAAATCGATACCAATAGTTTTATGTTTATTGAGTAAAATACTAATGACTAATTTTGTACCGACACCATCAGTACTTGATCCCATGATTTGTCCACTTGGTAATTTAACTAGTCCACTAAAACCACCAATCGCCGACAATACTTTTCCGGGAAAATATTTTAAAGTTTCTTGAGCTTTATCCTTAATTAAATTTACTGCCAAATCACCAGCAGTAATATCAACACCACTGTCAGTATAAGTTATTTTTTGAGTCATAAAATTTTATTGCTTAATGATGTTCACACCACTTATAGGCGTTTTGAAACATTTGTAACCAAGGTGAAGCTTTTAAGTTATTCTTCATTTCTTCTGGCATCCAGGGCCATTGCCATTTTAAAAATGTTCGTTCGGGATGAGGCATCATTGCTAGATGACGACCGTCTGGAGAGCAGAGAGCGGCAAGGCCGTTAATAGAACCATTAGGATTAAAAGGATATTTTTCAGTTACTTGCCCTTGATCGTCAACAAAAAATAGCGGACTCAAATTTTTAGATACAATTTTCTGATAAATTGATGAATCGGGAAAGCTAAAACGACCTTCACCATGGGCAACCCAGATACCAAGAATTGAATTTTCCATTCCGTCAAACATGATGGCGGGGCTCTTTTCTATCTTCACATTAGACCAACGTGATTCAAAACGCTCCGATTTATTTCTCATTAGCAAAGGTTGTTTTTTAACTTTAATATCGGGCCAAGGTACCCAACCCATAGTCGTCATTAACTGGCAACCATTACAAACTCCTAAAGAAAAAGTATCAGGGCGATGGTAGAAAAGAGAAAACATTTTTTCTAATTTTGGACTAAATTTTATACCACTTGCCCAACCTTTAGCAGAAGAAAAAACATCAGCATAAGAAAAACCACCGACAAAAGCAAGCCCTCTAAATTCGGCGAGATCAACTTGCCCAGTGTGTAAATCGGACATCGTAATATCCCAAACTTCAAAACCAACACTATAGAAAGCACTCGCCATTTCACGATCACCATTGCTACCCTCTTCGCGAATAATCGCTACTTTGGGTTTATTTGTTTTTTGCAATGTTTTAATGTTGCTTAATTTGGGCTTGAAAGAAAATTTGTATTCTAAGTTTTTTTGATTAAAAATATTATCTTTTTCTTCTTGAGCGCATTGCGGATTAGTTTGCAAACGATTAATTTGATAACTGGTTTCTTCCCAGGAAGCTCTTAATTTTAATAAGGAAGATCGAAGAATTAATTTATTATTATGTTTAATACTAACATTTTTACGAACAATACTTTTGGCTAGAAATCTAGTTAAATCCTGTAAACCATACTTATTGATAATCTTCAAGAATTTTGCTTGCTGGTTATTTCTAACTTCTACCAGATAACCAAGTTCTTCATTAAAATAATAAGCGAATTTATCCTTGGTGCTCTTAGTCTGAATTTCAAGTCCGCAATTACCAGCAAAAGCCATTTCTAACATTGCCGTGATTAAACCGCCATCAGAACGATCATGACCAGAAACAATTAAATTCTTGGCAATTAACTCCTGTACTGCTAAAAAGGACTGCTTGAGCATTTGTGGATCATCAACATCTGGCGATTGATTACCAAGTTGTTGGACGCTTTGTGCTAAAGCTGAGCCACCTAGACGACATTTATTTTGACCTAAATCAATCAACCATAATTCGCTCTGACCAGCATATTTCAAATCTGGACTAATTACTTGATTAATATCTGGCATAGAAACATAGGCAGAAATAACTAATTCTTCTGGTGATTTAATAATCTCATTTTTAACTCTCGCCGCCATTGATAAACTGTCCTTACCGCCATCAATAGCAATTCCTAATTTAATCATTAAATCGCGAGTAGCTAAGGCGGTTCTATAAATTCGTGAAGCTTCTCCAGGCAATTTAGCTGGCCACATCCAATTACCAGAACATTTAATATCTTCTAAACTACTAATTTTCGCCCAAACCATATTAGTGAGAGCTTCCCCAACAGACAAACGTGCCCCAGCCTCTGGATTAACTAAAATTTTTAAAGGTTGTTCACCAATAGAAATAGCGGCTCCAGTAGTACTGAAATGACTTTGAGCAATAACTGAAACATCTGATAAAGGTAGTTGTAAAGGACCTACACATTGTTGACGAGCAATGAGACCAGTTACACTACGATCAACTTTCGTAGTTAAAAATCTTTTAGAACACACCGATGATAAATGTAAAACATTTTCTAAAGCAGAACTGAAAGATAAATTAGTAGGTAAGATTAGGGGTTTTAATTTCATTTTTAAATTCGTATCTTGAAATTTTTTCTTTGGCATTTTGCCTAGAATTTTAGAAAGTTCCAAATTAACTGGAGTTGATTTATCTTGAGCATCATAAACAACAATTTTTCCATCATCCGTGATTGTCCCTAACACTTCATAAGAGGAACGTTCTCGTTGACAAATATCAATGAGCAACTGAAGTTTGTCCGGGCGGATTAATAAGGCATTTCTTTCCTGGTATTCACTACCCCAAATTTCAAGCACTGACAAGCTTTGATCACCAAGATTAATTTTTCTGATTTCGATTCGTCCACCAATTGGGTCGACTAATTCCGTCAAAACATTACAGGGGCCACCAGCCCCCTGATCATGAATACTAATAATTGGATTATTTTTACCCAATTCAACACACGCTCGAACAATGCGATTCATTTTTTGTTCCATTTCAGCATCACCACGTTGGACGGCATTAAAATCTAGTTCAGCTTTATTCTCACCCTGAATCATACTTGAGGCTGCCCCACCACCCATGCCAATACGATAAGCTGGACCACCAATTTGGACAATATACATTCCAAGTTCTGCTTGTCCTTTCTTAATATGTGTTTGATCAATTTGTCCAATTCCGCCAGAAAACAAAATTGGCTTTAACCATTCTTGACGTGTTCCGTCGGGAAGTATTTGTCCGAAAGAACGACAGAATCCTTGAATAACGGGTTCACCAAATTTATTTCCATAATCTGAAACACCATTTGAAGCTTCAATTTGAATTTTGAGTGGGCTAGCTAAATTATTCGGATATTGAAAATCTTTATTTTCATTAACTAAATTATATCCTGGAATATTAAGATTGCCGACGGCATAACCAACTGTCCCAGCAACGACTAATGCTCCTCGACCAGTTGCTTGGACGTCTCTAATACGACCGCCACCGCCTGTCTCAGCTCCAGGAAAAGGGGCAACGCCAGTTGGAAAATTATGAGTTTCGGCAGTGAAAATGAAATTATATTTTCTTTTAATTTCTCTAAAAGGAGAAGCTTTCCCAGGAGTTTTCGGAATAATCGTTTTAATATTATAGCCTCGAATAGCACTAGAATTATCATTAAAAGCAATTAAACTATTACGAGTATTAATTTGAAGTGGGGCTTTTACAATCTCCATTAAAGTTGCTGCTTGTTCAACATCATCAATAATTATTCGACTTTTAAAAAACCAGTGTCGAGAATGTTCGCTATTAGCTTGGCCTAATTGAAAACACTCCACACTACTTGGATTTCTTTTTAAATCATTAACAAAAAGATTATAATAAAACTGCTCGTCCCAAGCATCCATCCCTAAACCCATTTCTTGATTTATTTTTTGAAGAGCACTAAGCCCTTCCTCTAAAACTTTTACTTCATAACTTGCTTGGGGAACAATATCACTCTCAAAACTTTTTAGTTTCTCCTGATAAACCGTTTCCGTCATCCGATCGTGGTTCTCAAGAATAAATTTATTTTTATCAATACTTTTATCCAAGGCATAACGTTTTGCTTTTTCAATACGAATAATTTTTTTTAAACCACAGTGATGACAAACTGCCACAGCATTACTCGAAAAAGCGGTGGCAAAATTAAGTCGAGGACCGATTTCCACTATTTTTTTAGAATTTAATTTTGGTATTACGCTGATTTTTTCTTCAACGAACCCCTCCGCTAAAAGTTTAACTAAGATTTTAGTTTCCTCTCGATTAAGAGGGGAACTAGTGTCAATATAATAACAATCTTCTTGTTGATTATTAACAAGACTATATAATTGATACATATTATTTTATAAATTATTTAAAATAAAATTAAATCTATCTTCGTCGGACTCCATTACTGGCACTTTAATAATCGAAGTCTTTATTTTTTGATAAGCTTCTTCTAATAAATGATGAAGTTTAACCTGTTCCAGCTCACTTTCCACTCGGGCATAATCTTGATGATAGGGGAAATAATCCATCAGAAAAACTTTTTTATATTGACAATTTCTATTTGCTTCAACTAAAATCTTGTCTAATTTGGCTTCAATCAATCGATAATAGGCCTCACTATCAGGAATTCCTCGGTCCCAAAAAATAATTTGATTAGAATCCGCCTCTTCTTCCATTTTAATTTTCATTTTAAGAACTTGACGTTGAAAATCTAATTCATTAGCCCGAATTTCTGATAATGCCCGGCCTTTAGCTAGTTCAGAATCAATTAAAATACGAGCTGCTTCGTCTCTAATCTGATACGATTTTTTTTGTAACAACTTAATTATAGTAGATTTCCCAGAATGAGGAGCTCCCGTAATTACATACCAATTATTTTGTGCAGCTAGTTGTTGTTCTTGAGACATAACAGTTACATAATAACATGAGGTGTTTTTTATTTCAATAAGTATTTAGAGATATTGCTAACGTTTGTCTTTAAAAACGGGTTTTAGTCCGAGAAATTATTAAGTCGTCGTTATTTTTCCTAGATTTGACTAATTATTTATTTTATGTGAATATATAAGAATAAAAATCTAAAGTTCTTTAACAATAAGGCCAGGGAGGGCCTCAATATGAATACACTTAAAATTGCGCGAGTTGCTCCTCCAATCCGCTTCCTGTTGGTAAGTGATTTTGACGGTACAATAGCAAAAACATTTGAACCAGGTCCAAATGGGATAGGAGTGAATGAAGCTTATGAAGAAGCTTTAAAACTTATTTTCGGCTCTGAAGGTAAAAAAATTTATCAACAAATTGGTGGTTTAAAAAACCGAACACCGATTGAATTGATAAATGAAATTATACTTAAAGACGTTAATTTGCTTCAACAAGCAAAAAAATTTTTCTATAACAAATTCTCTAATCTTCTGAGTTTAATACCAACGGATAAGGGCATCACTTTGGTTTGGGAAGAAAAAGATTTGAACTGGTCGCCCCTGCCTGTTATTGCCGAAATGCTAGTACAGGTGAAATTGTCAATTCTCTGGAACGAAATTGGGAAGAGACAAAGCAATGGTCAGAAATGGCCTGAACCTTGCCAGGGATTTATAGAGTTTTATAAAAAACTGGAAAAAATAAACCAAAAAGGAGAAATGAATTTTGAGATGGCGATTATTTCGTCAGGTCACGATCGATTCATCCAAAAAACTTTTAAGAATTGGAGTCTAAGATGTCCAGAGATAATGGTCACCGATGATGATCTCAGAGGACTGGCAATACCAATTCAAAATAAAGTTAAACCATCGGGTTTACTTTTTGATTTGGTACATTTTCGTTGGTTGGAAAATCAGCAAGCTAATTTAAGTCCCGTCCAATTGATTGGACAAACGATTATGACTAGGTCCCGAATGGTTTATTTCGGTGATGACGAATCAAAAGATGGCCAGTTAGCAAAAAACTCTCAGGTTCCTTTTGGATTTTTTGACACCAAGCTGGGAAGTAATAGTTCTTTTAGTTTCAATAATTGGCTAGTAATAGCTGAAAAATTAGAAATTAAAAGAGAAAAGATAATTAAATCAAAATCATTAAAAAATATTTTTATTTGATTTAAATTTAAATACAAAAGAGGCGGCGCTAATAAAGTATCACCTCTTTTTTCTTATTTAAATATAATATTGACAAGATTTATAAATTAAAATTTTTAAACTATTTATCTTGTTTTTCAAGCATCAACTGTCTTTTCTGATATATTAAGGGATTTTTCTGAGCTAAAATTTCCATTGCTAATAAAACAGCATTTGATTCTGGCCAAACTGTCGCTAAAGGCACTTTAGAGGGCATTCTAATACTACTCCAAAGATCTTCTGGAAAAATATCAAGAGTAGCTGGAATAGTTATCACTGGCCACGAACTTCGAGCCGCTAAAATTGGTCCTAAACCATTACTCCTGCCAACTTTAGTGATGAGCACTCCGCCATCTGGAAAATGACTAATAATTTGATCTAATTTATTTAAACATTCTTGTGTTGATTTATGTCCTGAAAGAGTGACCTCTTGAATACTTAAATTTTTAATATCTTTTAACATGGTGGAATCTGGGAAGGAATCACTCTCTGATCCTCGCCAGAAAACTAAAACTTGTTTAGGAATTCGAAAATTTTTGGCTAAACTAGCAACATAACCATATTTTTCTTCCACTTTATTAAGAGTTTCACCTTGTCGAAAAGCTTCTTTACTTAGTTCTTGCCAATCTGCATCTCTTAGTCGCCAACTATCATTATCAATAACGTCAGCAATTACTAAGTGACCACGAGTATCAATACCAAATTCTATTTTCATATCTATTAGGCGGAAACCGAGAGTATTCCAGGCTCCTTCCAGAATTAAGAAAGTAGCCCGAGAAATCTCTTCAATTTTTTTCATAATTTTCGGAGAATATTCTGAAAAAACTTGACGAGCTTTAATATTTTTCTTTAAATTAGCGTTTTCGTCCCAACTAGGTTTTTTGGAATGATAAAGTTTCCAATTCTGATCTAAAGGATTACTAATAAAAGGGTCTTCTTCCCCCTGCAAAGGCTTAAGACCGGTAAGAACTTTTTTCCCTGTTGAATTAATTAGTCCGCCTTTAGTGGTTTTGAGAAAAAATTCTACAACTAATCGATGAAAACGATGTGGCAAATTATTCTTCTCCTGGATAAATTCAGGATGTCTTTTTAAATAACTGCCTACAGCAAAACGTCGTTCAACTATTTCCAAAGGAATCATGGTACATTTTGTTGCGGAAAATTCATTTAAAGAACATTGCTCATGATAAGCAACAGGGATGCCCGCTTTTTTCAATAATTCAAATACTTGACAAGTTATTATTGTCGCTTGCTCGGCTTTAGTTTTAAACTTCTTGGTAAAGCTTGGATTATCAAAAGCGGTAATATCATTTTTATTTTCAATAATAACATTTTTAGAATCACCTTTAATTTCCCAAATAATTTTTGTTTTACCTTCAATAATCTTTTTCCCTTTTTTGTAAGCCATATTTTTTAAATTAATTTTTGATAATTATTTAATTTGTTTTAAAAAGATTTTAGCATTTTTAACAATTTCTAAAGATTTTTGGGGAGCATCACCAATATATTTTTCTGGTGATTTTAAAAGCCTCCAAAGATCGGCCGGAATGTTTCTAATAATTTTCTGTAATGATTTATTATGCTGTGCTAACTGCTCTAAGGCCTGAATTAAAGAAATATTTTTACTTTGGGCTAAGGGCACTAACTTTCTATTAACTAATTCATGAGCATCATCTTCATAGCCTGCCATTTGCAAAGCAATATATAAAGGTTCAGCCATAATTACTTGAGCATTTTTTTTAAAATTCAACTGACAGGCTTCTGAATTGATAAATAATCTTTCTAGAAAGGCAAGACCTTTTTTATTTTCTTTTAATAAAGTGGATAATTGCTGTTGGAGATTAATAATGATAATCGGATAATCTCGAGCAACGGAACTGCCGACGAGATCTCTTTGATGTTCACTAATTAAAGTATCCAGAACTTTGCCGAATTCATTTTTAGTCCGTAACCACATTCCTTCTAAATTCTCAAAATTAATTGGATTTCTTTTATGAGCCATTGTGGATGAACCAACTTGCCCCGGCTCAAAAGATTCAGCAACCTCCGCTATTTCGCTTCTCATTAATTGTCGACAATCTCGCCCAAATTGGCCTAAACTCGCCGATAAACTAACGGCAGAAAATAGAAAATAGGCTAAAGGTTCTGGACTTAAAATTTGCGTACTAATTTTAGCAGCTTGTAAATTTAATTTTGCTAAAACCAATTCTTCAAAAGTTTTTTTATTATTTATTTTAGTTAAGTTTAAGGCGATTTGAGCATTATGAGCCCCAACTGCTCCAGAAATTTTCCCAACTAAACTAGAATGAAAAGAGTCTAATTTCTCAAAATTATCAAGAAGACGATGAAGAATTGTGGCCAACCAAAAACCCACGGTAATCGGTAAAGCATGTTGACCGTGGGTTCTGCCAATTTGAATTTGCTGAGAATTATCTTCAATTAGTTTAATAAAAATCTGTACGACCTGCACTAAATCAGGTTTCAAAACCTCTTGATAAGCTTCTTTAAATTGTAAAATTCTGGCCGTATCAATAACATCATAACTAGTCAAAGGGATATGAATCCAACGAGCAATTCTCTTATTTGAAATTTGCTGAGCACATCGGACCCAGGCCCTAATATCATGATGAGTAATTTTTTTCTCAATGGCTTCAACGACAGTTGTCCGAATAGAAAGGATTTCTTGTTTTGTTTTTTTACTAAGTTTTTTCCAATCTCCAGCAGGGATGACTCTGAGGTCATAAAGAGTTTCTAGAGTAGCCAGTTCAACTTCGGCAATCTTTTTGTATAAATTGTCATAACCAAAAATCGACCTCAACCCTACTGGCTGGTAACGCGGATTACCAGGCATGATTAAATTTAGATTATTTGAATTGGATATTGGACTCCAATTTTGGTCCATATTTTTGAATAATATTAGCAATACTAATATAGTATACCAAATCGAAGAATTAAACTCCAGAACTAAGTTTGATACTATTGATATTATTCAAAATTTTAAAAGATAAATTAAGGGATATTAAATATTAAGTTCTGCCAATAATTGCTTCTGTTTTTTATCTAATTTGGTTGGAATCTTAACAATTATTTTAGTAAATTGATCTCCAAGACCGTTATTATGTAATCTGCTAATTCCCTTTCCTCGTAATTTAAAAACTGTCCCCGCTTGAGTTCCCGCAGGAATTTTTAATTTTACTAAGCCATTAACTGTTTCAACATCAATTTTATCACCCAAAATAGCCTGACTAACACTGATTGTTTCTTCAGTATAAACATCATAATTTTGTCGTCTAAATTTTTGGTTTGCTCGTAATCTAAGACGTAAATAAAGATCCCCAGCTGGACTTCCTTGTGGGCCAGCTTCTCCTTGACCACTTAAACGAATAGACTCGCCATCATTAATGCCTGCGGGTATTTTGACCTTAATCTTAACCTGTTCATTATGAATACCACTTCCCCGACATACACTACATTTTTTACTATATATTTTCCCCTCACCGCCACAATCAGGACAAGTAGTTTGAGCCTGAATATTACCTAAAATTGTTCTTTGCAAACGAGTAACCTGTCCCGAACCACGACAAGTTTTACAAGCATCTATTTTTGATCCAGGTTCAGCACCATTACCTTGGCAATGAGCGCAAATAACGTTTTTATTAAATATTAATTCTTTTTCTAGACCATGAGCAGCTTCTAAAAAATCTAAAGTAATCGGCATTTCTAAGTCCCGCCCACGATTTTTTTGATGAGAACTTTGACGACCACCATTAAAACCAAAAATATCACCAAAGCCACCAAACATATCCCCCAAATCTTCAAAATTCATATTGAAATCACCAGTATTTTGAAAACCACTAAAACCACCAGCTCCGGCACCAAAACCACCACCAGCCTGACCATTTTGAAAAGCCGAACCAAATTGATCATACTGTTTCTTTTTTTCTGGATTACCTAAAACTTGATTAGCTTCATTGACCTCCTTAAATTTCTCAGCATCTCCTCCTTTATCAGGATGATATTCATGGGCTTTTTTCCGAAAAGCTTTTTTAATTTCCTCCGGAGAAGCATTCTTATCAATACCTAAAATGGCATAATAATCTTTAGACATAATAATCTTTTAGCCTTTTAATTTATAAGGATAATATTTAATTTAATAAGTCGCCCCTCTAATTTAACAAAGGGGCAACCTAAAAATAAACTATTATTTTTTTTCTTCAACCTCTCCTTCCACGACTTCATCCTCTTTGTTCTCTTTATTTTCTTTCTCATTCTTTTCCGTCTTATCTTCAGTAGCTCCAGCCTGGGCACCAGCAGTAGCTCCAGCACCTGGAGCAGATTGGTACATCGCCGCCCCAATTTTCTGAGCAAGAGTATTTAATTCTTCCATCTTTTTCTTGATTTCTTCAAGATCTCCACCTTCTTGAGCTTTTTTAAGAGCGGCGGACTTATCTTCCATCTCTTTTTTATCTTCTGGTTTCATTTTATCACCTGATTCTTTTAGCATTTTTTCCATGGTAAATAAAGCGGTTTCAGCTTGATTTTTAATTTCCGCTTCTTCTTTCTTTTTCTGATCTTCTCCAGCATGAAGTTCTGCCTCTTT
>VAPL010358824.1_pt1 | contig 19054 bp, 18 predicted proteins | sample 3395061 | NCBI WGS metagenome assembly VAPL01 (sample SAMN08290444, study PRJNA428436) | hydrothermal vent metagenome | isolation source: Deep-sea hydrothermal vent chimney 2 | place: Pacific Ocean: Juan De Fuca Ridge | depth 2182 m m | reverse complement strand
TGTCCCGGGTCCTTGCCGTACCGGGCTCGCAGGCTCGCGGTCCCCCCTCGCTCGAAGACTCGCTTGTCCCCCCTGAAGGGGGGACGGAAGCATCAGAAGTCCGAAGACGGTTTCGACCTCGTGGATCGAGGCTGAAGGGGGGACGGCAGAGGCTCGGGCTCGCGGTGCCCCGTCGCTCGAGGACTCGCTTGTCCCTGAGTCTTTGCCGTACCGGGCTCGCAGACTCACGGTCCCCCCTCGCTCGCAGACTCGCTTGTCCCCCCTGAAGGGGGGGGACAGGAGACGCGGGGTTTTCTGTCCTCCTTTCAAGGAGGGCGGAAGAAGGTTGCGTTTGGCCGCCGCGGTGGTGAACAGCGGATTGAGATTCAAGGGGGGGGAGGACGACAGACCAACGTAGAAGCAATGCAGGAGGATGGGGCTCGAGGGTGGTGCGTCGAAGTCATTTCCTTACCCACAGAACCGTGGGTAAGTCGGTTTTGTCATTCGACGTCACCTCTACCTCGACTTGAGACATCAGCTGGCACCCCTTGTCCCATCTAGCTTTTCGAAACCCTCGACCACTACTTGAAGGTTCCCTCATTCCTCCCATATGCACTCAGCGACGCTCCTTCGCCCGAATCCGGCGCCTGACGTTCCGTGTCTGTCTACCCTCTCATCGAGTACGCTTCCCGACCCTGATTGCCACAGATGCCCTCCCCTATCGATGACCTCTTCGCACAGATCAGCGACCTGTCGACTCGAATCGCCGCCCTCGATGAGAGCGACCCCACACGCAAGAAACTCGAGCGCAACCGTCTCCGGCTACGAGATCAAGCAGCATCGATCGCCGACGCAGGACGGCACCCCGAATCCGTGAGACTCGAGATCGAGTCGATCCGAAACCGACTCGCCCAGATCAACGGGATGAAGATCACCGAGGGGTACCAGGAGAAGCGCGGGGGGAAGATCATCCAGGACCCCGGGGCGTACAGCGCCAGCATCAACCGTCTGCTATCAGAGCATCACGCCGAGGAGATCGAGCAGCTCACTGACCGTCTCGCCCGTCTGCGTTCGCTTCTCGACGACTCCGGCGCTTGACCCGGCAGAGATCCGCCGACCTCCGCAGGGCGTTCTCGCTCGATGGCCTTCGCCAGGCGCTCCGGCGACCTAAGCTGGTGCCGATGCACGTACTCGTCGCAACCGCCGGGGCCCTCAGCCCTGAACCCGTCGTGGAGTTCGCCAGACACCTGATCGGCGGTACCGGTCACGTCACGGTGACGACCGTCGTCGAGGTCCCGAGAGAGTTCCTCGACGATCTCGACTCTGACGACTGGCATCCACTTCGTGACGATTCGGACCCCGCCCACAAAGAGAACGTCGTTGCCGCTTACCTCTCAGAACGAGGGGACCGACTGACCGATCCGATCAGACAAGCACTCGCTGCCGCCAGGATCCCGTGTGAAGCACGCGTGCTCGAAGGATCCGATGCCGCGGCGGCGATATCGGCAGCAGCCAACGACATGAGCGTCGATGTCGTCATCCTGGGTGCCACGAAGCAACTCTTCGATTTCGATGCCTGGGAGAGCGTGTCCGCTCGTGTCATGCTCGAGTCGGGGAGACCTGTACTCGTTGTTCCTCAGGCACGCAAGGACGTCGACAACGATGAGCGGGTGAACGGCTATCAGCCGACACCCGAACCGCCCGAGTCCACATAGACTCGCAGCGCTGCAAGCGACGACGGAACGAACTCATCGGGTCGTGTGTCCATGTGCTCCTCGACGTCTTTGGTCGCCCACCACCGTACGTCCTCCGACTCGGCCGAAGCTCGCGGAACTCCCACGCCGATTGCCGTCAGGACGACGTGAACGGCGGGGAACGCCCCCTCGACCCCAGCGATGATCGCCAGGGGCTGTACGGTGGCGATGGAACGATACGAGTCGATCTCTTCGATGGAGATGCCGGCCACCGACGCGAGGCGGACACCGGTTTCCTCGAACACTTCACGCGTGATCGCTGCGAGGGGCGACTCCCCCGATCGCCATCGGCCACCGGGAATCTCGAGGCACCCGTGCACGGGTTCGGATAAATCCGCGCGGCGTTGGAGAAGGATCAGCGATCGGTCGTCGCGGGAACGCACGATCGCTCGGATCACGGGGACCATCACGTTCTCGGCGCCGCTCACGGGGACATCGACCTCGAGGAACTCTCGCCCGTCCCACATGTCGTGCCGGCCGGTCACGGTGCCAGATCCCGACGCACACAACCCAGATCGATGCCGGTTCCCTGGGCTCGAACTGCTTCCTCGAGAGCGGTACACGCTGCCGTCCATCTGTCCTGCCCATCTGCGAAACCCGATGAAGTCAAGGCGTACCTCACCGAGACCAGCGAATCGGCCTGCGCCACGGCGTCGCGGGTGCCAGGAAGCGATCCCTGCACCGATCCAACTGCCGCGACGAACTCGTCGTGGACAGAATCGATCCCCGCAGGAGGCCGCAACTCATCCATCTCTACCACGAATCGAGCCATCGCATCTGCGAGAAGAGTCAGATAGTTCGATGTCGCCGTCGTCACGATCTGAACGACACGATCCTCCGCTACGTCTGGATCATCCTTCACCGCTGCGCGAACGTCGTCCTCGACCGATGCCTGGTAGAGCGCTGAGAGGCTCTGCGCCTCTTGGACATACGCATCACTGGCAATCTCCATAGCCGCCGAGTAGGCCTCCACGCTCATCGTCGATTGGGCACACGCCGATACGATGAGTATCCCGGCAAGAACGAGGCGTTTCACGGCGCGTCTCCCATCACATCATGGAACTGAGTCTCGAACAGCTGTGCGTAGAGACCCGACAAGGCAAGGAGCTCAACGTGGGAACCCGACTCGACTACACGGCCACGGTCGATGACGAGGATCGTATCGGCACCAAGGATCGTCGACAGTCGGTGCGCTATCACGAGTGATGTTCGGTCCCGCATGACCCGTTCGAGCGCCTCCTGGACCAGGGCCTCGGACCGGGCATCGAGATGCGACGTCGCCTCATCGAGTATCAGGATCGAAGGATCCTTGAGAATCACCCTGGCGATCGCGATTCGTTGCTTCTCCCCTCCGGAGAGACGGTACCCGCGCTCGCCGACCCGCGTCTGGAATCCGTCGGGGAGTGCTTCGATGTAGTCGAGGATGTTCGCCGCCTCGGCGGCGTGCCTCAGCTCGTCGAGGGTGGCCGACGGTCGCGCATAGCGCAGGTTCGCCTCGATGGTGTCGTGGAACAGATAGCTCTCCTGCGTGACGACACCAACGGCCCGCGAGAGGGAGTCCGGGGACATGCGCCGCACATCGACACCGTCGATCAGGACGGCCCCATCGTTCACGTCATACAACCGTGGAACGAGATACGTTGTTGTCGTCTTGCCAGCACCCGACGGTCCAACGAGGGCAACGGTCTGGCCTGGCTTCGCAACGAAGCTCATACCGTCGATCGCCCGTCTTCCCCCCAAGTGGACGACACCGTCGTCGATCGTTCCCGTCTCGCCCCAGCCGAACCGGCGGACGGATTCGAGTCCGGTACCGGCGCTCTCGCCGTAGGTGAACACGACATCACGGAACTCGACCGATCCTCTGACCTCGTCGAGAACGACCGGATCGTCAGGTTCTGGAACGTCGAGGGGAAGATCGAGGATCTCGAACACTCTCTCAAATGACACGAGAGATGTCGTGAACTCGACCCGGGCGTTCGCCAGGGCCGTCAACGGTCCATAGAGCGACGCGAGATACGCGCTGAGTGCAACCACGGTGCCGAGAGTGATGATCCCGTTGATGACGAAGACCGCACCCAGCCAGAACGTGACGGCGGTTCCAAGCGCCGAGAGGAGCCCAAGCGCCATGAAGAACCATCGTCCGATCACCGCCTGGCGCACACCGAGATCTCGCACCTCGGCAGCGGCTGAAGCGAAGCGCTCGGATTCGTACGATGCACGGCCAAACAGCTTGACGAGAAGCGCCCCCGAAACGGAGAGGGTTTCTTGCATCAGGGCGTTCATCGTCGCGTTGTTCGTCATCTGGCGCCGACGCACATCGCGGAGACGCTTCCCAACCTGGCGTGATGCGAGGATGAACAAAGGGAGAATCGAGATCGCGAGCAAGGTGAGGCGCCACTCGAGTCTCAGCATGATGAACGACGTCGCAACGACCGTGAACGTGTTGGACAGCAACGCTACGAACGTCGATGTGACCGCTTGCTGGGCACCGATGACGTCCGAGTTGAGCCGGCTCATCAACTCACCCGTCTTCGTGTTCGTGTAGAACGCCAGGGACATCGACTGGAGATGATCGAACAGTTGACCTCGTAGATCGAAGATGATGCCCTCGCCCATCTGTGCCGTTGCTCTGCGTTGGAGTACACCGAGCACGCCGTTGACGAGCGGGACGACGACCATGCCGACACCCAGCCAGGTCACGAGCCGGAGATCCTCCGTGGGGATCGCTGTATCGATCAGGGCTCGCATCAGCAACGGTGGAAGCAACGACAGGAGCGAGATGACGACGATCGTGGCCAGGACCAGAGCCAGCTGACTTCGATACGGCCTCGCATAGGCCAGAACCCGCTTGACCAACGCCCGGTCCACCGCCGGAGGTGCCTGTGATTCGTCGTGGCGCATGAACGCGCCGAAGGAGCTTCCGTGCATATCTCGGAACCTTAGGAAGGCGCGCAGACCCGGCGAACGTTCACGATCTCACGGGAGGAGATCGGACAGCAACACCGACGATGAAGCGACCTCCGTGCACAGTTCGTCCGAAACCGAAGAACGGCAGAACAGCTCGTAGCGGTACCCCGACTCTGTCCACCCGAGAGATACGCCGTCTGGGACGAGGATCGGGACGATGTCCGAGCGCGCTGCCGGCGTGTCGACAGATGCCCTTCCCACGCGAAGCACACCGATCCGGCTCGTGTCGCTCTGGTACGGCTCTGCCGACCACAGACCGAACGCTGCGGATGTCTCTGAGTCGAGTAGCCCCGTATCACGGTCATATACCAGTTGACTGGTCACCCATCGAACGTCCGAGGGAACCAACTCCGGAAACCGGATCGCAGGCATTGCAGCAGCGATCTCAGCCCGCGACGACTGGATGAAGCGGCTCTTGATCTTCCGTTTCCACACCGACTCGACAACGTCCTGTGGGGATCCCGAGTGCTGGGTTGCGATGTCGTCGTTGAACCAGAGCACATCGGTTGCCGAGACCAACCCTTCATCTCCGGTGCCTGCAGCAAGTGCCACCACCGTCGAGGTTGTCGTGGCATCGCCCTCGACGAACGCCTGGGTCCTGGCCCCGACACCGTCGAGGACACCTGTCTCTCCACATGCAGCCGCGACGAGGCTCATTACTGCAACGACCACTGCGATCCGCTTCATGACGCAAGGATGGCACGGAATCCCGGCAACCGACACGACCCCGATGGGTGACAGACACCTCATCGTGATATCAGTTCCGTATGGATGCTCCATCGACCGGTCGGATCAATGTGATATCGGGCCATCTCACAGGTGATGCCGCGCTCGACACAGCCGTGTCACGGGCGATACTCCACCGTGTCGGTTCCGGTCATCTGCCCGAGACGATTCAAGTCGGCACACCACACAACGTCGTAGCGTTCGGGAAGCACGACACGCTCGCCGAAGACTTCCCCCAGGCCGTCTCGGCAACGATCGAGAGAGGATTCGATCCGACCGTTCGGATCGCCGGCGGCCGCGCCGTCGCCTTTCATCCGGGCACAGTGCGATTCTCATGGACGATGCCAGCCACAGAGCCGGCGACCACAATGCATGCCCGGTTCGATCGGATAGCGAACGCCGTCGTCGACTCCCTCACGGCGCTCGGTGTCGAAACGACCGTCGGTGAGTTGCCGGGTGAGTACTGCGCTGGAAACTACAGCGTCCACATCGTCGGCGGTGGCAAGATCATGGGGGTCGGGCAGCGCCTCACACGATCGGCGGCACAGGTCGGAGGCGTGATCGTCGTGGAGGACGCGACGTCAGTCAACGCGGTGCTCTCTCCCGTGTACAGAGCGCTCGGTGTCGACATGGACCCGTCCAAGACAGGGTGTGTCGCCGACGTCGTGTCGGTTGCCCCTTCAACCGTCGCTGCATCGCTCGTGACCCACTTGTCGGTCGGGCTCGACGTGTCAGAGGCGGCACCCGACGATGAAACGATGGCACTCGCTTCGACGTTTCGAACCGATCACGTACCGACTCCACTTGCGTGAACACTCGGAACCATCAAGACTCCCAGCATGCGCATCCTCATCATCAACGGCCCGAACCTCAACCTGCTCGGTACACGAGAACCCGAAACCTACGGTTCTGAGAGCCTCGACGATCTCGAGCGGACCTGGCGGCGGCACGCCACGCGTATCGGAATCGGGATCGCAACGTTCCAGTCGAACCATGAGGGAAAGATCATCGATGCGATCCAGGGAACGGCCGGACGCTTCGACGGCATCGTCATCAACCCCGGCGCCTTGAGCCACTACAGCTACGCGATCTACGACGCCCTCGTCGCCATTGGTGTACCGACCGTCGAGATCCATATATCCAACATCTACGAACGCGAGACATGGCGACGTACGAGTGTGACGGGCGAAGCAGCGATCGGCATCGTCTACGGTCGGGGAACACAGGGCTATCTCCACGCCATCGACCTCGTCATTGCCCATGTGTCCATACCGCCCGTCACCGTTGCCTACGGGACCGGTGACGACCAGGTACTCGATCTGCGCACAGTCGACGGACCGCCCGCGCCTGTGGCCGTACTCATCCATGGGGGTTTCTGGCGCGACATCTGGACGCGAGACATCATGGCGCCGATGGCCGTGGCTCTGACACGTCGTGGCTGGGCGACGGCCAATATCGAGTACACGCGCGGCTCCGGATCTTTTCCCCGGGCATGCAACGACGTCGCCGACGCCGTGACCTGGATCACCGAGCATGGAGACGATCACGGCCTGGCAACCGACCGCATCGTCATCATCGGCCACTCTGCCGGTGGGTACCTTGCCTTACGAACGGCTCATACGCTCGAAGGTCTCAAGGGGGTGGCCGCGCTTGCTCCCGTGACCGACCTCGAAGCCCTCACCGCCACGCGACCCGACGACGATCCCGCGTCGTTGTTCCTCGGGGCCGAGTCCGGTGCCACGCCTCAGCGCTGGCTGGACGCTGCCCTGTCGGGTGAGCCGCTCACGAGGGTGGATCTCATCCACGGAGCGATCGACGATGACGTGCCAGTGGACCAGACGACGAGGTATGTGGAGCGGTTCCCCACCCGGGCACAGGCGTACGTCCTCGACGGTGTCGGTCACATGGAACTCATCGACCCATGTGACCCGGCATTCGATACCTTGACCGACCTCCTCGACGATCTCAGCGGTCGTTGACGAGATCGGTGATTCGGGTCAACCCCTCGACCAGGTCATCGTCCCCAAGAGCGAAGGAGAACCTGGCGTACCCCGGTGCCCCGAACGCCTCACCGGGCACGATGGCCACATTCACCTTGTCGAGTAGTACCGCTGCAAGTTCGAGCGTGGATGTGGCGGTCTCTCCAGCGATGGGCCGGTTCAGTAGTCCACCCATGTTCGGAAACGCGTAGAACGCTCCTTGCGGCTCGATGCACTCCACACCTTCGATGTTCGAGAGCATCTGATGCATGACGCGGCGCCTTCTGTCGAACGCGTTGCGCATCTCGACGACGGCATCGAGCGAACCCGACACCGCTTCGATCGCGGCACGCTGGGCGATGTTGTTCACATTCGAACACAGGTGCGACTGGATCCGAGTTGCTCCCTTTGCAACGGCTTCGGGACCGATCATCCACCCGACACGCCAGCCCGTCATGGCGTACGTCTTGGCGACTCCGTTGACGATGACACATCGCTCGGCCAACTCGGGAACGAGGGCAGGCATCGAAGCGAACCGTGCGTCACCGTAGGTGAGATGCTCGTAGATCTCGTCGGTCATCACCCAGATGCCGCGCTCGGCAGCCCACTCCCCTATCTCACGAATCTGCGTTTCGTCGTACACGGCACCGGTTGGATTCGATGGGCTCACGAAGATCAGCATCTTGGTGCGATCCGTTGTCGCCGCATCGAGCGCTTCGACCGTGACGGTGAAGTTCGAGGACTCATCTGTCGGGACCATCACCGGTGTTGCACCGGCAAGTTCGATCGCTGCTGGGTAGGACACCCAGTACGGCGACGGCAGGAGGACCTCATCACCCGGGTCGAGAAGCACCTGGCACGTTTGATATACCGCGTGTTTCCCGCCGTTCGTGATGACGACCTGAGAGGCATCGACGCCGTATCCAGAATCCCTCAGCGTCTTGGCCGCAACCGCCTCGCGTAGCGCCGGGAGTCCGGCTGCTGGTGAGTACCGATGGGTTGCAGGATCGGTTGCCGCAACAACGGCCGCGTCGACGATCGCCTTGGGGGTCGCGAAGTCCGGTTCCCCTGCTCCGAACCCGATGACCGGCTTACCTTCGGCCCGCAAGGTGTTTGCCTTATTCGTGATCGCCAACGTTGCGGAAGGTTGGACGTTCTCTGCACGCTGTGAGATTGATTGGCGGTTCGTCATCGGCACTACGCTCCTTGGTACAAGCAAGTTGGCACTCAGACGATAGACATGAACGCGCGTCGCACCATCACGATCCATCAGGACCTCCTTCCCAGAGACGGCCGGTTCGGCTCTGGGCCGAGCAGGATTCGCAGCGAGTTCGTCGACGATCTCGCTGCAACTGCATCGACCTACCTTGGAACCAGCCACCGGCAACCCGGGGTGAGGTCCGTCGTCGGTTCCATCCGCGACGGTCTCGCTGCGCTCTACGACCTCCCCACCGACTACGAAGTGGTTCTCGGCCTCGGCGGTGCCACTGCATTCTGGGATGCTGCAGCGTTCAGCCTCGTCACGAACCGTTCATCACATTTCGTGTGCGGAGAGTTCTCCGAGAAGTTCGCCGCCGTCATCAGTGGCGCTCCCCATCTCGATGCCCCGGTCGTGGTTGCAGCCGAGTACGGGTCGGCACCCGATCCCGAGGAAGTCGTCGGCGTCGACACCGCCGCATACATCCACAACGAAACATCCACAGGTGTGCTCGCTTCGTTCGACCGCTTCGGGGACGAACTCGTGCTCGTCGATGGCACTTCCGCTGCTGGTGTCATCCCCATCGACATGTCACTCCTCGACATCTACTACTTCTCCCCGCAGAAGGCCCTCGGCTCTGAAGGTGGCTTGTGGATCGCTCTGATGAGTGCACGGGCCATCGCCCGCATCGCTGAGATCGCGGCATCCAAGCGCTGGATACCTCCGTTCCTCTCCCTCGAGACGGCACTCGGGAACAGCCGCAAGAATCAGACCTACAACACGCCCGCGCTCACCACGCTGTACCTCCTCAACCGGCAGATCTCGTTGCTGATGTCATCGGGTGGACTCGAGGCCGCGCATGCCACATCGACCAGGTCGTCCTCCTATCTGTACGAGTGGGCTGCCGATTCCGCCTTCGCATCACCGTTCGTCACCGAGACGCGGTTCCGTTCCCCGACGGTCGTCACGATCGACATCGATCCCGCAGTATCGGCAGATGACATCGCAGCGGTACTGCGATCCAACGGGGTCGTCGACATCGAGGGCTACCGCAAGCTCGGCCGGAATCAGTTGCGCGTCGCCACGTTCCCGAACATTCCCACGTCGGACATCGAACTGCTCGCCTCCTGCATCGACTACGTCGTCACAGAACTGTGATCTGGGTTGCAGCGGTCATAGCTCTCGCTCTCGGTGCCGCCGCCTTCGAGGACGCGAACAGCCACGTTGGCCGGATCCTCAAGATGTCCGCTTCGACTGCGGTCATCGGGTTCCTGGTCTGGTCGACGCAGGATCCCTCCCCGTACATGTGGATACTCCTCGGTGCCCTCACCTTGTCATGGGTCGGCGACCTCGCCCTCTCGTTCGAAGGTCGCCGGGCGTTCATCGTCGGTCTCGGCGCATTCGCTGGTGCCCACGTCGTCTACGCCGGCGCGTTCATCGTGCGCGGTTCGATCGATCCCGTCATCCTCGTGATGTCCGCTGCGGTGATGGTCGCCTTCGGTACCGTCATCCTCAAGTGGCTCGCTCCGCACCGGCCCGATGAGCTCCGCATGCCGCTCGTCGTCTATGTAGTCGTCATATCCGTCATGGTCGCAGCAGCGTTCGCAACCCAGGGTGACGCGCTCGATATACGAATCCCCCTCGGAGCGGTTGCCTTTGCTGCATCCGATGTCCTCGTCGCCAGACAGCAGTTCGTCGCCAAGACTCGATGGAACCGGATCGTCGGTCTGCCACTGTACTTCGCCGCCCAGCTCCTCCTCGCCGCGTCTGGATGACCAGGCGTGTGACCCGACGTGAGTACCCTTGAGGCATGCTCAACCTGATGGTCATGCGGCACGGGAAGTCGGATTGGAATGCTGGAACCGGAGACGACCACGGGCGCCCGCTGTCGGGCCGCGGTGTCCTATCGGCCGAACGCATGGGTGAGGTTGTCCGTGAACTCGGATCGGTCCCCGATCTCGTGATCTCCTCGACCGCCGTGCGTGCAAGAGCGACCGCCGAACTCGCTCGCATCACCGGTGGATGGGAGTCCCGGCTGCTTCTCGATGGCGATCTCTACGGAGCATCCGTGGATACCACCTTCACTGTCCTGGCCAGCCACGGCGGCGACTGTGATCGCATCCTGATCGTGGGACATCAGCCGACATGGTCCATGGTCGTCAAGCATCTCACGGGAGCGACGGTCGCCATGCGAACCGCAGCCATCGCAGACATCGAGGTCGCTGCGGCCGACTGGGAGAACATCAGTAGCGCACCCGCAACGTTGATCACGCTCCTGCAATCTCGAGCGTTCCTCCCGAGGTCACCTGAACCACACGATTGACCACCACGACGAACGACAGGGAACAGCACGATGATCGATCTGAGAAGCGACACCATCACTACGCCGTCGAGTGCGATGCGCTCTGCGATCGCAGATGCGATCGTCGGCGACGACGTGTACCACGACGACCCCACCGTGAACCGTCTCGAGGAACTCGTAGCCGGCCTCCTCGGGAAGGAGGCCGCCATGTACGTCCCCACCGGAACGATGTCGAATCAGATCGCTGTGCGCATGCACACCCAGCCCGGGGACTCGGTCGTGCTCGAGGCCACAGCGCACATCGCTGCCCACGAGATGGGCGGCGCAGCACATCACTCCGGGGTCACCCTCAAGGGGATCACCGGCAAGCTCGGCGTGTTCGAAGCCGAAGACGTCCGCAACCAGGTTCCGACACCGCACCCGTCGCTGCCGTCCTACCTGTTCGAACCCCACACGCTCCTGTGCATCGAGAACACCCACAATGAGGCCGGGGGAACCATCTGGCCCCTCGAGACGATCGACGCCGTCACCACAACTGCAACCGAGTTGGGCCTCGCCACACACCTCGACGGTGCCCGCCTGTGGAACGCTTCAGCGGCGACGGGGATCGACCCTGCCCGCTACGCCTCGGCCTTCGACACGGTGAGCGTGTGTTTCTCGAAGGGACTCGGGGCCCCCATCGGATCGGCGCTCGTTGGCGACGCAGACTTCATCTCCGAGGCTCGACGGTTCAAGCAGATGTTCGGTGGCGGGTTCCGTCAAGCGGGTCTCATCGCTGCAGGCGCCCTGTACGCCCTCGACCACAACCGCGATCGGCTCTCGGACGACCATGTGAACGCTGCGAGGTTCGCATCGATGCTCGCCCAGGTTCCCGGGATCGCCGTCGACCTCGAATCGGTGCAGACCAACATCGTGTACTTCGACGTTCACGACCCGGCCATCATCGTCGACACCTGCCTCCGTGAAGGCCTTGCCATGCTCGTCCTCGGCCCGAAACGCATCAGGGCGGTGTTCCACCTCGACGTCTCTGCGGCCGAGACCGACGCCGCCATCGAGATCGTACGACGAGCTTCCGAGAGCACCAGGTAACGACCGATACCGGAAGAGAACCGACATCGGGGTTCTTCCCCATCGACAATCCGCTACATCCCAGAGAGACTGTCACCATGGCTACCACACAGACGAGCCGACGAATTCTCACAGCGTTCACAGCCGCGACGGTCGCCCTCATCTTCGTAGCGATCTTTCTCGCAATCCAACCGCCAACGATCCTCGATCCCGCAACGCCCGAAGGAACGGCACAGGGGTACTACCAGGCGATCAACGACGGAGATCAGGAGGCTGCTCTCGCGTACCTCTCTGACGACCTGGTACAACGATGCGACCAGTACGCGTTGTACTACCGGTTCGGAAACCGCGGAGATACCAGCATCAGTGTCGTGATCCTGACGACCAAGATCGATGGGAACGAGGCCTCGGTGGATGTCAGGGTCACAGAGAACTACGGCGGGGAACCCTTCGGTGGCGGAACGTACCGTCACGACGAGATGCTCCAGATGCAGCGCCGCGGCGAGCGGTGGATGATCCTCGGAGTTCCATGGCCCTGGGATCCGTACATGTGTGATGTGGAGAAATGACGATGGACTCACTCCTCCCCATCTTTGGTTCCTTCATCCAACTCGCGGTCGTCGGAGGCATCGTGTACCTCATCGTGCGGGTCGTTTCCAACCGCGGTAAGCATCCCACGCAAGGAACCGGCACGTCGATACGCCGGTTCTTCGTCTACACGCTGATGCTCGTAACGCTCCTCGTCAGTGGAATCGGCGTTGCGGGGTTGATCTTTGCAGCAGTGTCGGCCGGCTCACAGATCACTCGAGACACCACGGCCATCGCGATGTCGCTCGCGTTCTCGCTCGTCGGGGTCCCGGTATACGCAGGACTCGCTTTCTCCACCGCGCGACACCTCAGGGACGATCCTCTCGAACGGGACTCTTTCGGCTGGGCCGCCTATGTCACTGTTGCTCTCCTCGCGTCGCTCGTGGCCGTCATGTCACTTCTGACCACCGTCGCGGGAGATGCCCTCACAGAATCCATCGTCGATCGCTTGCTGTTGATCCATGTGGCGGTCTGGGGTGGCGTATGGGTCGGCCACTGGTTTGCCACTCTGCGTTGGAAGCCGGGGATCGGGGCCAACGTCCATCTACTCCTTGGATCGGCGGTTGGCCTGATCGCCACCGTCATCGGATCGACCACGCTCACCATCGTCGCGTTCGAGACGATCTACAACTCGTTCTTCCTCGACGTCGCCGTCGGTCGAGGTGCCGAGCCTCTCGTTCGCCCACTGATCGTCGTGATCGTCGGCATCCCCGTATGGTGGTGGTACTGGTTGGGGCACAGTCGCCACGGCGAACGCACCGCAATGTGGCATGCCTACGTGTTGCTCCTCGGCGTCCTCGGTGGGGTGGTTTTGACGATCTCGGGGGCAGGCGTGCTGCTCTACAGCGTCCTGCAATGGCTGATCGGCGATCCCTCAGCTACCTCGCCGGCGGCCCACTTCGCATCGGTACCCGGTGCTCTTGGCTCTGTGATCACCGGAGGCGCCCTCTGGACGTACCACGCGCACGTACTCGGGCATCGAGCCCTGCGGGATCGGACGGAGGTCGACCGGATCCATGACTATCTCCTGGCCGGAGCCGGACTCGTGGTCGGTGCGTCGGGAGCGGCAACGCTCATCACCGTTGCACTCGACACTATCGGTGGAAGGGACATCACCTCGACATCGGACAACACGATCGTCGCTGGACTCGCGTTGCTCCTCGTCGGTGGACCGCTGTGGTGGCGCTACTGGTCCACAACGGCTCGCGCCAGGCTCCTGGAACCCGAAAGTGAGCTTCGGTCGGCGACCCGACGGACATACGTGTTCGTGGTTCTCGGCGTTGCGGCTCTCGTCGCCATCATCGATCTGATCGTCATCCTGTTCCTCGTCTTCGAAGACTTTCTCGATGGATCCCTTGGGAGAGGAACGATCGGTGACGTCTCCCTGGCGTTGGGTCTGCTGATCGCCGCTGGAGCCGTTGCCGGGTACCACTTTGCCGTCGTGAGAGAGGATCGTGCCGATGCACCACGACAAGGCGCTACGACCCTGCGCGAGGTCACGCTGATCGGCATGGATGTGGACGACCTCGCCGCTGGTGTCTCGGAGTCCACCGGGGTCCAGGTTCGGTTGCTCCGGACATCTGGCCCACCGATGACTGTGGAGTCCGTCGGGGACGTTCTCGACGTGCTCCGTGACGGACCGCACGACCGGGCCGTGGTCGTCTCTCGAGGTGATGACCGGTTCGACGTCGTGATGCTCGAGGATTGAAGCGTCGATTGTTCCCCACCACAGGGCGCGAGCATCCCCGCCAAGCGGTCGCGTGTCGTCTCTTCCCTGCGTTGCCTAGGCTGTCCCCATGGCCGATCACCCCGACGAATCAGAACTCGAACGGCCGCTCACACCCGAGCAGTACCACGTGACTCAGGAGGCCGGCACTGAGCCGGCGTTCACCGGACGGTACTGGGACGAGAAACGACCGGGCGTCTACCGGTGTGTCGTATGCGACGAACCGCTCTTCTCCTCGGAAGCCAAGTACGACTCCGGATCGGGTTGGCCCAGCTTCACCACTCCCCTCGATCCCGGCGGGATCGAAGAACACACCGATGAGTCGTTCGGGGTGACCCGCGTCGAAGGCCGGTGCGCGAACTGCGGAGCGCATCTCGGACACGTCTTCCCTGACGGGCCCGGGCCAGGAGGCCTGCGGTACTGCATCAACTCGGCCGCTCTCGAACTCGAGAGTGGCGAAGAAGAGGACGACAACTGACGTCGCCCTAGATGATCAAGGACATCCCGACGAGTCCAGCCATGAGGACGGCGGCAGTTCCCACGATCCCCACGAGCACGAACCTCGACAGGATGTCATCATCGGCGTTCGGATCGGTCAGCGGCCGCACGTTCGCTATAGCCTCGTCGATCGCTGCATCGATGTCGTACTTCGGCTTCTTATCGGCAGAATCTGCTGCAGGTTCCGGTTGGAGAGGTATCGACATCGCTTCGGCGAACGCTGAAGGCGACGATGGACGAAACGTGAGGTTCTCACCGCCGAGCTCGAGCGCGAACTCACCCTTACCTGCAGGGGCGACGGCGACCTCGCGATCTTCCCACGTTCCGAGTTCGTCATCTCCTGTGAGGAGCCGGACGAACTCCGACCCGCGCTCGAACGTTGCATGCAAGCCGGGTCCCGTCTCCCCCGACAGGAGTATCGATCCATCGAATACCTGGCCCATCAGCCCTCTCCCGTGCTAGACAATCTATGTATCGGCGGTACATGGACCATTCTGAAGTGCGCGGCCCGAAACGGGTCGTACGACCTACGGTGGAGACGGGACCCGGGACACGCCGCTCACCGAAAGTCCCGAGAGGTGAGTTCGGGAACCGGCCATGATTCCATACGCAGCGCAACGATGTTGGTGACCCCGGAGCGGTACTCCAACCTACCGTGAACGACGACACCGATCGCTTTACGTGCAACCTCATAGTTCGCATCCCACACCGATGGCATGATGACGATGTTGAGGATCCCGGTTTCATCCTCGAGGTTGAAGAACCTGACCCCGTTCGCCGTCTCCGGTCGCTGCCTGTGAGTCACGACACCAGCGACTTTCACCACCGTGTTGTTCTCACGGATCCTCAACGCATCCACAGCGCTGATCACGCCCCGCTCCTCCAGACGGTCGCGAATGAGCGAGACAGGGTGAATCATCGAGATTCCCGTCGACCACAGATCCGCCTCCATGCTCTCTGAAGTATCCATCTCCGACATCGGTGGCGGGGCGACCCTCTCTTCGAGATGGAGTCGCTCCGGCCCGAGACTGCCAAGCGGTCCTGCCTCCCACAGGGCTTCGCGTCTCGAGAGCTCGAACGAGCCGAACGCACCCGCAGCAGCAAGGCTCTCATGTGCAGCGACGCTGAGTCCGGTTCGTTTGGCGAAGTCCTCGGGTGAGTGGAACCATCCTCCGGTGAGACGGGCAGCCTCGATACGGGTGATGTCTGTATCACCGAGGGCTCGCACGTATCGAAGACCTATCCGAAGGGCCACTGCCTGTCTGGTCGCATCGTCGATCGGCCCCATACCTCGTCTCCACACCATGGAGAGGTACTCCGTGACTTCGTTGGAGTCACCTGGGATGGGTTCGACGGTGCAGTCATGTGCCGACTGGTTGACGTCGGGTGAGCGCACGATCACGCCGTGATGCGCTGCATCGGCAACGAGGGAGTTCGGGGAGTAGAACCCCATCGGTTGAGCGTTGAGCAGCCCTGTGAAGAACTCTGTTGGCCAGTGGAACTTCAACCATGCAGCGGCGTACACGATGTATGCGAACGACACCGAGTGCGACTCGGGAAACCCGAACGATGCAAAGCCCTGGAGCTTCTCCCACAGCTCGTCTGCCGCAGTACCGGATATCCCGTTCGACTCCATCCCGGCGTAGACCTCGTCGCGCAGTTTCCCCATCTCCTCCACAGACCGCTTGTGGGTCATCGCCTGTCGGAGCCTGTCAGACTGGCCTGGGGTAAAACCTGCACACACCCGGGCGATCTCCATCAGCTGCTCCTGAAAGATCGGGACGCCGAGGGTCTTGCGGAGGATCGGCTCGGCCGATGGATGGACATAGCTGACAGGCTCTTCACCGTTCCGTCTTCGGAGATACGGGTGGACAGACTGCCCCTGGATGGGGCCCGGCCGTATGAGAGCCACCTCGATGGCGAGGTCGTAAAACGTACGAGGCTTCATCTTTGGGAGGGTCGCCATCTGTGCCCTGGACTCCACCTGGAATACGCCGACGGTGTCGGCACGCGTCAGCATCTCGTAGATCACGGGCTCTTGGGGGATCGTTGCAAGATCGATGTCTACGCCGTGGGTCTCGGCGATCGTATCGACCGACAGATGCAGAGCATTGAGTGCTCCGAGCGCAAGGAGGTCGAACTTCACCAGACCCATTGCAGCGGAGTCGTTCTTGTCCCATTGCAGGACGGACCGATCCGCCATCCTTCCCCACTCCATTGGCACGGTCTCCCATAGAGCACGCCGAGATATCACCATTCCACCCGAGTGGATCCCGAGATGGCGGGGAAACCCGTCGAGACGGTGGCACACGCTGTAGATGTGCTCGGCGGTGATACCGTCGGGAAGATCGATGATGTTTCGCAGTGCTTTCGGATCTCTCGTGTCGACGTACTTCGTCAACCCGTTCACTTGAGCCTGTGTCAGTCCGAACGCCTTGCCGACGTCCTGGAGCACCGACCGGGCCCGGTACGTGACGACGTTGGCGACCATCGCTGCACGCTCACGTCCGTACCTTCGGTAGCAGTACTGGATCACCTCCTCCCTGCGTTCCGCTTCGAAATCGATGTCGATGTCCGGCGGTCTTCCTCGCTCGTGGGAGAGAAACCGCTCGAACGGCAAGTTGAGGCGGATGGGGTCGACTCGTGTCAACCCGATACATCGACAGATCACCGAGTCTGCCCCCGACCCTCGTATCTGACAGTAGATACCGCGGGATCTCGCGAAGTTCACGATGTCCCAGGCAACGAGGAAGTATCCGGCGAACCCCAGATCCTCGATGATGCCGAGTTCATGCTCGATCCGTCGGCGTGCCGCTGCATCGAGACCCCGATCCGGCCCCGGGTACACGGTGCCTGCACCCTCATACGCGAGATGTGCCAGGTACTCGATCTCGGTGGTGAACGCTCCAGGCATCGGGAAGTCGGGAAGTTCGGGATCGATGAGATCGAGATCGAACGCGAGCGCCCGGCCAAGGTCTGCTGCTCGCTCCACTGCTCCGGGGTACCTGGCGAAACGGGCTGCCATCTCGTGTGGAGTTCTCAGGTGTCGTAGGTCGGTTCCAGGACGGAACCCGTCGGCCTCTTCGAGCGTCCGACGTCCTGCGATCGCAGCCAGTGCCTCGGAGAGATCGGCGTCGTAGCGTTGTGCGTAGTGCACGTTGTTCGTGGCAACCGTCTCGATGTGGAGGCGGTGCGCGATCTCTGCGAGGAGGTCGTTGCGCAAGTCGTCATGCGGCATCCCGTGATGTGTCAGTTCGATGTAGAAACGCTCACCGAAGAGCTCCTTCAAGCGTGCTGCTTCGCGAAGTGCTCCTGCGGTGTCTCCTGCCTGGGCGGCTCGTGGAACTGCCCCCTGCCAACAGCCCGAGAGCCCGATCACACCACCCGATCGTACGGCGTCCTCGAGGTCTCGATACGAGTACCTTGGTGCATCCTTGACTCCGCGATACTGACCCTTCGTGACGAACCGCCCGATCGCTGCGTATCCATCCGGGTCGGAAGCGAGCAGCACGAGGTGATCCGTTTCCGGACGACGGGAGGGCTTCGATCCGTGCATTCTTCGTACCCGGCCCCGGCGTGTGATATCTCGCGTTCCGCTGATCGCTATCGCACCCTCAGAAGGGAGGAGATGCTCGCTCACGGAAGCCTCACTCGACGATCCTGCATCGCGGGGCATCCCTACCTCCGTGCCGTAGACGATTGGCAGACCGATCGCTGATGCATGTGCGTGAACCTGGACGACCCCCCGAAACCCATCATGGTCCGTCACCCCAAGAGCCTCATACCCCAGCTCAGCTGCCCGAACCACGAGATCACCAGCCCACGACGCACCGTCGAGGAATGAGAAGTTCGTGTGACAATGGAGCTCTGCATACCGTGCCATACTCCAACAGTAATCGAACATGTGTTCGATATTCTCGATCGTACCCTCCAGGAGCACTCCGCCTCTCCTCGCACACGATCGAAACATACGTATGGGCCGGATGGCCCATACGTATGCAGCGTCGACGTGCCGATATCACGGTGACGAGATAGAGAGCAAAGGACAACATCGTGTTCCACCACCTCCGAGCGACCGAACGAGAGCGCGGCGCAGCCCTTGTCGAGTACGTCTTTCTCATCGGATTGATCGCGGTGACCCTCATCATGTCGATCAGCTTCTTCACCGCAAGGCTCGCGATGAGCTTCTCAGAGGCTGGCGAGTCGCTGCAAGGCACCGTCTCGGAGCAGTCAGATCCCGGCACCGATGACAGCGACAGCGACAGCGAC
>VAPL010689453.1_pt1 | contig 19056 bp, 17 predicted proteins | sample 3395061 | NCBI WGS metagenome assembly VAPL01 (sample SAMN08290444, study PRJNA428436) | hydrothermal vent metagenome | isolation source: Deep-sea hydrothermal vent chimney 2 | place: Pacific Ocean: Juan De Fuca Ridge | depth 2182 m m | reverse complement strand
GGCAAATCTCAATATCGCGAAGTGCTACAGCATCGTGTTTATATGTGTCATCAACCAGTGCTTCTAAGCCAATGACATCAGACGAAAAGGCCAGCCGGACAATACGTTGATTGCCGTCGGCAAGGTACTGGGTTAACTTAACGACACCCGAGCGGATGGTATACAGGTATTCCGCATTATTATGTTCATGGTAGAGGGTAGAGCCTGCCGGGAGTACAAACTGACTAATCGGTTTATGTAATTTTTCAAAATCAGCTTCATTGAGTCCCGAAAAGAGTACACTATTTCTGAGTGAGCAGTTCAGGCAATCGGCCTCGCCTTTCCATGCCTCGTGTAGAGTCACTGTATTCATACATGTAGCCTGTTAATTTTTAATATAATAGCAGTAGATGGATTTATATACTCAATAAAGTAGCAGGGATATTCATCCTCACTTTTTTATTGAATGATTGACTGGACCCTGAAGTTATAGTGCAGAAGCCAGTTTTGAAAATAGACAAATAATATTAAAAAACATGTGTTGGAACAATTAGAGTTTACTCTATGGGGGCCATGACTTGAAAGCGGTTAATTAATTTACAGGTTTGAACTACAGTTAAACACGTTAGAGATGATTAAGTCATGCACTGGTCAGATTAAAATTAACAGCGATAAAAGTTTTTATTGGCCTCTTATACAAACGCTATTAATAAGTATTTTTTATACTAAGGTGAGAGGAAAAATAAATAATACTCTACAAACCAGAAAACAACGATAGTCGGGAATGATGATTTTTGCTGGCAATTATTTCAGCTGGCTCGAAGAGCTGGAATCATTCAATGCAAAGGGTTGTGTGCTTCAGATGGGCCATATTTTTATTCATGTTTTAGGTTTTGGCATAATAGTTAGCTGGTTTTAGCAAATTTAGTGTCGTAGTTTTTTATGCATTGAGTTTTTCTAATGCTGAGGCGGCGAGAGACGTTAAGTATAGCAAGGCAATTGATGTGCAGTGTTAAATGCAGAACAGGATATTTAATCAGGGGTTAATCCAGCCGCCGGTGGCCTGTATAGGCTGCAGGTTATTTATTTTATTTACCCAGATGGCCAGTGCATAACGTTGTACTTTAAATGGGCTTTGGATGTTAAGTGCTACCGTCCATTCACCATTTTTAGATGTTAATGTTTTGAAATTCAATACAACAAAGTCTTCAGTAAAAAGTTCACCACTGTTTTCACCTGATTGAACATGGGTTTTTATACCCGTACCAAGCAGAGCAACATTGAGTACTAAAGGTGATTTATGCGGATAGTGCACATTAAGGGTATTGTTTTTCAAAGTGGCGGAGAGTATTTTACTTGTTTCTATGTTAGAGGGTAGGGGGTTGCCGCGATACCAGCCACGCCATTCTTCACCATTAAAAATAACACCGGGTGTATAAACAGAGCTCACCGCATCCTGAGAGTGATAATTTCTCTGACGCTGTGAAAACAGTTTCTTTGAATACGGATCTTTCCAGCCTAAGTCATTCCAGTAATCCACATGAAATACTACGGGTATAAATTTTTGCCATAATTGCGGATGATGGATTTGTGATGAAATCCAGCGCTCAGCAGGCGGGCAACTACTGCACCCCTGTGATGAATAGAGCTCTAACAGGGGGGTTTTTTTCTGGCTACTTTGAAATGTTTGAGCTTGAATTGAGCCAACAAAAAAGCAGTAAAGTAAAATCGTAAATTTGTACATATTATTCTCCTGTACACATTTAGAACCGTTGCTACGCTACTGGTTCAGCGAAGTTAACAATTTGTGATAATTTGTCTACCGTACCGGTTGGTTCAAATCAGCGTTCTCAGTTTGTATCATTACCGGTAATTAATTCTTCGACAGCATCTTCGGGCGTATCGTGTAAAAAAGCGCCATGAACAGGATAAAGTGCATTGAGCTTTTCAATAAAGGGCACTTCCTCTTTCATCACAAAAACAATAGTTTTAGTCCGGGGAGAATATTTTGGTAGTGATGAAAGCAGCACATCGAGATTACTGACATTGACACCGGCATAGTTATTACCGTAGCCGTAAAAGAATTCGGCAACAATAAAGTCAGGTTTATAGGTTTTGAGTGCCTTTATCGCATTTCGACTGGAATTGACTTTTATCTCCCGCGCGCCGATTTTTTGATAAAGCGCAGAAAGCTTCGGGTGAGTGGGTGATTCAATGACAGAAAGTATCGTTAGCGGCATAGATGTATTGTGTACGAAAAATCCAATAATACTATCAGGCTCTGATAAAATACACGCAATTTCACGAAACTTAACCTGCAGCATCGCAAAAGATATCATATGGCACTACTTACATTACGAAATATTAATCTGGGCTTTGGCGGCCCTAATTTATTTGACTCATTAAATTTACAAATTGAGCCGAAAGAGCGTTTGTGCCTGTTAGGTCGCAATGGCGAGGGAAAATCGACACTAATGAAAGTCATTGGTGGCATGGTAAAGGTTGATGAGGGCAGCATTGAGCAGCAGCAGAATCTTAAAATTGCTTATCTGACTCAGGATGTACCCGATGATATTGAGGGGAGTGTTTATGATGTGGTGGCTTCTGGTTTAGAGGGTGTGGGGGAGATACTTAAGAGTTATCACCACTGCAGTCTGGAGTTAGCCGAAGATTATAGCGAACAGAAAATGCAAGAGCTGTCGCGTATTCAGCATGAACTGGAAGCGGTGGACGGCTGGAGTTTATCGCAACAGGTGGAAACCACTATTTCACTATTAGAGCTGCCAGCAGACGATGAGTTTGGCGCGCTTTCAGGCGGCTTAAAGCGGCGCGTACTATTAGGCAGAGCGTTGGTGACCGATCCGGACTTATTGTTACTGGATGAGCCAACCAATCACCTTGATGTTGCAGCCATTCAGTGGCTAGAAGACTTTCTGCTTAACTGGAATGGCAGCGTCCTGTTTGTAACCCATGACCGCTCATTTCTCAGAAAGCTGGCAACCCGTATCATTGAATTAGACCGGGGGCAACTGACATCATGGCCGGGTAACTATGAAAATTATTTAGTGTTGAAACAACAGGCGCTGGAAAATGAAGAGAAAGAAAATGCACTGTTCGATAAGCGATTAGCGCAGGAAGAGGTCTGGATACGTCAGGGAATTAAAGCCAGAAGAACCCGCAATGAGGGGCGTGTGCGTGCATTAAAAGCATTACGCAAAGAGCGCTCACAACGCCGCGATCAGAAGGGGCAGGTCAGCATGCAGGTGTCGGCACAGGATCGCTCTGGCAAGCGGGTGGTTGAGGTCGAAAACATCAGCTTTAGTTATGCAGGTGCACCTATTGTTAAAAATCTGAGCACGTTAATTACCCGCGGAGATCGTATCGCAATATTGGGCCCGAATGGGGTGGGTAAAACGACATTAATTAATTTGCTGTTAGGTGAGTTAGAGCCGGATGAGGGGACGGTTGAAATGGGCACAAAACTAGAAATCGCCTATTTTGATCAGTTTAGAACGGAGCTTGATTTAAAGAAAAGTGTTCGTGATAATTTAGCCCCGGGTACTGATAAAATAGAGGTCGCAGGTAGAGAAAAACATGTCATGAGTTATCTCGGCGATTTTCTGTTTGCACCAGCGCAAGCCAATACCCCGGTGAGTGCACTTTCGGGTGGTGAGCGTAATCGGCTGATGCTGGCAAAACTATTTGCTAAACCATTTAATTTATTAGTGATGGATGAGCCGACGAATGACCTGGATGTGGATACTCTCGAATTACTGGAAGAGTTGTTAATGAACTATGAAGGCACGCTTATTCTGGTGAGTCATGACCGGGCATTTGTGGATAATGTTGTCACCAGTACGCTGGTTTTTGAAGGCGATGCGCAGATTTTTGAATATGTGGGTGGCTACGAAGACTGGTTGGAACAGTATAACTATAAGTTATCAAAAAGAGAGTCTCAGTCAGTAAAAAAGGCAGTAAAACCAAAATCAAAACCTAATGAAGAAAAGGCCAGTATAAAAAAACTGACTTATAAAGAGCAGCGTGAACTTGAAGAGCTACCTGCATTAATTGAATCGCTGGATGCAGAACAAAATGAGTTAACAGAAAAAATGTCGGATGCAAAATTTTATCAGCAGGATAAAGATATTATTACAGTAACGACACAACGACATATTGAAGTCGAAGAAGAATTAAAATTGGCTTATGAAAGATGGGATATTTTGGAGTCGGAATAAACAATGAAAAGCACATTAAAAATTGTCAGTATATTATTAACGGTATTATTAATTTCATGTGGCGATACAGAAAAGGTAACCGTCACAACGAAACAGGCCGATATTGATTATGATGTTTTATTAAAAGGAGACAATAAAAATATATCCTTTGTAAATCAGGCGCGGCCTGTTTTAGAAAAGCGCTGTATTGTGTGCCATGGTTGTTATGATGCGCCTTGCCAGTTAAAAATGTCATCTTTAGAAGGTATAAAACGGGGGGCTAATCCGGAAAGTGTATACAATGCGGAACGGTTGTTTGCTATGGATCCGACACGACTTTTTGTGGATGCTCATACAACAGAGGAATGGCGAAAAAAAGGTTTTAGCAGTGTATTAAATGAAAGCCAAACAGAACCAGATAAAAATATAGCAGAAAATAATTTACGTCATTCTGTTTTATATAAAATGCTACGCCTTAAACAGCTAAATCCACAGCCCAGAATTGGCATGATTGACGATAGCTTTGATTTGCGATTAAGCCGAAAGCAAACCTGTCCTACAAATGAAAATTTTGACAAGTATGCAAAAAAGTTCCCTACACAGGGGATGCCATTTGCTATGCCGAACTTATCAGATGATGAGTATCACATTCTGGTGAAGTGGATTTCATAAGGCCTGCCCGATGACAGTAAAAAAACGCTACCGGCTTCGAGTGTAAAGCAGGTTAAACAGTGGGAAACTTTTTTAAATAAACTCGATTATAAGCATCAGCTATTTAGTCGTTATCTATATGAGCATCTAATACTGGGCCATATATATTTTAAAGGCGCCGATACAAGAGAGTTTTTTCAGCTTGTAAGATCATTTACACCGCCAGGTGAAGCAATCGATGTTATTGCAACAAACCGGCCATTCGATAGTCCAGGTGTAAATAAATTTTATTATCGCCTGAAATATTATAAATCATCCATTGTTGATAAAACGCATGTTACCTATGAGTTTTCCGCAAAGCGTATGGCAAGGTATCGCGAGCTATTTATTGATGTGAATTATAATATTACTAAATTACCATCCTATTCAGCAAAAATTGCAACAAACCCAATGAAAGCATTTGCAGAAATGCCGGTAAATTCAAGATACAAATTTTTATTAGATGATGCCAAATTTTTTATTGAAGGATTTATCAAGGGGCCAGTATGCAGGGGGCAGGTTGCATTAAATGTTATAGAAGATAATTTTTGGGTGTTTTTTACGTCCCCCGGCACATTGCGGGTAAACAGTAATAATGAATATATCGCTGAAATGGCAAATACGCTTAAGCTTCCAGCGGAAGATGGTAATACGTTTAATGTATTTAAAATATGGACCAAGTACTGGGATAGTCAGAAAAAATATCTGTTAGCTCGTCAGGAAAGTTTTGAAGCCATTCCACAGATAAGTCTGGATAAGTCGATGAAATTTATCTGGGACGGTAGTGATGGGATGGATAGTAATAACCGCAGCCTGACAATATATCGTCATTATGATAGCGCGACGGTTAAGCAGGGATTATTAGGTGACTACCCGGAAAGTGCATGGATACTGGATTTTCCAATATTGGAAAGAATTCATTATTTATTGGTTGCCGGCTATGATGTTTACGGAAACCTGGGGCATCAGTTAAATACCCGTTTATATATGGATTTTTTACGTATGGAAGCAGAGAATAATTTTCTGGCTTTTATTCCAGTTGATAAACGTAAAAAAATACAGGAATCATGGTACCGCGGTATAAGAGAGGATGTAAAAAAATATTTTGAACAGCCAACGGACTGGTTAAAACATCAGGTGGTAGAAGGTTATAAAACTGATGACCCACAACATGAGTTATATCTTAAGTTAGAAGAACGATTGATAAAATCTAAAGATGATCTGGATTATCTTAATCGATGTTATTCGGAAGATTGTAAAAAAATAGTCACTTCGAAAATTGATCAACAAATTAAACGCATAGGAAAAATTAAAGGTGAAATACTGGTTGTGTTTCCTGATGTTTCTTATGTAAAAGTGGTTGGTAGAAAAAAGAATAGTGTATATACGCTAATCCGTAATAAAGCGTATAAAAATATCAGCTTTATTTTAAATACGGTTGAAAACCGAGACAGGTCTTTAGATACGATAAGTGTATATAAGGGCGTACTCGGCTCATATCCCAATTTCTTTTATGTGGTGCACGAAGATGATATTGAGAAATTTTCTGATACCGTGTTAGCGATTAAAGATCGTGATGATTATGAGCGTTTTGTCAGTATTTATGGGGTAAGAAGAACGGCTTCTAATTTCTGGCAGGTGGCTGACTGGTTTAATGCGGTCTTTGCAAAACAGGACCCAGTGGGGTATGGCATATATGATCTGAATCGATATAAAAATCGTTAGAAATTTATTAATAATTCTCTTTTAACACCTTGTGTAGAAAGGCAGAAAACAATGAGATTTATAAGGTCGAAGTAATAACTTATCTTCCAGTGAATCGTGTTGCGTTCAAATAGCTTAATTAATAAATGCTGGCTTTTTAATAGCTATATTGTTTGGTTTAAATAAAAATTTAACGTATTAACGTAAGCGGTTAATGATAGAATATTATGACATCTATAAATGCATAATGTTGTTGCCCTTTTATGTCTGGCATAGAAAAGTCGATTGCTGCAGTTCGTCTAAAAACCAGTTTAAAGAGCGGCCCTTTTCTCCGGTACGCCAGGCCAGAGATGTTGTGACGACGGGATGGTTTGTTTCAATTTCTTTCTCAATTAATAAACCCTGTTCAAGTTCATTGTGAATGAGAAATTCGGGTAAAAATCCAACGCCAATTCCCATTATGTGGGCTTGAATTTTAGTTCTGAAATCCGGTACTGAAAAAATATCCTGGCCGGTAAATATTCCTGCCGTGCGCGGTGTTAGCTGCCGTGACGTATCCGTAACTGCAATTACCCGATATTTAGAAATGAGCTCCTCAGAAACAGGGGAGGGCATTGCGGCGAGAGGGTGTTGCGGAGAAATAACAAATATCCATTTCATTTTGCATAAATGTCGGGTGTGATAGCCACCACCGGCAGGGCCGTTATCCGGTGCACCAATGACAAGATCGGCTCGCTTACTTAAGAGAGCGTCCCAGGTGCCACCATAAACTTCACGCTGTAATTTTATTCGCGTGCCGCTTTGTTGTTTATAAAATTTATCAATCAGTCTAAGTAATCCGTCGATAGGTAGCATATCGGCGATAGCAATGCTGAATTCGGCTTCCCAGCCCTGGGAGACCTTTTTGAGCTGGTTTTCAAGATTGTTTACCGAGTCGAGTAAGTATCCGCCTTCGGATAATAATAATTGCCCTGCAGGGGTAAGTGTAGCCCTGTGTCCGCTTCTGTCGAATAGCCGGGTGTCCAGATCCTGTTCGAGCTTCTTCATGCTGTAGGTGATAGCGGAGGGTACACGGTGTAATGCCTGTGCCGCCGCTGCGAAACTTCTGTATTGGTTAATGGCCTGTAAAACCATCAAAGCATCTAGTGTCAATTTCATTCAAATATTTTAACTAAGATATGCAGAAATTTCCAATTTAATTAAGGCAACTGTCTGATTAATCTGGGGTCTCAATATAAGAATATCGATAAATAGTTAAATTATTAATGAAAATCAGTGATTTTATGGGCGAAGAGTTATGATAAGTTTTAATGTACAAAACTTACTAAAAGAAATTGATGAATTAGTCATCAATTATTTTGTATGTTTTTCTCATAAACTAACGCTTCTTGTGTTAATTTTGCTACTGAATGTTTCATCAATAGGGGCTTTACGGGCGGCTAAGCCCGTTCCCGAAGCCTATTGGCAAGGGTCACTGGGGCCGTTAAATATACGCTCAATGTCACCTGGACAGGCATTAAGGCTGGCGCCTTTGCCGCGCTCTCCCTACGGATTACCCGAAGGCGAAACAGAGTTGCAGTTTCATATTGCAGCAGCCAGTGTGTATTTGAACTCGCCGGGAAAGTATCTGCTCGATTTTAATTTTACGGATACCCGAATAGCGCTAAACCATGGTTTCAAAAATGGTTGGTCTGCCGAGTTATCATTTAATGATCGTCGCATCCAGAATTTGTATCTTGATGAAGTTGTGGTCGCATTTCATGATGCCTTTGGTATTGAGCAAAATGGTCGCGATGTTAATAAAAACCAGACGCGAATTATCATTCCTGAATACTCGGCCAATTTTGGTTCGGAATTAGATGGCGCTTTTTCGCAAACGTTGGGCTTGTCGATACAAAAAATATTAATAGATAAAACGGTTGAGTGGCCCGCTGTTGCGTTAATTTTTAATTCAAGCATTGAAACATTGTCAGATGGCATGATTGAAAAGGGCGCAATTGATTATGGGTTTCAGTTAACCATGGCACAGAAAAAAACATCGGGCTATCTATTTGCTAATATTTCTTATAATCGTTTTGGAACGGATAAAACACTGGAAATTATTCCTCTGGCAGACGATCAATTTTCAGGCATGCTGGGGTATGAGCTATCAGTCGATAAAAACGCCGCTATTATTGTGCAATACTTGTTTAGTGAAGGGGTAATAACAGATCTTGGCGCACTGGATGACGTCAGTCATGAAATACATATAGGCTATAAATGGAGAGCTAAACGCAATATGTTTGAAGTCGGGCTGGTTGAAAATATAGTGAATTTTGATAATGGACCGGATGTGGCCTTTACGTTTGGCGTGACTCACCGGTTATAATTTTAACATCATATTATTTATTTTAAATGGAGCATTTTCACTGGATTATTTTCATTGGCTATGTAAATGCCAGGCAATAAAAAGGGTGACATAATAGTCACCCTTTAAATTTTTCAGCGAGTTATAAAACTAGCTGCAACCCTTAGGACGTGGCAGGCCTGCAATTTTATTCGCACACTTAATTAATCCGGTTGGGAACAAAGAGTAGATATATTTCTGATCACTCTTGTCTTTGCCGTATTCTTTCTTCATCTTTTTAGAAAAAGCACGGGGTTCACAAACCATACCATTATCATGAAAATGTTCACGGGCCATTTTAATAATGTTCCAGTGCTCTTCAGTTAACTCAGGTACCTTTTCGCTAATTGCGATTTGTGCAGCCAGTTCTTCGCTCCACTCATCCAGATTCATTAACCAACCTGCTTCGCTTAATTCAATTGTTTTACCGTCAACAATCGCTTCCATTACTTCACCTCGTTTAAAAAATATAATCTTGACTAATTTGGTCGGGTATTATCCACGAAATGTGCATGCGAGGCAAATAAATTTAGCGCATTTGTTAGACAGCCGTCTTAGTCAGTGATACTGTAATTTTTTTCGCGTTTAAGGATGAGTTCGTCTAAGCTTAATATAAAGTGCCAGTCGAGTTATGTGAGAAGCCTATGTCTGATCAGAAAATAGATATGTTCAAAGGGGTACTTCCGGGTGAGAAGTTATACAAAATTGCGCCTACCCGAGATGAAAATGGCAAGTCCTTTGTTGATTTTATGCTGATTATTCCAAAGTTGAAAAAAAAGCCGCAAAACTATATTGATCAGACTTTGCAGGATATTCAAATGGTGTTGAGCCGTTATAGCGCTGATGTGGTATTTGCCAATATGGACTTAAAAATCAATTGCCTGTGGGTATCTTATCGGCCAAGGCCCGGTCTGTGTAAAGAGCTAACCAGTGCGATTCGCCAGTATGTGCCCGAGGCGATGCTGGTCGGTGATGTCTCTCGATAATTCTTAATAAAGCGCATTGTTATGATTGATTCTACTTTAGATAAACTGGTTTTTAATGAAATTGCCGAATTAATGGGTGATTCACTTGGTTCATTTATAGAAACTTATTTAGATAATTCACCGAAGTTGCTGGCAGAAATGACGAAGGCGATTCCCAAGGGAGACCTTGAGGTGCTGATACATAACGCCCATCAATTAAAAGGGGGTAGTGGTAGCATTGGTGCAATGCAGGTATTCCAGCTGGCAAAGCAGCTGGAAGAAGAGGCTCGACAGGGAGTTGAGGCCAACCTGGCTGATGCTTTTGCAGAGCTTGAGGTTGCCTATGGACGGCTTGAGCAAGAGCTTAGGACGTATTTGCCATAGCCGCCGTTGCAAATGTTAAGAGCTGAAATTGAGCCGTTAAAGCTTTTTATTTAATCCGTTCGCGACCGTCCGCAACTGCTTTCAATACCTGTTCAGGTGCGGTACCGCCGATATGATTACGCGCGGCGACTGAGCCTTCCAGGGTTAATACATCAAATACACCGGCTTCGATAATATCTGAAAATTGTTGTAGTTCTTGCAGTGTCATTTCGCTTAAGTCCTTACTGGTTTCCACGCCGTATGCCACGGCTTTACCCACCACTTCATGGGCATCACGAAATGCCAGGCCTTTTACGACCAGATAATCTGCCAGATCAGTAGCGGTGGAAAACCCCTGCTTGGCAGCGTTATACATATTGTCTTTTTTGGCTTCAATAGCGGGAATCATGTCGGCAAATGCACGTAAAGATCCTAATATAGTATCGATTGTGTCGAATAATGGCTCTTTGTCTTCCTGGTTGTCTTTGTTGTAAGCCAGCGGCTGAGACTTCATTAGTGTCAGCAATGAAATTAAATTGCCATTGACCCGACCGGTTTTTCCCCGTACCAGTTCTGGTACATCCGGATTTTTCTTTTGCGGCATAATCGATGAGCCGGTACAAAAGCGATCCGGTAGATTAATAAAATTAAACTGGGCAGATGACCATAACACCAGCTCTTCAGAGAAGCGTGACAGGTGGGTCATCAAAATCGCTGCATCCGCACAGAATTCAATTGCAAAGTCGCGGTCACTGACCGCATCTAGTGAATTGCGGCAAACGTCGTCGAAATTAAGCTGTTCTGCAGTGAAATATCGATCAATCGGGTAGGTTGTGCCGGCAAGTGCCGCCGCACCTAAAGGCAAAACATTCAGGCGACAGGCACAATCTTTAAGGCGTGATGCATCGCGTTGCATATTTTCAAACCAGGCCATCAGGTGGTGGCCGAAGGTCACCGGTTGGGCTACCTGTAAATGCGTAAAGCCAGGCATGATAGTGCTGGCCTCGCGTTCGGCTAAATCCAGCAGGCCGGTTTGCAGGCGACGAATTTCGGCAATGGCAAAACCAATCTGTTCACGCAGGTAGAGGCGAATGTCAGTGGCTACCTGATCGTTGCGTGAGCGGCCAGTGTGCAGGCGTTTGCCCGCATCACCCACGAGCTCGGTGAGGCGGGCCTCAATATTCATATGCACATCTTCGAGGGCAATCGACCACTCGAATTTGCCAGCGGAAATTTCCTGTTCTATCTGATCGAGGCCGGTCAATAACACCTGCAAATCGCTTTCCGATAATACGCCGACCTTGGTTAACATGCGGGCGTGGGCCCGCGAGCCTTCAATGTCTTCGCGGTACAGGCGTTGGTCAAATTGTACGGAGGCGGTAAAGGCCTCGACAAATGCATCAGTGGGCTCTGTGAAACGACCACCCCATAACTTTTCAGGGAGTTTTTCCGGTGTTTTTTTAGGTTCTGAAGGTTTGCTCATGGTGTGGTGAATCCTGAAACTGGTTTTGAAGTAGCGCGGAGTATAGCAAAGCCGTCCCTGTGAACCAATGACAGGCAATGCTATGTCCGCGAATTTGTGTAATCAACTCTTTTCACAAAACGTCGATTTATCGTATAAACTGAGTAGATGGAAATGGATTTGAATTCAAAGAAAGGTTTTATCCCTAATCTATGCGATATTTCAGCCGTCTTTCTACTGATTTTAATGGTGGAATTATTATCGCTGTTATTAGCGCTGGCACATGCCCAGAAGGCTGATTTCTGGGAACAATTAGCGCTGATTTCGCTGTTCTCGCAATGGCTTGGGCTGGTCAATGCGAGTATTTTGTGTCTGCTAAGAAGCTGGCTCAATAAACAGTCAGTGGTGATTTGTGCCGTACTAAGCTTTGCGTTGATGTTGCTGGCAACCGTATTTTTTAGCGGGCTTGCCGTGTTTATGAGTGCTGAGCTGGGTTTGTCGGTAATGGATAATGAATCCGCTGCTATATACTTCCTGCTACGGAATCTGGCTATCAGCAGCATTATTTATGCGGTAGTACTGCGTTATTTTTATGTTCAGCACCAATGGCGGGCTAACCTGGAAGCGCAAAGTCATGCGCAATTACAAGCCTTAAAAGCCCGAATTCGCCCGCACTTTCTTTTTAATAGTATGAATACCATTGCCTGTCTGGTGCATATCGATGCCAATAAAGCCGAAAAGGCAGTGGAAGATCTGTCTGATTTATTTCGCGCTAGCCTACAGGAAGAAACTAACCACACGTTACAGGATGAGCTTGATCTGGTGGAGAGTTATCTGGATATCGAGCATTTGCGTCTGGATGAGCGACTCAAAATCGAGTGGCAACTGGATGACGAGGTGATGGATATGGCCTCTGAAACGGAAGTGCCCTCTTTATGTCTACAGCCGTTAGCAGAAAATGCTATTTATCATGGGGTTGAGCCGCTCGCAGATGGCGGGAAAATAAAAATATCAGCGCAACTTGATGACAATCGTCTATGCTTAAGTGTAAGTAATCCGGTGGCCGAGCATAGTGAAATGAGCCGGCATAAGGGAAACCACATGGCGCAGGCGAATATAAAAACCCGTTTGCAATTAATGTATGGAGACGAAGCCGATTTTACTATTAATGCAGAGTCAGACCTGTATACGGTTTCAATAGGAATACCTTTAAAACGATGAATATATTGATAGTTGATGATGAGCCATTAGCCAGGCAAAGATTAATCGGATTAGTGCAAGGGCTGAATGGCTATGAAGTCTGTGCCAATGCCTCGAATGGTAAAGATGCATTGCGTCTTGCGCAGGAACTGAAGCCGGACGTGGTGTTGCTGGATATCCGGATGCCCGGTATGGACGGTATCGAAACCGCGCATCACATGAATCGTTTAAGCAAACCCCCGGCTATCATTTTTACCACCGCATTTAGTGAGCATGCACTGAAGGCATTTGAAACCCATGCAGTTGATTATTTATTAAAACCGATTAAACAGGAAAAACTACATGAAGCACTGGAAGCGGCAGCGCGTTTGACTAAACCCCAGCTCGAACAGCTGAAATTTATCGATGAAGACCCTAAAGTGCGGACTCATATCTGCGTTAAAACCCGGGGTAGTCTGGAGCTAGTGCCCATCGATAGCATTCGGTATTTTTTAGCGGATCATAAATATGTCACACTGCGTACCGATGATCACGAGTGTTTGATCGAAGAATCTCTCAAATCTCTGGAAGGCGAGTTCAGCCATCTGTTTACGCGTATCCATCGAAATGCCCTGATTGCTGATCAATACATGAATGGACTGGAAAAAAATGCTGAAGGTCATTGTGTGATCACAATCGAGGGCATAGAAGACCGCCTGGAAATATCACGCAGACACCTGCCACATGTGCGTAAGAAGATAAAAAATATGGCGACATTCAAATAGCTCAGAGCTGAGATATCCTGGTGAATTGCTCAATTTAAAGATTCACGAATAACGTCTTCCGGTTTAATTTGCGCATATTTGTGTCAGTCTTTTGCATTTCTTGCTTTAAGGCTTCAGCTTTCCCTACGCAACTTTATTAATCTGCGCTAAAATACCGCGTTTTAATGTCTGGATTCATTCATGTCGAAAACTATCCGTATTGCTACCCGTAAAAGTCCATTAGCCCTTTGGCAGGCAGAAGAAGTGTCTCGCCAGCTGCGGTTGTTGTATCCCGACATTAATATAGAGCTAGTTAAAATTGTCTCCAAAGGCGATAAAATACTGGATGCCCCACTGGCAAAAATTGGCGGTAAAGGCCTGTTTGTTAAAGAGTTGGAGCAATCAATGCTCGACGGTGAGTCGGATATCGCTGTGCATTCAATGAAAGACGTGCCGATGGCTTTTCCCGAAGGCTTACATCTGCCGGTTATTATGGAGCGGGAAGATCCCCGTGATGCGTTTGTATCGAATACTTACAGCAGTCTTGAGGCATTGCCAGAGGATGCCCGCATAGGTTCTTCCAGTCTGCGTCGCCAGCTACAGATAAAAGAAGTCATGCCGAATGCGCAAATGCTGAATCTGCGGGGCAATGTAAATAGCCGGTTACAGAAACTCGATAACGGGGACTATGACGCTATTATTCTGGCCACGGCGGGGCTGTTGCGGCTGGAATTTGAAGATCGCATAAAAACCCGTATCCCACCGGAGCAAAGCCTACCGTCGGTGGGGCAGGGAGCAGTGGGTATTGAGTGCCGGATGGGCGATACAGAAATTGAATCTCTGATTGCGCCGCTGAATCATGCCGGCACCCACACCCGCTTAAGTGCTGAACGTGCCATGAATAACCGATTAAACGGTGGATGCCAGGTGCCGATTGCCGGTTATGCGCTGCTTGAAAATGATGAAATATTTTTACGTGGTCTGGTGGGTCGAGCTGATGGTAGCGAGGTTGTACGGGGTGAAATTAGAGGCCCGGCAGTTCAGGCAGAATTGTTGGGGCAGCAGCTTGCTGAGCAATTATTAAATGATGGTGCAGACGTGATATTGCGTGAAATGGGGCTGATTGATTGACCTTGCAAGGCTCAGCGTCAATATCTGTTCCGGGTAAAGTTAAGAAAACCGTACTCGTCACACGGCCTCAGCCACGGGCCGATGTGTTTATTGAAATGCTAATGTCCAATGGGATTAATGCTCGGGCTTTTTCAACCATAGAAATACAGCCGGTAGACATTAATGAGGCATTGGAAAGCTGTTTAAAGTCACTTAATGCGTATAATTTAATAGTCTTTATCAGCGTTAATGCGGTAGAACAAACGTTAAACTTACTCCAGTCGTTAAACTTAACAACGGCTGGAATTAGTGCAAAAATAGCCACTATTGGTAAAGCCAGTTTACATGCAGCAACGCAGGCCGGGTTCAACGTGACTATCAGCCCGCAAAGTGGTTATAACAGCGAGGCATTACTGGCTACAGATGAGTTGCAGGCGCAACAGATTGAAGGGCAGCGTTGTCTTATTATTAAAGGTGTCGGTGGCCTGGAAAATCTGGCGGATGAGCTCATTCACAGAGGTGCGCATATCGATTTGGCTGAGGTGTACCGCAGGCAGAAACCCGTCGTTGATAAAAATATCAGGCGCCAGCAACTTAGCGAAAACTGGGATGATTTCGGCATAAATGCAATTACTGTTACCAGTAATGAATCATTACAAAATCTGTATGATATGCTAGAGCTACCGGGTCGATCCCGCGTGTTGTCAACAGATTTAATTGTGGTGTCGCAACGGGGTGTTGAGTTAGCAAATAAACTCGGCTTTACTTCGGTAAGCTGTGCTCAGTCAGCACTCAATGAACATGTGTTATCAGCATTAAAAACAATTTTGAATCAATAAAAAATAATTTAAAGAATACTCATTATGTCTAATCAAGAAACCAGCTTAACGAATGTTGTCACTGATAATGAAAAGGTGGCTGACGATAATGCGAGTCAGGTTGAAGATAAAAAGTCCGGCCAGGAAACATCCAACAAAGAAAATACCGGGCAGAAACAACCCCGCCACAAAAAGACAGGCCATAAAAAATCATCTGGTTTCTGGTTCTTGTTACTGCTTATTATTCTACTTGCAGCGGCAATCAGTGGCGGTGGTTATTATATTTGGCAGCAGCAACAAATGCAGTCAGCTGAATTGCAAAGTCAACTGACATCGATTGCCCTGTTGCAGTCAAAACTAGATAAAACGACCATTGCCACTACAGTTAACGCCAAGTCACAGGCGACTCATGCAGCGGTTACCCGCGAGCTGAAAAAGCAGATAGAACAGACCCAGAGTATTTCGCAGCGTGCAATTGCAATTGTAAATCGTAATCAGCGTGACTGGGCTCTTGCTGAAGTTGATTATCTGTTACGTATCGCACACCAGCGACTTGCCGTAGCCAAAGATATAGGTGGAGCGATTGCAGCTTTAAAAGGTGCTGATGAGCGTATTGAGCTATTAGGCGATATAACGCTGTTTAAAATTCGTAAACAGCTGGCGAAAGATATTGGAAATTTAAATGCGATTCATCAGGCCGATGTTAACGGAATATCTCTGGCGCTTGATCAGGCAATAGCATATTTACCTGAGTTACCATTTAAATCGGTTAAAGACGAAATAAAAATTCAGTTCGAAGAAAACAGTGCTGTTGAACAGCCGGTTATAGAAGAAAAAACATTTGTTGATTCATTAATGGAAACGGTAAAGCAAATTGGTGATATTAAAGTGCACCAGCGGAGCATTAAGGCGGCAAGTAGTGGCGAACAACAAAGTCAAATAGAACAGTTGCTGCGCACCTATTTTTTGGGTGCAAGACTCGCTGCATTACAGTTCGATCAAACTCAGTTTTTGCATGAAATCAGGCAGGCAAGTGAGCTTTTAAGACTGCATTATGATGAAAAAGATAATCGAATCCAGCAATTGAAAAAAACCTTACTGGAATATTCTGCATTACAGTTAAGCCCTGACTTGCCCGAGTTGACCAGAGCATGGACGTTGTTACAGAAAGAAATAAAAAACCCGACAAGTAAAACGTTAAGTACTGCGGTGACGAAGCCAGCTAAAGTTGCGTCTGAGTCGAAGGTAATTAATTCAGAATCTAAACCCAGTGAGGCCAAATAATGAAACGTTTTATTTTAGCCATATTATTAGCTATCACAATATCCGTTATTATTGGTGTAACCGCTTTTTATAATGGTGCAGGCTATGTGGTTTTCAGTTTTGCACAATACACGATAGAAACTTCGTTTGTTTTTATGCTGGGGTTTCTAGCGGCTAGTTTTTTTGTTTTTTACTATACATTACGCACACTATCAAAACTTTTATATATTCCAAATTACATGAGCCGTAGACATCATGAGCGACAGTCCGAGCGTTCTAAAAATGCTTTGGTAAAAGGCCTGATTGAGATGTCGGAAGGACGTTTTGAGCAAGCTGAAAAAATATTAATTAAGCAGGCAGGATCGAGTGAGACTTCATTGCTTAATTATTTAATGGCAGCAAGATCGGCGCAACAACAGGCAGCTTATGATAGAAGGGATGAGTATTTACGGCTGGCACATGAAGTGACTCCATCTGCAGATATTGCGATCGGATTGACACAGGCAGAACTGCAGCTTAGTCATAAGCAATTTGAGCAGGCACTGGCTACGTTGAATCATTTGTCGAGTGTTTCACCAAAGCATGGCTATGTTAAAAAACTACAGGCGCGTGTTTATCAGCAACTGGGTGACTGGGATAGTCTGGTGCCTATCCTTGACGATGTGCGCAAGATGAAAGTACTGGATGACAAGCAACTTGAAAAAGATGAGTTAGATGCCTATTGTGGCTTATTGAAAAGTAGCATGAAAAAAATCGATGCAGAAAAAATCGATGCAATCTGGCAAAAGATACCAAAACGTTTAAAATCGAAATCACAACTTATATATCTTTATTGCCGCTATTTGTTAAAGCTTAATAAGCATGAGGATGCGGAAGTAATAATTCGAAATAAACTAAGTAATAACTGGAATGACGAACTGGCAATTTTATATTCTAATATTGAAGTTGCCGACTGTACTAAACAGCTTGAAACTGCAGAGACATGGATACATGGACAGGCTAGAAACGCGGTGTTATTAATGGTGCTGGGAAAGCTCTGTTTAAATTGTCAGCTGTGGGGTAAAGCACGAAGTTATTTTGAAAGCAGTATTGGTATAAAGCCATCTGCCGAAGCATATTTAAAGCTGGCTGTATTATTAGAAAGCAGAATGGATGCAGCTGATGAAGCACAAAAAATGTATCAGCTGGGACTATTAAATGCAGTGGATAACCAGCTAGATAAGAAACAGCTAAGTATGTCCGGTGAGAATAAGTTGAATCGCCCGTTACTAAAAGTAATTCAGTAACCGGTTAAGCCGGTTTAAAGTCTTGGGTTAATCATAGCTATGTGGTGCACTTAAGCATGCACCACATAATGTCCAGTAAATGTTAAGGCAATTTCGTCGCGAAAAACAATGTTAACCTGTAATTTAAGTCGTGCTCGAGCTTTGCGGTGGTAGCTTTTAACAAAACGCTGCAACGTTGAAGTATCGGTTAATTCACAAATCGCCCGTATCTCGCCAATAACCGGTTTCCGGTAGTTGACATCACTTTTCTGAATCACAATATGCCCGTTGAGAGAATGCAGTTGCAGCTGATGATAAATAAATCCCCAGCCGCATAAAACAGCTACGGAATAAAGACTGCCGCCAAAAGCGGTGCACTTATGATTGATGTTCGGCTCTAGCGGTGCGAGTAGCACGACTCGACTGGCATCGCAATGAGCAACAGAAATTTGCATATTCTGCGTTAATGGAATTTCATGGTGCAAAACAGATTGTAAATGTTTAGCCGCCGGCGTTATCTGGTCTGCCTGAATCATTTTTTTGCAGCAATCGCCTGAGTGGCATCGCTAGAATATTCAAACGCATCTGAGTACATGTTTTCTCTTGTCGCACCCTGTTGTATAAATAAATCGACGGCTGCATTTACCATCGGTGGCGGGCCGCTCATGTAAATATCAAAAGTCGACATATCAGAAAATTGCTCTGCTACTGCCTGATGTACAAAACCGGTTTTACCGGTCCAGTTGTCTTCAGGCATCGGGTCTGAAAGTACCGGAGTAAAAGTTAGATTTTTATTGTTTTTAATCCATTGTTGTATCATTTTATCCATATATAAATCGCGTAATGCTCTGGCACCCATAAACAGGTGTACGGGCTGAACAAAGCCCACATGTT
>VAPL010202727.1_pt1 | contig 19071 bp, 17 predicted proteins | sample 3395061 | NCBI WGS metagenome assembly VAPL01 (sample SAMN08290444, study PRJNA428436) | hydrothermal vent metagenome | isolation source: Deep-sea hydrothermal vent chimney 2 | place: Pacific Ocean: Juan De Fuca Ridge | depth 2182 m m | reverse complement strand
TCCTTTTGCGCGACGAATGACAGGCCATGATCGGTCAGGGATTTTTGCGTGGTCAGATAGGAAATGCCGTCGATGGCCCAGGACGCGACCTGAACCGGCACCGGCACGGCACAACCGCCGACAAACAGCACACCCAGCAAGATCAAAAAATTTCGGCCCGGCAGCAACTTCCTAATCCCCTACTCGACACCGGTTTTCCGGTTATCGTCGCTTCTTCAAAATAACGCAGACAAGCGCATATTATGGTTGATATAGCCGCGAATCGCCAGAAATATTGAGTTTTCGGCAATCACAGATTGTATCAATCGGGTAAAATACCCCGGAATTCCTTTCCAACAGGCTAAGATTTCGGGCCGTCGACAGTGACAATTTTGGCTTCTTTCGGCAGGTCAAGCTTGATCGAGAGATCCCTTAACCGGCTTTCCTCGACCTCCGCCGGCGCCCCCATCAGCAAATCTTCGGCCTGCTGATTCATCGGGAAAGCGATAATTTCCCGGATATTGGGCTCGTCGGCCAGCATCATCACGATGCGGTCGATACCGGGCGCCGAACCGCCGTGCGGCGGCGCCCCGTAACGGAACGCCTGCAACAGGCCGCCGAATTGTTTTTCCACCACGTCCTTGCCATAACCGGCTATTTCGAACGCCTTGTACATGATATCGACCCGGTGGTTACGGATGGCGCCGCTGGAAAGTTCGATACCATTGCATACGATATCATACTGATAGGCCAGAATATCGAGCGGGTCCATGTCATCCAGGGCCTTCAACCCGCCCTGGGGCATGGAGAACGGATTGTGGCTAAATTCGATTTCACCGCGTTCCTCGTCCATTTCGTACATGGGATAATCGACGATCCAGCAAAACTTGAAGCAGTTCTGTTGCAGCAGGTCCAGTTCGTCGCAGATGCGGGTCCGCGCCAGGCCGGAAAACCGTTCCGCGTCGGACTGCTTGCCGCATACGAAAAACACCGCATCGCCATCGCCTATCGGAGCATTGCCCGAATCGGGATCAACTTCGTTAAGCGCTTGTTTTATTGCATCTATCCGGTCGCTCTCCAGGTTCTTGCCAATCGGCCCCTTCGCCTCGCCATCGTTGAAAATGATATAACCAAGCCCGCCGGCGCCTTCCTCACGCGCCCAGTCGTTGAGCTTGTCGAAGAAGCTGCGCGGACGACTGGCCGCGCCGGTCGCCGGAATCGCCCGCACCACGGCGCCTTTTTCGACATTCCTGGCGAACAGGCCGAAACCGGACCCCCGGAACGCCTCGGTGACATCGGCCATCAATAATGGATTGCGCAAATCCGGCTTGTCGCTGCCGTATTTCAGCATGGAATCGGCGTAGGCGATGCGCGGAAACGGCGCCGGAGTTACGCTCCGGCCGTTCGCGAATTCTTCGAATACACCGTGCAGGACGGGCTCTATGGCCGCGAACACGTCATCCTGGGTGACATAGGCCATTTCAAAGTCAAGCTGATAGAATTCGCCGGGGCTGCGGTCGGCGCGGGCGTCTTCGTCGCGGAAACAGGGCGCGATCTGGAAATATTTGTCGAACCCGGACACCATCAGCAATTGCTTGAACTGCTGCGGGGCTTGCGGCAGGGCGTAAAAACGCCCCGGATGAATGCGGCTCGGCACCAGATAATCGCGCGCCCCTTCCGGTGAACTGGCGGTCAGGATCGGTGTCTGCATTTCCAGAAACCCCTGATCGGTCATGCGGCGGCGAATAGACGAGATCACCTTGCTGCGCAATACGATGTTGGCGTGGACCTTTTCCCGCCGCAGGTCGATAAAACGGTGCGACAACCGCATTTCATCGGAATATTCGGCTTCGCCGGCGACCTGCATGGGCAGCACGTCGGCCGGATTTTCGATATCCAGCTCGGTAATCGCTACCTCTACCTGTCCGGTCGGCAAAGACGCGTTGACGGTATCGTCGGAACGACGGACCACGGTGCCGGTAACGATGATAACGCTTTCGGGACGGGCATTTTCGGCAACCGCAAATAACGGGCTGGAAACATCGATGACACACTGGGTCATGCCATAATGATCGCGCAGGTCGATAAACAACAGGTTGCCGTGATCTCGTTTGCTGTGAATCCAGCCCGAGATACGGACCGTTTCATCGGCATTTTCTATTCTTAATTGACCACAAGTATGGCTGCGATAAGGGTGCATGGCGCTTGATCTTTTCTGTATCGGCTTCGGGCGCGCCAAAGCACACCGAAGCGACCCGAAAGTCAAGAAATATCGGGGTTCCCATTGACCTCTTTTCGCTATATACGTCTGCCCCATGGAATTAATAACCGATACGGCGTCGCTTGACGCTTTTTGCCGCCGCCTGGCCGATACCCCGTTTATCACCGTAGATACCGAATTCATGCGTGAAAAGACGTACTGGCCGATTCTGTGCCTGGTTCAGGTCGCCGGTCCCGACGAGGCATGGGCCATCGACGCGCTGGCGCCGGGACTCGACCTGGCGCCGCTGCTCGATCTTCTGGAAAACCCCCGCGTGCTCAAGGTATTTCACGCCGCCCGTCAGGACCTGGAAATCTTTTATCAGTTGATGAAGCGGGTGCCGGCGCCGCTGTTCGACACCCAGGTCGCGGCCATGGTCTGCGGCTTCGGCGATTCAGTCGGCTATCAGACCCTGATCGAAAAACTGACCAAGGCCCGGATCGATAAATCATCGCGCTTTACCGACTGGTCTATCCGACCGTTGAGCGAGCGCCAGGTCAGCTACGCCTTGTCGGATGTCACCCACCTGCGGGACGCCTACCGCAAGCTTGCCGCCACGCTGGATGCAAACGGCCGGGCCGGCTGGCTGGAAGAGGAAATGGCGATCCTGGAATCCAGCGAAACCTACGATCCGGACCCTTATCAGGTTTTCCGGCGCATCAAGACTCGCGGCGCAAAACCAAGGTTGTTGGCGGTGTTGCGCGAACTGGCGGCCTGGCGGGAACTGGACGCCCGCAAGCGTAACCTGCCCAGAAACCGCGTTTTGCGCGACGAAGCACTGCTGGAAATCGCCCATCACACCCCAAAAACAGCAGCCGAACTGGCCCGCACCAGGGGCCTGGGCGAACGCATGGCCAAGGGGCCAACCGGAGAAATAATTTTGCAGGCAATCCGGCGCGGCATTGATTTGCCCGACGAAGATTGCCCGAAGCCGCGCCGCAAGGCGGAACTGCCCCGCGGCCTGGGACCGGTCATCGATTTGCTGAAAGTGCTGCTGAAGGTCAAGTGCGAGACATCCGATGTCGCCCAGAAGCTGATCGCGTCGAGCGACGATGTCGAACAGATCGCCGCCTTCGGCGAAAAGGCCGATGTGCGCGCCATGCGGGGCTGGCGGCGCGAACTTTACGGCGAGGACGCCCTGAAGGTCCGCCGCGGCGAAGTCGGCTTCGCAATCAAGGATAAAAAGCTGATCCTGATCGAGCCTTCCTAACCGAACTCCCCCTTGAGTCCCAGGCTGGCGGCCAGGGTCTTGAGCCGCCGTTCAACCGCCTCGCTTACATAGACATCCCGGTCTTCGGGCAACTTCAGGACCAGCCGTCCGCCGGTTATCCTTAATTCGCTCCTGGACAGAATCCCCGGTGCGCTGCCGGCGATGGTATGGGCCAGCCGAAGCGCCAGCCCAACCACCCGCACCCAGGAAAGCTGCCCGGCATCGAGCAGGCCGCGCAACGGTTCGACCAGCGAAGATTCGGGCTCTCCGTTGTAGCGGACATATATGGCGTCGGCCAGCAACACCCGTTCGCCATGGGTCAAACCGGCGAACGGCACCCGCAGCACCCGGTGAAAAGCGTGTTCGGCACGATAATCGGGATGTTCGCTCCAGCCGATGTCGCTAAGCAGACAGGCGGCCCAGCGCAATCTTTTTTCATTGGGGCTTTCACCATCGAACAGCGGCGCCATCCATTCCAGCAGGTCTGTTCCCCGGAAATGGAAGCGGCCGGTGCGATCGGCCATGCTTTTGCAACTGCTGATTAGCGGATCCTGTTCGCTGAACGCTTCGGGCAGCATTTTAAGCAATTGCCCCTCGCGCATACCGAACCCGGAGAACACCAGAAATTTCGGTTCGACGATCTTCAGCATGGAACTGAAAAGCTTGGCCGCGAAAGGCAGGGTTTTCATGCGGCTTCGCGGCACCCCCCTGAGCTTTCCGAAAGAACCGCCGCCAACACCGCCGATGACCCGGCACAGGCTGGCCGCCTCGTCGGCGCGGATGGTGAAATTATCGACCACATGCAACGGATGATTGGTTTGTTCGATCATCACCCGCGCCAGCGCCCGGCAGGAACCGCCAAGGGCATACAGCGTGCGACCTTTCGCCGCCTTGATCCAGGGCAGCGTTTTCAATTCCCGCCTGATTACTTTATCGACATTGCCGTCTTCGGCTATTTCCGCCAGCCGCAGGTGCCCAATCGGCAGGGTCGCCTGTTGGCCAAAGCCGCCCTTGTTCAAAGCGACCAGATCGAAGCTGCCGCCGCCCAGATCACCGGCCAGGCCATCGGCTTCCGGGACCCCGCAAAGCAGCCCCATGGCCGCCAGCCTGGCTTCATCCGGCCCGCTTAAAACCTGCACGTCATAGCCGTATCTTCTTTTAATTTCGGCGGCGAAGTCCGGGCCGTCCCTGGCGTCACGGACCGCCGAGGTGGCCACCAGTTCCAGTCGGTCGACCCCCATGGCGTCGCTCAGACGGATAAAACGGGCCAGACACTGATAAGCCATCGCCACCCCGTCGGGGTTGAGCAAGCCCGTGCTGGCCAAGTGCAGGCCCAACTCGCACTGGGCTTTTTCATTAAAAACCGGAATCGGCAGCCGTTGCGGCGCATCGTAAACAACCAGCCGAACCGTGTTCGAGCCGATATCGACTATCGCCACCTTGCCGCTGGGCGCGGGGCTTGATTTTAAAGCTTCGCCGACGTTCATTTTTGCCTGTTCTGCAAAACCAGACGGGGGGTCTTGGTGGATTTCTTGTCTCTGGCGCTGCCCAGTCCGGACAGGCTGGGATTGGTCATGAAATAGGTATGGGCATTGAACCCCTTGTTGTCCGCATCACCGCCAGGGCCGGTCGGGGCGGTCCGGACATAGGCGCCATCGGGGTCTAGCTCCCAGCTTTGCATGACATCATTAATATTGGCGACCATGATTTCATCAAGCACCTGGGCATGCACGGTCGGGTCGGTAATCGGCACCATGATTTCGACCCGCCAATCCATGTTGCGCTGCATCAGATCGGCCGAGGAAATAAACACCTTGGCCTTCCGGGATGGCAGATTGTGGCCATCGCCGAAGGCCAGTATCCGGCTGTGTTCCAAAAACCGGCCGACGATACTTTTGACGGTAATATTTTCGGACATGCCCGGAACCCCCGGACGCAAACAACAGATTCCCCGCACGATCAAAATAATTTTGACCCCGGCGTTAGACGCCCGGTAAAGCGCATCGATTATCGCATCATCGACAATGGAATTCATCTTGCACCAGATATGGGCCGGTTTTCCGACCTCGGCGTTGGCGATCTCTTTTTCGATAAGGTTCAGGATGGCGGTGCGCAGGTCGAGCGGCGCCGCGGCGATTGCCTCCATCTTGCCCGGCCAGGCGGTGCCGGTCATGAAATTGAAAATGCGGGCGGCGTCCCGGCACAATACTTCATCGCAGGTGAAATACGACAGATCCGTATAAACCTTGGCGGTCACCGGATGATAGTTGCCGGTGCCGAAGTGAGCATAGGTCCGCAATCCCTTCGCCGAGGCGGAATGACGGATAACCAGCGATATCTTGGAATGGATTTTCTTGTCCGGCAGGCCGTAAACAACCTGTACCCCGGCGCGTTCCATATCGCGCGCCCATCTGATATTGGCTTCTTCGTCGAAACGCGCCTTCAATTCGATCATCGCGGTGACCGACTTGCCGGCCTCGGCGGCCTCGATCAAGGCCTTGATAATAGGCGAATTTTCGCTGGTCCGGTAGAGTGTCTGTTTGATCGCCACGACCATCGGGTCGCGTGCCGCCTGCAGCAGAAACTGCACCACCACGTCAAAACTTTCGTATGGATGATGGACGATAATGTCCTTTTCCCTGATCGCCGCGAAACAGTCGCCGGAAAAATCACGGATACGCTCAGGGAATCTGGCGTTAAACGGTTCGAACAGTAATTCCGGTCGATCATCGACAATCAGATGGCGAGTCTCAGACAATCCCAGAAGGCCGTCCTGATAGATAACGTCACCGGGGCTAAGGCCCAGATTCTGGATCACCAGATCACTTAATTCAGGCGGAATATCGGCGTTGAATGACAACCGGATAGTGGACCCGCGACGGCGCCGTTTGAGCGCCGATTCGAAGGTCCGGACCAGATCTTCCGCTTCCTCGTCGATTTCGACAACGCTATCACGGATAATCCGGAAAACACCTTTTTGCAGCAGTTTATAATCCGGAAAAAGCTTATCGAGAAACAGCGAAATGATTTCCTCGACAGGAATAAAGCGAATTTTCTGCCCCGGCAGCCTGACGAACCGTTTCAGGATGTGGGGCACCGGCACCAGGGCGTTCAATTTCTCACCGTCGGCGGAACGGCTTAACTTCAGGACCAGCGAAAACCCAAGATTGGGCATGAATGGAAACGGGTGCGCCGGGTCCAGCGCCAGCGGCGTCAGGGCCGGAAACACCTGGCCCATAAAATGGCCTTCCAGCCAGGTCATATCCTTTCCCGACAGTTCATCCTGCCGCAGCAGCAGGATATCCTGTTCCTGCAACAACCGCAGAATTTTATGCCAGCAATCCTGCTGGTTACCGACCAGTTCTTCAACCGCGTTATGGATGGCTCGCAATTGCTGTAACGGCGTCAGGCCATCCTGGCTTCGCGACATCACCCCGGCGCTGACCTGACCTTTCAGGCCCGCCACGCGAACCATATAGAATTCGTCCAGGTTGGTCGCCGAAATAGACAGGAACCGCAGGCGTTCAAGCAGCGGATGGCGTTCGTTCATGGCTTCTTCAAGGACCCGCGAGTTGAAGGCCAGCCACGACAATTCCCTGTTGATGAAGCGCTTCTTCGATTTGAGATCGATTCTCCGCTCCTGATCGTCGCCGGCGGTATCTTTGACGACCGGTTTGTCCGTTGCCTTGTTGTTTGTAGATTTGATGTTGTTTTTCATGCTGCCAACGATGTTGTTTTTTATACTGCCAGCATATTACCCTCGGGCCGCCGTGTCATGCGACAGGTTTATTTCCGGGCGGATATCCGGTCGCATCATTAAAACTTGCAATACGGGAATTTCACCCCACATGCACTCGCGATAGCAGCCGCGAAACATGGCATTAGGGGCCCCCTGACAGATGCTTAAGAAATCTCCCATCGACATGAAAATGTTTCAGCAGATGGTCGATAACATGCCGGTCAACGTCATGCTTTGCGACCTCAAGGATTTTCGCATAACCTACGCCAACCGGACCAGCCGCGATACCCTGGCCAAAATTGAAAATCTGCTGCCCATCCGGGCCGACGATATTATCGGCACCTGTATCGATGTTTTCCATAAAACGCCTTCCCACCAGCGCACCCTGCTAAGCGATCCGGCTAATTTGCCTTGGCATACCAATATCAAACTTGGCGATGAAACGCTGGATTTGCTGGTTACCGCCATCATCGACGACAAGGGCGGCTATGTTTGCCCGATGCTGACCTGGAGCATCATTACCGACAAGGTAAAGGCCGAAGAAGCGGCCAACCGGCAACGGCAGATGCTGGACCAGATGCCGATAAACGTGATGTTCCTGGAACCGGAAAATTTTACCATCACCTATGTCAATAAAACCAGTTTTGAAACCCTTCGGCCCCTGCAATCGCTGCTGCCGTGCAAGCTTGATGAACTGGTCGGCCAGTGTGTCGATATCTTCCACAAGAACCCCGGACATCAGCGCGCCATTCTGGTCGATCCGAAGAACCTGCCCCATCATGCCAAGATCGGGCTTGGCGAAGAGACTCTTGATCTCAGGGCCAGCGCCGTTCACGGCAAGGATGGCGATTACATCGGGGCCATGCTGACCTGGTCGGTAATTACCAAACAGGTCAGGATGGCCGACGATTTCGAATCGAACATCGGGGCCGTCGTCGGTTCCGTTTCGGCGGCCTCGACCGAAATGCAGTCGACCGCCGAATCGATGGCGGCGACGGCGGAAGAAACCAATAATCAGGCCTCTGCCGTGGCCGCGGCATCGAAACAGCTGACGGCGTCGGTCAACGAAATATCGCAACAGGTATCCCGCTCGTCGGAAATTTCCAATAACGCGGTGATTGAAGCCGAACGGTCCAACGAAATGATCCAGGGTTTGGCCGAGGCCGCCAGTAAAATCGGTCAGGTTGTTGGCCTGATAACCGATATCGCCTCGCAGACCAACCTGCTGGCCCTGAACGCCACCATCGAGGCGGCCCGCGCCGGCGAAGCCGGCAAAGGCTTCGCCGTAGTCGCTTCGGAAGTCAAGAACCTGGCCAGCCAGACCGCCAAGGCGACCGACGAAATTTCCGAACAGATCAGTTCCATCCAGTCGGCGACATCGGATTCGGTTAAATCGATTCAGGGGATTACCAGCACGATCAACGAGATTAGCGAAATCGCCGTAACCATTTCAGCCGCCGTCGAAGAACAAGGCGCGGCGACCCGGGAAGTCACCGGCAACATCACCGGCGTGACCACGGCGTCGAGCGAGACCGGCGAGGCCGCCACCCAGGTCCTGAGCGCAGCCAGTGAGTTGTCCGAACAGGCGGAACACCTGGGCGCCCAGGTCGATAATTTCCTGATTGAAATCCGCTCCGACGGCGAGACCCCCAAGGAAAAGGAGGCCGATCCGGAACAGACGCCGACCGCCAACAGCGGGCCATTTTCCGACCGCCAGATTGAAGTAGTCCGCTCGACATTCGCCAAGGTCGAACCCATAGCCGAACAGGCCGCCGAACTGTTCTATAATCGCCTGTTCGAGCTAGACCCAAGTGTTCGCGACATGTTCAAGGGCGATATGACCGAACAGGGCCGCAAGCTGATGGCCATGATCAAGATGGTGGTGGCCGCCCTCAACAAACTGGAAACCGTCGTTCCGGCAATTGAAAAACTCGGCCAGCGGCACGCCGGTTACGGCGTTATCGACAGCCACTACGATACCGTCGGCGAGGCCCTGTTGTGGACCCTCGGACAAGGACTGGGCGAAGATTTCACTACCGAAGCCAGGGACGCATGGACCAACGTCTACGGCACCCTGGCGGCGACCATGATACAGGCGGCTAAATAGGGGCCACAGCAGATGTTAGTTCACCGGCGCCAGGTTGATGTCGCCGGCGGCTGAATAGTCGATGTGTTCGCCGTCGCCTTCCAGATCAATCACCATGATGTCGCCGGCAATGTGCATCTTTTCATCCGGATTGGTGTTGAAGAAATTCCAGATATAGCAGGCGGCGAGGATTTGCCCCGGTCCGACTTCCGGATCATTTTCGGCCATCATAAAATCGCCGAGAACGGCGCGGGCCTTCTGGATATCGTCCTCGGAGTGGGCCTTATCCCAGGTTATGCCCTGCGAAAATTCATCGAAACGATCATCGGGTATGGCGAAATCCGCGACCGTGCCGGCGTGAAAATATGTAACCTTTCTCATTTTCAGAATGTACCCCGAAAACCGCCGCCGTCGATAACGAAATTCTGACCGGTAATATAACCGCTTTGGGCGCTACAGATAAACGCGCACAAATCGCCGAATTCGGCCGGATCGCCGAACCGCCCGGCGGGATTGGCCTGGCGGCGGTCGGCGATTATATCGTCCAGATCGGTTCCGGATTTCCGGGCCGCCGCAAGCTGGGTTGCACGTAAGCGGTCGGTGTCGAACGGCCCCGGTAGGATGTTGTTGATGGTAACGTTGTCGATCACCGTGTTGCGGGCCAGCCCGGCGACAAACCCGGTCAACCCGGCCCGGGCGCCATTGGACAGGCCCAGGATATCTATCGGCGCCTTGACCGCGACCGAGGTAATATTAACAATGCGACCGAACTTGCGGGCCATCATGCCATCGACAGTAGCCTTGATCATGAAAATGGCGGCAAGCATATTGGCGTCGAGCGCGGCGATCCAGTCTTCGCGGTTCCAGTCCCTGAAATCGCCGGGCGGCGGCCCGCCGGCGTTATTGACCAGAATATCGGGCGCACCGCACCGTTCCAGCACGGCGGCGCGGCCCTGTTCGGTGGCGATGTCGGCGGCCACCGCCGTAATCTCGACGCCGGTCGCCGAGCGTAATTCTGCCGCCGTTTTTTCGAGGCTATCGACATCGCGCCCGTTGATGGTGACGGCGGCCCCTTCGCGGGCCAGGGAAAACGCGCAAGCCCGGCCGAGGCCCCTGCTCGACGCACATACCAGGGCGGTTTTTCCGGCTATTCCAAGATCCATATTACTTATTCCCTATCCTTGAGGCGATCCAGCACCCGGCGCATCAACGGCACCGTAATCGCCCGATGTTCGGTCAAAGACAATGTGTCGGCGGCTTCCACCAGCGCCCGCACAAAGGCGAAAGACCTTTCCATGCGGGCCTGAACGAAGGCGATGACATCGCTGTCGACAACCAACTGCCGGTCGGCGAACTGTTTGACCATAACTGCGGTTAACAGGGCATCGTCGGGCAACCCTATTTCGACCGCCACCGCGGCCCGCAGCCGGGAACCCAGATCGGGCAACCTGACCGGCCAGCGCGCCGGCGGACTGGCCGCGCTAAGCAGTATCCGCCGGCCTTCTTCATGGACCCAGTTGTACAGATGGAAAAGCGCCTGTTCGGTGTTTGCATCGACGGTTCGGTCGGCGTCTTCAATCAGGCAGGCGGGCGCGTCGCCAAGCAATGTCGGCGGGTCGGCAGTCAGCAATTTTGCCGCTGAAATCCTCAGGCCGCCGGACAGCCTCAGGAAAACCTGCCCCAGATGGCTTTTGCCGCAACCGGCCGGTCCATGGATAATCAGGGCCGGGCCGGGCCAGCTTTGCCAACGGTCGAGCCAGCCGACGGCCTCGCCATTGCACGGCGCGACCAGGAAATCCTCGCCACCGAGCGAGGGCCGGTGATCGAATTCAATGACAAGCTGGGACGAAACGTTCACTGATCGCTCCGATAATACGGACTGGCCAGATATCGGGATATCCAGTACCGCACCAGCACGCCGATCACCGCGGTTACCGGAACGGCCAGCAGAACGCCGGTAAATCCGAACAGGGCGCCACCGGCCAGCAGGGCGAAAATAATCCATACCGGGTGCAGGCCGACCCGGTCTCCGATTAAACGGGGTGTCAGGAAATAACTTTCCGCCGTTTGCCCGACCAGGAATATGGCCGCGACAATGGCGATGGCGGGGAAATCGGTGAACTGATGCATGGCAATGGCGACCCCGACCACCATGCCAATTCCCGCCCCCAGATAAGGAACGAAAGCCAGCAGCCCGGCGCCAAGCCCCACCAGCAGGCCGAAATCCAGTCCGGCCAGGGTCAGGGCGGCCCCGTACCACGCCCCCAGGACCAGGCAAACAGTTGCCTGGCCGCGTACGAAAGCGGCTATGGTGCCGTCTATTTCGCGCATCTGCTCGCGGATTGTCGCCGCCGAGGCGCGCGGCAGCAGATCATCAAACCGGGCAACCATGCGGTCCCAGTCGCGCAGCAGGTAAAAAGCCACCAGCGGGGTAATGACCATCAGCGACAGGACGTTGAAAAACGCCAGCCCGCCGCTCCACAGGCTTTGCAGCAGGTTACCGGCCCAGGACAGGACGCCCGAGGCATACTTTTTCGCCGCCCCTTGCAGGCCGGCGGCATCGGAAGACGCCAGCTTGTCGTTCAGTTGTTCGAGCAGCGGCGCGGCCAGTTGCCGCAGGCCGTCGATCAGGTCGGGAATACGGTCCAGCAGACCGATGATCTGGGAATGCAGCAAGGGATACAGCAGCATCGCCACGGCCACCACCAGGCCAAGAAACACGACGATCACCAGCCCCGCCGCCAGTCCCCTGGATAATCCGGCGCTTTCCAGCCTGTCGGCAACCGGATCGAAGAAATAAGCGACCGCCAGACCGGCGATGAAGGGCGCCAGAACGCCGCTTAAGGCATAGGTCAACCCGCCCATCGCGAGCAGCAGGATGATCCAGAACGCCGCCTGTTTTTCGGTATTGACCAGGGCGCTCGCCGGGGCTTGCCGATTGGGTGCGGGGGTATCCCGGCTCATTACCTGTCCTCCAGGGCGTTGGCTTTCAGGGTCCATTTGATAACATACATGGCCCCCGAAAGCAGGGTAGTCACCGCCACCACGCCCAGCATCATGCTCATGAACGGCTCGGTATCCACCTTAAACCCCACCGCGGCAAGAACCAGAGCGGCCAAAACGAGTTGCGCGAAAGTATTGATTTTACTGATGAACAAGGGTTGCATGATTAGCGATTGGGTCATTGTCTGAAACACCAGGGCGCCACCGATAATAAGCACATCGCGGAACACCACCAGAATAACCAGCCAGTTTTCCAGGTGGCCGACGACGCCCAGGGTAATATAGACACTGACCAGCAACGCCTTGTCGGCCAACGGATCCAGATAAGAGCCAAGCACCGTCACCGCATCGCAACGTTTGGCGATAAAACCATCGACGGCATCGCTTACCCCGGCGGCGACAAACAGCCAGAAGGCCAGCAGAATCTGGTCGTTCAGGATCAGCCATACGGCGAGCGGAACCGCCGCCAGCCTGCAAAAACTGATAATATTGGGAAGCAACCGGATCAAGATTTACCGCCGCCGGACAGTAATTCGAGAACCCAGCCGTCCCCTTCCCGGCGCAATCGCAAGTCCGCCTGTTCCAGGGCCAGGGAAAGTTGTTCCAGGGACCCTATGTAATTCAGATTAACCCGGACCTCATCCAACGAAATAATAACCAGGTCCGTGCTCCTGACAACCGCCACGCCGACCAGGCGCTTCCTGACCTTCAGCCAGTCCTCCAGACCGCCGATCCTGATGGTTACGGCAAGCACCGCCCGATTACCGAACTGCAATAGATTCTCGCGTTTCCAGTCGTCTTCGATCTGGCGGGTCAGTTCACTGGCGGCGCGGGCCAACAGCCGTTCAAGCGTTTCGCCATCGCCGGACATAAAGTTCTTGACCATCGGCCGTTCCCGCCGTTCTCCGCCGTACCGGGTGACCCGGACTTCAAGGTCCGGCCGGCCCCTGTCCAGCTTCAAAATTGCCAGTGCGACCATGGTGCTTGCGGTCCGGTAGCGGGCCGATATCACCGCAAGACGCGCCCCGTCGCCGGCTACCGCCTGTTCCGGCCCGATCGCCGCGATATCGGCCAGATCGCCCTGCGGCAGTATCGTCGGTATCAGCGAATAAGCCGTTGTTTCGGGCCGGGCGACCCAGGCGTCACGCCAGGGATTGGGATCGTCCCATAACAGCACCGCCCCGGCGGCGCGATAAACCGGCAGCACCAAAACCGGCTTTGAAGTGGTTTCGGCGAACGGAATGGCCAGTCCAATCAGCAGGTCTCTTATCCTGTTTGCCTTGAAGCGGTAGTTCAGAGTCGCCAGATAGCGCACCGCCGAGGCCTTTTCCCGGGCGACTTCGAAATCCTGCACATAAGGGGTGATTTCACCGGTCGAAAGCTTCGGCAACCTTGGATAATCCACGCGCATGGTCAGGCGTTCCAGCAGCGTCCGGAACGCCTGATTCTGGCCCAATACCCGGGCTTTGTCGCGGGCCGCCTTGGTCGATGCCGCCGTGACATCGACCCGGACCCCCCGGACCTCGAAAACATTACCGGCCTGGGACGGCAATTGCGCCGCCCCTTCGGTGGCGGACAAAAGCACCAGCAGGGCCAGGAAAATCCCGACCGGCAGGTGTTTTAACAGGGGCCGATTATCGGTCATTGCAAACGGGTCCAGATAAAGTATGTTCTGCTTTCAAGGTACGTAATCTAGTGGATTATTTTCCGAGGAGGAAGCCATTAACGGCCTGAACTACAAGGATGCCGGAGTCGATATCGATGCCGGCGAAGCGTTGGTCGAGGCGATCAGGCCGCTGGCCGGATCGACCGTGCGGGACGGCGTCGCCTCCGGCCTTGGCGGATTCGGCGCCATGTTCGACCTGAAAGGCGCCGGATTTACCGACCCGGTGCTGGTCGCCGGAACCGACGGCGTCGGCACCAAGCTCAAGGTCGCCATAGAAGCGGGCATTCACCATACCGTCGGCGTCGACCTGGTCGCCATGTGCGTTAACGACCTGATCGTGCAAGGGGCGGAACCGCTGTTTTTCCTGGATTACTACGCCACGGCGAAGCTTGATGTGGCGACCGGCACGGCCATCGTTTCGGGTATCGCCGAAGGCTGCCGCCTGGCCGGATGCGCCCTGATCGGCGGCGAAACGGCGGAAATGCCCGGCATGTACGCGACCGGAGATTACGATCTGGCCGGATTCGCCGTCGGCGCCGTCGAACGGGACCGGATTATGACCGGCAGCGGGGTCCGGGCCGGCGATGCCATTTTGGGACTTAAATCCAGCGGCCTTCATTCAAACGGCTTTTCGCTGGTCCGCCAGGTAATCAGCCTGGGCGGCCTGGATTATGCAAACGAGGCCCCGTTCGCACCGGGGAAAAGCCTGGCGGAGGCCCTGCTGGAACCGACCCGGATATATGTTAAAAGCTGCCTTGGGGCGATCGGCGGCGGCGGCGTCCGGGCGCTGGCCCATATCACCGGCGGCGGCCTGCTGGAAAATATCCCCCGTGTCCTGCCGAAAAACCTCGGTGCCCGGCTGGATGCCGAAACATGGCCTTTGCCCGCCGTATTCTCCTGGCTGGCGAAACAGGGCGAAATCGCGCCCCGCGAAATGGCCCGGACCTTCAATTGCGGCATCGGCATGGCGGTCATCGTCGCCCCGGACCGCCTGGAAGCGGTTATTAAAAGTTTTGCCGACGCCGGGGAAGATGCAATGGTTATAGGCGAAGTAATCGAACGCGGCGGCGGCGGCGTCGATATCGTTAATATCGATGCGTCATGGCGAAGCTGAAGCTGGCGGTCCTGATTTCGGGCCGTGGGTCGAACCTGCAATCATTGATCGAGGCTTGCCGGGGGCTGGATTTTCCGGCTGAAATCGTCCAGGTAATCAGCAATGTATCCGGTGCCGGAGGGCTTGAGCGGGCCAACCAGGCGGGCCTGCCGAACGCCGTTGTCGATCACACGGCATTTAAAAGCCGCGACGCCTTCGAACGGGACCTTGACGGTATCCTGGACCGGTCCGGGGCCGAATTGATCTGCCTGGCCGGATTCATGCGCCTGCTTAGCGATAAATTCGTTACCGCCCGGGGCGACCGGATTATCAACATTCACCCATCCCTGCTGCCGACCTTCAAGGGTCTCGATGTCCATCAACGGGCTATTGACGCCGGCGTCCGGTTTTCCGGATGCACCGTCCATTTCGTTCGCCCCGACATGGATTGCGGCCCGATCATAGCCCAGGCCGTGGTGCCTGTTTATGGCAACGATGATGCCGCCACCCTGGCGGCCCGCGTCCTTAAGCAGGAACACATCATCTATCCTTTGGCAGTAAAATTTATTGCGGAAGATCGTATTACTGTTAAAAATGAACGTGTTATCATAGAAAATTCAAGCATTAATGTAGCATCGACAATCAACCCTCCGCCGCAATATTAGGGCTTGATTTTCGCCGCATTGTATATTAGTATTACATAATATACAGAGTGCGTACCGACCTCACAGGTGCCTGCATGGACCTCATAAAATATATCGACGAACTTGGTGACGGTGTCACCCTAACCCTTGGCAGTCTGCTTATCGGCCTGCTGTTCGGCATTTTTGCGCAGCGCAGCAGGTTTTGCATGCGGGCGGCGGTAATCGAATTTTCCAAGGGGACCATCGGCCCCAAGGTCACCATCTGGCTGCTGGCATTTTCCGCCGCCGTCGCCGGCACCCAACTGCTGATCGCCGGCGATTTGCTAGACGTGTCCAGCGCCCGCCAACTGGCGGCCCGGGGCAGTGTTTCCGGGGCGCTCCTGGGCGGCCTGATGTTCGGTTGCGGCATGATACTGTCCCGCGGCTGCGCCAGCCGGCTGCTGGTGCTGTCGGCGACCGGCAACCTGCGGGCGCTGGTCTCCGGTTTAATCCTGACGGTAACCGCCCAAGCGTCTTTGCGCGGCGTATTGTCTCCGGTTCGTCTTTACCTGTCCGAACTGTGGACCGTCGAAGGCGGATACAGCCGCGACCTGATCGCCATCCTGGGCCTGAACGGCAACATGGCGCTGGTCGCCGGACTGGCCTTTCTGGCGGCGGCGCTTTTTTTCGCCCTGCGCAACCGCGTCAGTATCTGGATCACCATTGGCGCCCTTGGTGTCGGCCTGATGATCGCCCTGGTCTGGTTTTTCACCTATTCCATGTCCTATCAGTCGTTCGAACAGGTGCCAGTGACCAGTATCAGCTTCATCGGCCCCTCGGCGGACACCCTGATGTCGCTAATCAACAGTCCGACCCTGCCATTCAACTTTAGCCTGGGCCTGGTGCCGGGCGTGTTCGCCGGTTCGCTGCTGGCCGCCTTGCTGGGCCGGGATATCAAGATGGAATGCTTTGGCGGAGATCGCCGTATGCCCCGCTACATCGTCGGCGCCGCGCTGATGGGGTTCGGCGGCATGCTGGCAGGCGGTTGCGCCGTAGGCGCCGGGGTTACCGGCGGCTCGGTCTTCTCGATGACCGCATGGGTGGCGCTCAGCGCCATGTGGGCCGGCGCGGGATTGACTAATTTTCTGGTCGACAATCACAAACCCAAGACTGACATCGGGGTCGTATCGACTCCCGTTGCGACCGGGTAATAGCAAGGGCCCGGCTAGCGCCTGCCGGCCGCCGACCGCCGCGCCAACGCCCAAATAAAGACCGCGACCAGAATCAGGGAAACCGCCACCAGAAAAGTTTCCCCGTCGGGACCGTCCAGCCATTGCTGCATGGCGCCGGACCAGTATTCGCCGGTATCGATAACCCTGTTATCGGCCAGCGGATCCGGTGCGAACAATGCCGTCCCCCAATAGTAGGAGACATAGGCCCCGGCCAACAGCAGAAGAGCGCCGCTGAACCGGCCCAGGTAACGGGTAATCCCTTTTATCCGGGTCGCCAGGCCATGGCGCATCAGCGCGGCGGCGATCGCCAGCGCCGTCAGAATGGCCCCCATGCCCAGGGCATAGGCGACAAAGCTGAGCATACTCACGGCCAGACTGCCGGTCATGCCGGCGCCGGTAACCAACAGGAAGATCGGTAATGTGCAAGACAGTGAAGCCGTACCGTAACCGACGCCGAACAGCAGATCGCCACGCCATCCACCGGCCCCGGTTGCCCCGATAACCGGCAATCTGATGCTCACGCGGCGACCCGACAGCGTCGCCACGCCGACCGCAACAAGCATGATTCCTATTGCCAGCCCGGCCCACGGCAGGGTCCGGGTCAGCCAGAACGCCCCAAGCGACACCGCCGCGCCGATCAAGCCGAAAACCAGCACGAATCCAAAGGTCGTGACGGCGCCGACGATGATCGCCCGAAGGGCGCCATCGGCTCCCCCGGCGGAGTCGGCATCTTCGGCCCCGAGACGCCGCGCCAGATAGGCCGGCAACAGCGCAAAACCGCACGGGTTGGCGGTCGCAATCGCCCCGGCGACAAAGGCAAATAAAAACTCGCCATACATAGCGGATCACCTCTCATGCCAATGGGTATTAGGGGCCGGAAATTTCCTTCGGCGGATATTTTTGACCGACCCGACGGGCGATAAAGGACCAAACCGCGATGGCGACAAGCAACAGCAGAACGGCGGATATCAGTATTTGCCCCGTTCGTTCCGCGAACCAGCCCTTAAGCATTCCAGACAGGAGTTCGCCGGAAACCAGTATATCGCGACCGGGAAGGGCAACCGTCGAGAGCGCCGAGCCCCAAAGAAGCGCCACATAAGCGCCGGCCAGAAACAACAGGGCGCCGCTGACCCGGTTAACATATGGCAAGAACCGCTTAAGCCGGGCGGCCAGCCCATTGTGCGCGAAGGCCGCGGCGACCGAAAGCCCGGTCAGAACGGTTCCTATGCCGAGCCCGAAAGCGATGAAGCTGAAAATGCTGGAGGTTGCGTTCCCGTTCAGGGTCACGCCGATCACGGTAAGGAAAATCGGCAAACTGCAAGAGAGCGAAACAATACCGTACCCGATACCGTAGGAAAGGTCGGCATCGGCGTTCATCCCGGTTGCCGCGCCGAGTCGCTTCGGCATCGGCAACCGTACATTCAGGCGCTTGCCGGACATCACCAGCAGACCAACCGCCGCCAGTATAATTCCAATGACCAGTCCGGCCCACGGCAGGGTGGCGGTAAGCCATAGCCCACCAAGGGAAATAACGCCACCGGCCAGGCTGAAAACAACAAGTACGCCGAACGTGGTTATGACGCCGATTTTCAGGGCCCGGGCGACAATCACCAGTCTGGCGGATTGGCCCGCCGCGTCGACGCCGATTCTTCGCGCAAAATACGCCGGAAGCAGGGCCAGCCCACAAGGATTTACAGAGGTTATCGTCCCGGCCAGGAATGCATACGCTAATGCCCCGGTCATCGGCTGTGTTCCGCCCCGATATGTCCGCCGGTCGCCGTCGATGAGAGATTGCGGTTTTTTCGCCACCGGAAAAGAAACAGGGCCGCCGCGCCAAGGGCGACCGTGGCGACCGGCCAGACCAGGCCGCCATCGAACAGCAACGCGCCGATTGCATTCAGGCTCAGAACGCCGGATATGACAAGCAATAGTCCGACGCAACAAACAATTTTTGCCAGTATCAGCCCGGCCATTCCGCCATTCAGTCGGCTTTTCATATCGATTCCCTAGCCGGCGCAACAGGACAGTTTACTGACATCCTTATCGAAGGTCTGGGCCGCCAGCTTCAGGCCCTCTACCGTGGTCAGATACGGAAAAATGGTATCGGCCAGATCGCCGACCGTCAGGCCGTGCTTGATGGCCATGACCGCCGTCTGGATGCTGTCGGCGCCTTCCGGGGC
>VAPL010904809.1_pt1 | contig 19096 bp, 18 predicted proteins | sample 3395061 | NCBI WGS metagenome assembly VAPL01 (sample SAMN08290444, study PRJNA428436) | hydrothermal vent metagenome | isolation source: Deep-sea hydrothermal vent chimney 2 | place: Pacific Ocean: Juan De Fuca Ridge | depth 2182 m m | reverse complement strand
TCGCAGTGGAAAGTGGAGACCTGATCAAAATCCTGCCCGACGCGACGGCAAGGCAATTCCCCACGTCGTTCGGTACCGCGAACGCGGCCGGGCCGGACGATCTGGCCACGCAGGTAATTCAAGTCAAAAATGTCGGCGCAGCACAACTCGTTCCGATATTGCGCCCGTTGATTCCACAGTACGGCCACATGGTCGCTCACCCCGGCTCAAACATGCTCATCATCTCAGATCGTGCGGCGAACCTTGCACGTATGGTGTCCATTATTCGGCGGATTGACATGGCAAGCAACGCGGACATCGAGGTCGTTGCGTTGCAGAATGCATCGGCTACCGAGATCGTCCGCATCATGACGGCGCTAACACAAACGCAACGCGCCGACGGTGCACCCGTCTCGACCAGCCTGGTCGCAGATGCGCGCACGAACAGCGTATTGATCGGCGGCGATAAATCCGCGCGACTGCGGCTGCACACGTTGATAGCGCACCTCGACACCCCGCTGGAGGATGGCGGTGATACACAGGTTCGCTACCTGCGTTACGCCGACGCTGAAGAACTTGCCACGAAACTGCAAACGCATTTCACAAACCAGGCCAGCGCCGCGGCAGGACAGGCCGCTGCAGCGTCGCCTGTCGACAACGTCAGTGTCTGGGCCGATACCCAGACCAACGCTCTCGTAGTCAACGCGCCGCCCAAGATGATGCGCTCGTTGATGCAAATTGTGGACAAACTCGATATTCGACGGGCGCAGGTTTTGGTCGAAGCGATCATCGTCGAAATCATTGCCGACGAAGATAACCGCTTCGGTATGACCTGGGCGATTCAGGACAGTGGTGGAAACGCTCCTATCGGTCTTACCGACTACGGTGAGGTTGGCGGCATCGCTCAAATTGGTGCAGCGGCCGGCGGCGGTACCGTCAATCCTGCCAGCCTGATCCGACAAGGTATAACGGTCGGGCTGGGGCGTATTTCGGATTCCGGTGTCAGCTTTGCCGCGATACTCAATGCACTCGAAGGTGACGCGGATACCAACATTATTTCCACGCCGTCAATTGTCACAACGGATAACGAAGAGGCCACTCTCAATGTCGGTCAGGAAGTACCGTTTATCACCGGGTCGTTCACCAATACCGGAGGCGGTACGGGCGGCACAGTGAACCCGTTCCAGACCATCAATCGCCAGCAAATCGGCGTCAAGCTGACGATCACTCCGCAGATCAGCGAGGGGAATTCGCTGGTCCTCGACATCTCTCAGGAAATTTCCAGCATTGCTCAATCCGCTGCTGGTGCTGTGGACTTGATCACCAACCAACGCATTATCGAAACCACGGTGATTGTCGACGATGGCGAAATTCTGGTTCTCGGTGGTTTGATCGAAGATACCTTGCTTGAAAGCAATCAATCCGTTCCAATCCTTGGCAAAATACCGCTAATCGGCGCCCTTTTTCGATCTCGAAAAACTGACAAGACGAAGACCAACCTGATGGTGTTTATCCGTGCGGAAATCATGCGCGACTCGGCGGCTACCGCACTGCAGACGAACGCGAAATACAATCTGATTCGCCAGGTGCAACAAGACAAGAGCGGCGACGGCATTCTACTCATGCCTGGTCGCGAACGGCCGATCTTGCCGCCGTTGCCAGAAACCGATATTTTGGAGACCAGTATTCCGGAAACCAACAGTCAGGACGATGGAAGCGAATAGCGAAATCCTCCCGGAGGCGAACGACGAACAGGTCGAGGCAACCCGTCGGGCGTTGCCTTTTTCGTTTGCCAAGCGTCATGGCGTGTTAATGCGAGACGTCGGAAGCGATAGCGGTGCTGTGGTTTATCGCAGCGGAGCTTCGCCTCTGAGCCTGGCGGAAGTTCGACGTTTCGCGGGTGTGCCATTAAAGCTCTCACGTGTTTCTGCGGAAGTATTCGACAAACTGCTGCAAGAATCCTATGAGCAGGACTCAAGCAACGCGGCGCAGATGGTTGACGGCCTCGACGAAGACTTCGATTTGAGCCAGTTCGCACAGGACCTGGAGCCTGCCGACTTGCTCGACAGCGATGACGATGCACCCATTATCCGCTTTATCAACGCCGTGCTTACCGAAGCTATCAAGGAAAACGCCTCCGACGTTCATGTTGAAACCTATGAGAACCGACTCGGCGTGCGATTTCGGATCGACGGTGTACTGCGCGAAGTTCTGCAAACGCGCCGTGCCCTGGCGCCGTTGGTCGTCTCGCGAATTAAAGTGATGTCGCGACTGGACATCGCCGAGAAACGCCTGCCCCAGGACGGCCGTATCTCATTGAAGATCGCAGGTCGTGCGGTTGACGTACGCGTATCGACGCTGCCGTCCGGCCACGGCGAGCGCGTCGTGTTGCGACTTCTGGACAAACAAGCAGGCCGCCTCGACCTCAAGTCGCTCGGCATGGATGAGGTTTCGATGCGATCCATGGACAGCCTGATCCACAAGCCCCACGGTATTATCCTCGTCACCGGACCCACGGGTTCCGGCAAGACAACAACATTGTATGCCGCACTCGAGTGCATCAACGACAACACTCGCAACATCATGACTGTCGAGGATCCCATCGAGTACCTGATCGATGGGATAGGCCAGACACAAGTCAACACAAAAGTGGAGATGACCTTTGCACGCGGTCTTCGCGCCATCTTGAGGCAGGACCCGGACGTGGTCATGGTCGGCGAAATTCGAGACCTGGAAACGGCCGAGATTGCGGTACAGGCGAGCCTGACCGGGCATCTGGTACTTTCTACCTTGCATACCAATACTGCCAGCGGTGCCGTGACGCGTTTGCGCGATATGGGCATCGCGGCGTACTTGCTCTCTTCCAGCCTTATCGGTGTTCTCGCGCAGCGACTGGTTCGCGTTCTCGACGAGGCATCGAAAATTTCGCACACCGCATCGGACTACGAGTGCGAGGTACTCGGCGTCGATCCATCCAACCCACCGACCTTGTACAAGCCTGGCGACGGCGGTAATCGCGGCTTCTCCGGACGCACCGGAATCTACGAACTATTTGCCGTCGACGACGAGATGCGGAGCATGATCCACGATGGTGTGAGCGAGCAGGAACTCGAGCGCCACGCTCGCAAGAGCAGCCCGAGCATTCGTGCCGACGGACGACGCCTGGTGCTGTCCGGTCGGACCACGCTCGACGAAGTTTTGCGCGTTACTCGCGAAGACTAGGCACAGACAGTGGGTGCGTTCGAATACGTTGCGATGGACCAGGCTGGCAAGCAGCGCAAGGGGCTGCTTGAAGGTGATACACCGAAACACGTCAGGCAGTTATTGCGCGACAGAGAACTGCTGCCGCTCAGTGTCACTGAAGTAGCGCAAAAGGAGGCCCGTCGGCAACGCACCTTTTCAATACGCAAGGGGATCTCATCGGCGGAGCTGTCGCTGATTACCCGGCAGTTAGCCTCACTTGCGCAATCTGGAATGCCACTTGAAGAGTCGCTGCTCGCGGTATCGCAGCAGAACGACAATCCGCGCTCGAAAAGCATATTGCTCGGAGTACGGGCGAAAGTAATGGAAGGATATACGCTGGCCGACGGGCTCGGCGAGTTTCCGCAGGCCTTTCCGGAACTTTACCGGGCCACAGTTGCCGCCGGCGAGCAATCCGGACATCTGGATCTCGTGTTGGAACGACTTGCCGACTACACCGAGTCTCGACAGGAACTGCGTCAGAACATCACCAATGCGATGGTCTACCCGATCGCACTCATTGTAATGGCGGTCGGTATTATCGGCTTCATGCTCGCAACCGTAGTACCAAAAATTGTTGGCGTATTTGAGAGCACTCATGCGGAACTGCCGGGGCTGACGCGCGGACTCATCACGATCAGCGATTTTCTTCGCGACCACTGGTTTTTGCTTATTATTGGAGTATCGGCGGCCGTCTATGCCTTGTGGTGGTTGTTACAGCAGGAGGGTCCACGACGCAGCTATCACCGGTTTCTGCTGCGCATGCCACTTTCCGGCAGACTGACGCGCGGCATCAATACTGCGCGCTTCACGCGTACCTTAAGTATTCTTGCCGGCAGTGGTGTCCCTATTATCGAGGCGCTAAAAATTTCCGCAGAAGTTATCGAGAATCTGCCAATGCGAGATGCCGTTACCGAGGCAACGGTTCGAGTCCGCGAAGGTGCATCGATCAGCAAGTCATTGGCTGCCAGTAAACTGTTTCCACCGATGATGATCCATCTGATTTCCAGCGGCGAAGCCGGTGGCAGGCTGGAAGAAATGCTCGACCGCTCCGCAGCGGGCCAGGAACGCGAAGTCAATGGCCTAATCGCCGCATTACTTGGTATATTGCAGCCGTTGGTCATCGTATTGATGGGTGGAATCGTGCTAACAATAGTACTGGCGATATTGCTTCCCATCTTTGAGATTAACAACCTGATTCGCTAAGCTTATCTTACGCACGAGGTATGCAATGACTATCGAAACAAATAAACCCGGTGACCGCAGCGAAGGAGACGATGCGGTTGCAGAAGCGGTCGCAGATGGCGACATCGTCGCTGATATCGACGACAATAATGTTGACGATAATGTCGGCGACCTGTCAGTAGAGATAAACGTCGAAGAACTCGTGGCCAAGATCGAATCTGGCGATGCCGAGGACGCCACAGAGAAGGCTCGGATTCGGAAGAAGCTTGACGAGGCCCGCGAGCAAAGAGACGATGTGCTCGATAGCACGTACAACTTCAATCTCGACGACGACCTTTAGCTGTAACAGTCGGCATCTGACCGGGCGGACATTGTCAGGTTTCTTCAAGGCCAGTGCGAGTCACATCCTTTGTTGGCGTTCACGCCAGAGGCTCGATCAGCACCACGTCGTTTACGGCGACGCTGCCTGGCTCCACGGTTGTTCCGTACACACCGAGGCAACCCTGACGTTCGTCGACCACGGCTCGCAGGATCGAAGGGCTGCGCTCCGCCGTCACGGGATCAATGGTGATGACGACGCAACGGCCGTCGCGCTTGTCGACACGCATGCGCACGCCACCGAAACGCAGAACTCGCCCTACCCAGCCGTCTTCCGGGAACGGTGAGTCATCTGCTGCTTCCACCAGAATGTTCGGGCGAAACCTTTGGACATCGAGGTGGTCACCGACGATCTCACCGAGCCGAGCAATCGTTTGCGTTGTGATGAGGGAGAGAGGAAAGGTGTCGAAGATACCGCGGCTCTGCCTGATTACTCGCGCCCCTCCGGGGCAGAGTTCTGAGCCGAGTGCCGGGTCCGTGACATTGAGTACGGCGCCCGACGGCGTCTGAACGACCGTAGGCGACGTGTCTGGTTTTCGCAGATCGGTGAAGGATGGGGAATACTGGCTCATTTTCTGACATTCGCGAAGCGTAAGCCACGGAAATCCGCTCTGTACCTTATTGTCCCGTATGAATGCCCAGCGGCGATCACCTGACAGGCCGTTCCAGGTGACATGGGTTTCACTCAGCACCTCGGCTGCCATGGATTTTACGGGGTAACGCCACAGCCCTACTACGCGACCAACAGGTATAACATCGGAAATCTTAGACATTACCAGACACCTCCACGAATAGAGGCGCCCTTAACTCTGCGAACCTGTCGTCGAGCGTTACGGAATGGATAACCGTTGCAGCGCCTCTCGACGGAGGATGGACGCTGCCGGGGCAGTATCCAGGTTGATAGATAAAGAATAACGGAATTCACACTAAGTTTTCAAGCAAGTCAACGTTCACAGTTGACTCAACCTCGATACTGAGGCACGACCCGATCGTACACCGTCTGTTCGGTCAGATGCCGATTATCACATTTAGCCGTCCAAGAGGCGCTCAGTCAAAAGCGGTAACTAAAACCCGCGGTGAGCAGTGCACCCGATTCATCCCTGACACCGTCAAAGTATCGCGCTTCAATACGAAATGAAATGCTCTCGCTGCGACCGAGATCGAGGCCGGCGCCGAACTCGACAGCATCATCCCCAAAGCCGTTATTGCCGCCCGGCTCCAGATCGGCAGTGTAGCTGAACACCCCGACACGTCCGTAAAATTCGATTGCCTCCGAAATCGGCGCGATAGCCCGACCGTAAAAGCCAAAGCCCTTCGCCGTAATTTCCGTATTTACCCCATCAAAAATGTCTTCTGCGGTACCCAGCGAAAAACCACCGACACCAAGCGCCAGATGATCGGTGAAGCGGTATTCGAAATCCAATGAGAAACCAAGAGCGTTTCCGTCGAACGTGTCCGTACTGTCCCGGTCCCGAATTTGCGCCGCACCAAGCCCGGCGCTTATGGCAAATCCCGTTCGGTCCTGAGCATCGACCGGCGCGGTAGCAAACACGGAACACAACAACAACGTCGTCAAACCGATCGTCTGGAATTTCATCAGCTGGTCTCCCATTTTTCGGATACCCCTAAGGTTACAATAATATACTCGGATGCGAATCGATCGACCCTCAATTTTATGCGATTAACGAAAATCTCGAGAATGCACGCTCAGCCCACCCAGCATCTCGGTGTGGTCAAACAGCCGTCGCGCGATGATATGAATGACCTTGCCCTCGATCTGTAACTCCCCGGAAATACCCAGCAAACGAGCATTCAATAATTCTGCTCGATACTCCTCAGCGGTCTTCTTCCAGACAATCAGATTGATCTGACCAGTTTCGTCTTCCAGCGTTACGAAGGTAACGCCGCTTGCTGTTGCGGGGCGCTGTTTGGTGATGACAAGCCCGGCAACATTGATCCGCTGACCAGAGCTTCTGTCCGGTAACTCCTCGGCTGCAACATAGTTGTAGCGCTCCAGATGATGACGCAGCAAACACAGCGGGTGCCGCTCCAGCGTCAAACCGGTGCTCTTATAGTCGGCAACGATATCTTGCCCTTCCGTTGGCCGCTTCAGCAGCGGCACTGCTTCATAGCGTTGCACAGACTCGAATAACGGCAGCGGTTTCTCAGCTCCCGCGACTGCCCAACGTGCCCGGTGTCGATCGCCGGACAACGCGCGCAACGCCCCCGCCGTCGCAAGCACCTCCAGGTCACCTCGCTTCAGACACGCCCTGTCAAGTAGCTCCTGAACTTTCCGATACTCATCGCGCTCGCGCTCGCCGACAATCCTCCGGCCGGCTTCCTCGGGCAACCCCTTTACCAGCCGCAGTCCTAACCTGAGTACCGCACTACTGTCTTCGCCGGTCTCAAGGCTGCAATCCCAGTCGCTGCAATTGATATCAACAGGGCGTACCTGAACACCGTGACGCTGTGCGTCCTGCACAAGTTGCGATACCGAATAAAACCCCATTGGCTGACTGTTCAGCAATGCGCAGGTAAATGCAGCCGGCGTATGGCACTTCAGCCAGCACGATACATAAACCAGTAATGCAAAACTGGCGGAATGCGACTCCGGGAAACCGTATTCACCAAAACCCTTAATCTGTTCGAATATCCGCCGCGCGAAGTCCTCGTCATAACCGCGTTCAAGCATGCCCGAAATCAACTTGTCCTCAAACGGTTCGAGCCCGCCCCGCCTTTTCCAGGCCGCCATCGCACGACGTAGCTGATCAGCCTCACCGGGTGTAAAACCGGCGGCAACAATAGCGATCTGCATCACCTGTTCCTGAAAAATCGGCACGCCCAGGGTCCGTTGCAGCACCTCTTTAACGGCTTCACTGGGATAATCCACTGCCTCTTCACCGTTTCTGCGACGCAAATACGGATGCACCATGCCTCCCTGAATAGGCCCTGGTCGAATGATTGCGACTTCGATGACGAGATCGTAGTAACAACGTGGTTTGAGCCTCGGCAACATCGACATCTGCGCCCGCGATTCGATTTGAAACACACCCATCGTATCGCCATCACAAATCATGTCGTACACCAGCGGGTCCTCTGCCGGAACACTCGCCAGCGTGTAATCCCGGCCATCAAAATCGCGAATCAGATCAAAGCTGCGCCGGATCGCCGTCAGCATACCCAGGCCCAGCACATCGACTTTAAGAAGCCCCATATCCTCCAGGTCGTTCTTTTCCCATTGAATGACCGTTCGATCCGGCATAGCCGCATTCTCAATGGGTACAAGTTCATGCAGTGGCGCGTCAGAAATAACGAAACCACCGACGTGCTGCGAAAGATGCCGCGGAAAACCGATAATTTCACGCACCAGATACAGCAAGCGACGGATAATCGGACTGTCCGGATCCAGCCCCGCTTCGAGAATACGACTGTCATCCACCTTGCGACCATCCCACCACTGCATCGAGCGACTCAGGCGACTGACCTGCAGTTCGCTTAAGCCCAGCACCTTGCCAACATCGCGCATGGCACTGCGCGGCCGGTAGGTGATCACTGTTGCCGCCAGGGCGGCACGTTCCCGGCCATATTTTGCGTAGATGTATTGAATCACCTCTTCGCGACGCTCGTGTTCGAAGTCAACATCAATATCCGGTGGTTCATTACGCTCTTTCGAGATGAAGCGTTCTACCAGAACCTGCATACGCCCGGGATCCACCTCGGTGATACCTAAACAAAAACACACCGTCGAATTTGCAGCCGAACCTCGTCCCTGACAGAGAATGCGTTGTGAGCGGGCGAAGGCAACAATGTCCTGCACCGTCAAAAAATACGATTCATACTGAAGCGAAGCGATTAATTTCAGTTCGTGCTCTACAAGCGCGTGCACCTTACGCGGAGCACCGTCCGGCCAACGCCGCCGCATACCCTCCGCAGTGAGTTTTCTGAGGTAGCTGCCGGACGTCTCTCCTTCGGGCACCAGCTCACTGGGATACTCGTAGCGCAATTCGTCCAGAGAAAAATGAATACTGTCGGCAATGCGTGCCGATTCTGCCAATAAATCGCAGGGATAAATACGCTCAAGTGTCGCCAGCGAGCGTAGATGTCGTTCACCATTGGCATGCAGGGCATACCCGGCATTGTCGACGGTGCTACCGACACGGATCGCAGTCATGGCGTCCTGCAGGATACGACGCGTGCGGACATGCATATGAACATCGCCCGTAGCCACCAACGGCAATTTGAGGCGCCGACCTTCTTCGCGAAGCTTTCCCAACTGCTGCCGTTGCCGCCCGTCAGCCAACAACTCAACCGCAATCCAGAGACGATCGCGAAAAGTTTCCCTTATCCAGTGATCTTCGCTATCGAACTGCAGACCCTCACCCGGAATCCATAACACCAGACAGCCGGGCAAACCACCGTCGAAGTCGAGTCGTGTCAGTTTGTAACTGCCCTTCTCTGCCGCACGACGCGCCCTGGATATGAGTTGACACAATGCCGCATAACCGCGAATGTTCTGCACCAGAACAACCAGCTTCTGGCCGCTGCACAAACGCAGTTCGGAGCCGATAATCAGTTTCTGCAAGCCCGCATCCCTGGCCGCCGCATGCGCTCGCACAATGCCTGACATCGAGCATTCGTCAGTGATAGCCAATGCTGCGTAACCAAGCGCAGCGGACGTTTCAACCAGTTCTTCAGGGTGAGATGCACCGCGCAGGAAGGTAAAGTTACTGAGCGCGTGTAACTCAGCATAACGAAGCTTCGTATTCTTAAGCGAAGATGCCATGCAGATACCAGTCCGGCGTTCTGTGACGCTGACGAAATACCCATAAACGCATACCGGTACCGGTGCTGGCCGTGTAGTAATCGCGACAGATACCGTTTTCATCCCACCATCCGGTTTCGAGTCGCTCAGGCCCATCCAGCAGTGTTAAGCGGCACCCTTTGTGCACTGGATAGCCGCGATCCGCCGCTAACAGCGCCGGATCTGACAACACCCATAAGGGACGTTTAATGCCATCCCCGCTCGTTAAGGTTCTGATTGAACGGTCCGAGAAGATATCCTGCACACTCCATGCGTACTCAGGACGGTGTTCCGCCACCAAGGTCATCGCACTCACCGACTGTTTCCCAATACGCGCGATAAGGCGCTCGGCCAGTTGTGCGATGGTATGGCGCTGTCTCCGTTGGCCGCCTTTTTGTTCGAAGTTGAGTCGCGCTGTTTCAGCCTGCAAGGCCTGTGACAAGCCGCTACGCAAACGCACCGCAATCACCGCCTCCGGAAGACGCAGTTGTTCGAAACGGATTTTAAGAAGTTCAAACCAGTGTTCTGCGGCACGTTCAGCAGACGCCGAACCCAGGTATAATTCTGTTGCAGTACTTTTAAGATGAAAAAAACTAAAGCACAAACCTTGCGTGCCCAACTGACGCGCCAGCAAAAACTGTTCGTGGGACAGCAACAGCTCTTGACAGATATTCAACAAGAGCTCGCGATCGTATTGCTCTTCGGTCATTTCATAATCGATACAGAAACGCTCGGGCGCACGCCATGAATCGCGCGGGTCCGGAAGATGCCCAAGCGCACGATCAAGCTCGAGTAAACGTTCTGCACCAAAACGCCGCGCAAAACCTTCCCGCGGCAAACGTAAACAATCACCAATACTGGTAATACCCATACCCGTCAGAGATTCGCACTGAGCCGGCGGCCAGCCCAGGCAGGTAAGTGGCAATTGACGCAATGCCGGCTTAAGGTTTTCCTGCGCGCGTATACAGGCACGGCGACCGGCCCTTGCCAACCAGATTGCAGCCAGTGGCGTGGGTGCAATTGCCAGCGCGGCCGAAAAGCCTTCTGCACCGAGGCCTGTCGATATTTTCTGTCGCAGACTGCGAAGCCCACCGAACAAGCGCAGACTGCCAGCAACTTCCAACAACAACACATCCGTGCCAGCGATACTCACAAACGAGGAAAATCGCTCCAGCCAACCTGCAAGCTTCTCAAGAACCTGTTGCTCACGGACCCGGCTGCGTTGTTCGAGCCTGAGTGCCGGCAACAAGGCGAGTGCCGCATTGCCCGACTGGCCCGGCATGACGCCCGCTGCCGAAGCAATCGCATCTGCCTGCAGTACCCGATGTATGCCGTGCTGCTCTTCGACGATGGCCAGTGCCGCATCGGAACAGCGGCAGGCGTCCAGTGACAGCTGCGGCAAGTGGATGCAAAACCACAAACGCCGCACCGGTGCGGGCATGACGGTTATTGGTGTAATTAATGCTGCGGGGTTTGCAAACGGTAACTGTTGCTGCTTTGCAGCGGGAGTCGGGGCGGCGACCCGTACCACGACGGGTAATTTTCGCACCCTCGACACCGCTAAAGAAGATCGTTCAGAACAGTCGGGCGTCCACCGCGACTTTTAAGGATACGAACACAAGTGCCCTGCCCCGTAGGCTGCAGCTCCAGGCGCAATGCCGCTGCTGAGGGTTGGTGGCGCGCCATCAGCGGGCGAAATGCGATCGCCCAGCTATGACCCTTTTCTGCCGCCAGTTGCAAACGCCGGCTGCCCTGATCATCGAGGGTATGCGGCCATAACAATACCGCCGCACAGCTACCGGACGATAATGCCTGCTCAGCCGACCACAACAAATCGCTGTCATCCTTCGGACGCACAATGAGCAGGCGTGATAAATCGATGCCGCATTGCTGCAATGCCGGTGCATAGGGTTGAAACGGGGGCGCTATCCAGGCAATCCATCCCGGCTCTGTAAACACTCCGCTGTGATTTTGTCCGTTATGGTTTTGTCCATTATTGGTACTGAGTTGCGCGAGTGCCGGCATCAATAAACGCAGTTCACCAATCCCGTATTGTCCAATCAGGATTTCAGTTAATGCCTCAAGCGGCCAGCCACCGCCCGGCAAACAACGATCGAGTCTTTGGTAACCACTGCTAACTCCGATACGCGCATTGCTCTGACTGCTACCCCGCCAGACACGCGGGTTTTCCAGTAGTTTTTCCAGGCTCATACCAGAAACCCATCAATGCAGCAGCAGGCCATCACGAATAACGCCAACGACAACGCCTTCGATAACAAGCGATTGCTTTTTCAAGTCAACTTCTATGGGTTCAAAGTCGTCGTTTTCCGGCAGCAGCGATACCAGCGAACCGTTTTGCCGATAGCGTTTCACGGTCACTTCGTCGTCCAGACGCGCAACAATAATCTGCCGGCTGCGAACCTCCGGTGTGCGATGCACGGCAACCAGATCACCATCCAGGATGCCGGCGTTTTTCATGCTCATACCCTGTACGCGCAACAGATAATGCGGCTTTGGGTTAAAAAGCTGCGGATCAATTCTGTAATGCGTCTCGATATGTTCCTCCGCAAGAATGGGACTACCGGCGGCGACCTGGCCCACAAGTGGCAAACCCATCTGATCGCGCAAAGAGTCTTTCAGCTGAATGCCACGCGAAGCACCGGGCACCAGATCCAGCACGCCCTTTCGCTGTAACGCCCGCAGGTGTTCCTCAGCGGCGTTCGCGGATTTAAAACCGAGTTCAGCGGCTATCTCGGCACGCGTCGGCGGCATGCCTGTTTCGTAGATAAAATCCTGAATTAACTCGAGAATTTGTTTTTGTCGAGGGGTCAGTTCGCGCATCTTAGTGTTCCTGTATGTATTCACAGTACATGGGATTATATACAGTACTCTGAGCAGTGCAACTCCTTGCAAGCTTTCAGCCACTGTTTCGCGGCCTTATGCCCTTGTTTTAGTACAAGGTCCGCTCTTCGCCGTTGTTCGGCTGTCGCTACAAACCGACAGCGTGGAATAAAAACAGGCATAACGTTGCAGCGCCGTGCGGATTGGGAAATAATGCAGCTGCTGATTTAGTTAACTAAGGGACCAACTAAAATGAAAAAGACCGCACTCAGAGCAAGCGGACTCGCACTCTTCGTCGCAATCGCCGCAGGTTGCGCAACAACAGGTTTGGACGAGGTTAAAGCTACGGCGGATCGCGCTGCAGCTGATGCCGCTGCAGCAGCTTCAGCTGCAGAAGCTGCTCGTGCTTCTGCTGATCGTGCTGCTCAGGCTGCTTCTGCAGCTCAAAGCACTGCTGATCAGGCACTGTCTGCTGCAACAGAAGCACAGACTTGCTGCGAAGCGAACCGCGAAAGAATGGAACGCATGTTCCACAAATCGATGTCCAAGTAGCCTTTCGCTACTTAGCAACATCTATTCGGACGCCGCGCTTGTCGCGGCGTTTTTTATGCGCCTCCCGGCAACCTCGGGAATACCGTCTGAGCGTTCGACCAAGGCTTCAACAAGATCCCAGTCAAGTTGGCCCGCATGTTCGGCGGTCGTGGCGATAAACTGTTCAGCGACGTGTGTCAGTGGGTCCTTGCTCAGCGACTCTACGTCCGGTAACTCTACGTCAGCATCCAGTGCCTCAAGATGCTCCGGCGTTTCTTCCGGTAAACGTTGCGGCACTTCCAGCAACGGGTGCACTTCGACCACCAGGGCATCACCGTCCCAACCCATTTTGACCGGCATATCAATAATTCGCACCGCGGTCTTGACGCGGATGCGATCGAACAGAAACTCGACATCTTCAGGGAACATACGCACACAGCCGTGCGAGACCCGCATGCCCACACCCGCCGGGCGATTCGTGCCGTGTATCAGATAGCCCGGCAACCCAAGTCGCATGGCTCGTGTACCCAAGGGATTTTCAGGACCCGGCGGCACAATACGCGGTAGCGGATCGCCTTCGGCAGCGTGTTCGTCACGCACTGACTGCGGCGGATACCAGGTCGGGTTTTTCGCCATGGCAACAATCTGTGTTTTCCCTAGCGGCGTCTCCCAGTCCATGCGACCAATACTCATCGGATAGGTGTGCACCTGCGCTGCCTTCCCGGGCTCGGGTTTCGGAAAATAATACATCCGGTATTCCGCATGATTGAGTACCAGACCGACCCGCGGCCCAGGCGGCAATACGAAGCGATTGGGCAACACGACTTCCGTGCCTTCGCCCGGCACCCAGACATCCACATCGGGGTTGGCACGAACGATGTCCTGATAACCAAGGCCGTGACGTCTGGCAATATCCACCAGCGTATCGTCGTAGCTTGCAACTACTGTTGAAACCTCGCCCACGACGTCCTGACCTTCGGGTGGCAGATCGTAAATCGCGGCCATGCTCACAGTCGCAACAGTAAGTAATGTGACGATAGTCAGAAAGCGTATTTTCATTGCCCCGTTTCTTCTCGATCAATAACCTCGGTTTCCGATTCAGCCGCCAGCAGCCACTGCTGTAAAGCCTCGCTTTGCAATAAGCGTTGCGGATAAAAGCCGGCAGATTCCGGGAGGTTGATACCGTAGGTTCTGAAGCGCAATACGACCGGCGCAAACATCGCATCGGCAATTGAGAAATCACCAAACAACCAGCCACCGTTACCGCCGTAGTGACGATGGCATTCTGCCCAAATGGCAATGATGCGGTCAATGTTCTCGCAGAGCGCATCCGATAACACGACCTTGCGCCCCATTGCCCGGCAATTCATTGGCATACCGGATATCAGTGCCGAAAATCCGGCATGCATTTCTGCAGAAATCGCTCGCGCATGAGCCCGCGCACTGCTATCGAGCGGCCACAGGTTCTTGTCCGGCCAGCGTTCAGCGATGGTCTCGGCGATCGCCAGCGTGTCCCACACCGTTACATCATCGAATTGCAGTACGGGAACCTGACCTGCCGCCGAGAATGCCGATATTTCGCGGGCTGTGTCCGGCGTATCGAGTGCGATTCGATGCTCGTCAAACTCAATGCCCGCTTCCCTGAGCAATAACCAGACGCGCAAGGACCACGAAGAATAGTTCTTATTGCCGATTATGAGTTTAATGTTCATCGTTTGTCGTAGAGATCACTATCCTTTGCCGCGTCAAAGACGCATCAACACCGTACCCCAGGTAAACCCGCCGCCGAAGGCCTCCATCAAGATTAGCTGACCCGGCTTAAGACGTCCGTCTCGAATGCCAACGTCAAGCGCCATCGGCACCGAAGCCGCCGATGTATTGCCGTGATCCTGCACTGTTAATATGACCTTTTCCATAGGCATTCCGAGGCGCTTCGCCATTGCCTGAATAATGCGTATATTGGCCTGATGTGGAACCAGCCAGTCGAGTTCTTCCTTGCTGACGCCTGCCTCTTCAAGTGTTTTCGATGCGATGTTGCCAAGCGTCTTGACGGCAACTTTGAACACCTCGTTACCAACCATCGTAATCCCGATCGCATCGGTACCGGCGGCAGCGAGATTATTTGACGCGCCCGCCGGGTAATACAAGAGTTCCTTGTGTTGTCCGTCGGCACCCAGGTGACAGGAGATGATGCCCGGCTCGTCCGATGGCTTCAGAATAACGGCACCGGCACCATCGCCGAACAATACGCAGGTATTGCGATCATTCCAGTCGACCAGTTTGGTAATACACTCGGCGCCGATTACCAGCGCGCATTTCGCTTCGCCGGTTTTAATAAATTTGTCTGCGGTGCTCAACGCGTAAATGAATCCGGTACAGGCCGCTTCAAGACTAAAGGCCGTGCAAGCTGGTATGCCGAGCTTATGCTGGATAATTGTCGAGATGTTCGGAAAGATCAGATCCGGTGTCGTCGTTCCGGTAATCACCATATCGATGTCGGTAACATCGATGCCCGCATCCTCGATCGCGACCTTGGCCGCTTCGATACACATGTCCGATGTCGTTTCATCCTCGGCGCAAACATGGCGACGTTCGACACCGGTACGCGTCCGAATCCACTCATCACTCGTGTCGACAATTTTTTCCAGATCGGCGTTCGTCATGATTCGTTCGGGGAGATAGCGGCCCGTTCCGACGATGCGCGAATTAATCATGCCGTTTCCTTTTGCAGCAAAGTACCGATTTGTTGCGGTAGCTGATTTCTGACCTCGACGATTGCGGTGTCAATTGCGTGCTGAAACGAGACACTGTCAGCACTGCCATGGCTTTTGATAACAATACCATTCAGCCCTACCAGAGTCGCACCATTGTAGTGTCGTGAATCCATTGTCACCGCGAGGTTCTTGAGTACGCGACTTGCGAGCACTGCCTGCAACCTCGCAAACCAGTTGCGCGTAAACGCGAGCTTCAGAAAATGCGTTGCCAGTCCGACGGCGCCTTCTATCGTCTTTAGTGCAACATTTCCGGTAAAGCCGTCCGTAACGACCACATCTACCTTGCCCGAAAACAGGTCATTGCCCTCAATAAAGCCGACGTAGTTCAGTGTACTCGCGTTCAACAGGGCCGCTGCTTCGCGAACGGTGTCGTTACCTTTGATGTCTTCGGCTCCGATATTCAACAAAGCTACGCGCGGACGTTCGATACCGGCGATATCCGCGGCAACAATTGAGCCCATCATGGCGTACTGAAAAAGCTGCTCGGCGGACGCCTGGGTGTTCGCACCGAGATCCAGCATATGCAGTGTGCCGCCTTTGGCGGGGAGTTCGGAGATGAACGCCGGTCGGTCAATACCCGGTAATGTTTTGAGAACAAATTTCGCGGTCGCCATCAACGCGCCGGTATTTCCGGAACTGACACAGGCATCCGCAGTACCGTCTTTCACAAGGTTAATAGCGATGCGCATCGAAGAGTCTTTTTTCCGGCGCAAGGCTTCGGCGGGCGGCTCCGACATTCCAACCACCTCGGAAGCATGCACGATGCGTAACCTCGGATTGTCGCCGACGATATCTGCGACAAGCTCACTCAGTTCGGATTGATCTCCGACCAGTAACAATTCGATGTTCGCGTACTTCTCAAGTGTCGCAGCGGCCGCGCGTACGACAACCTCGGCGCCAGAATCGCCGCTCATCGCATCAAGAGAAAGAGTTGAGTGAGTTCCCACAGACAGTCCGGTCAGCGCTACGCGCTGACTGAGCTCGGGAAGTCTAGTCGTCGTCTGCTTCGATCTCAGGTTGTTTGACAACCTGAACACCACGATAAAAACCATCGGGTGTTACGCGATGACGCAAATGGGTTTCACCTGAAGTAGGGTCTACCGACAATGTTGCACTCTTAAGCGTGTCGTGTGAACGACGTGCACCGCGAGTGGCGGGTGTCCTGCGGCTTTTTTGAACTGCCATAATTTTCTCCAATCAGACCCAATCATCAATCCGGGTCTTTTTCAAATTGCTGCATTTGCGAACCTAGCGCCGCAAACGGTCGTTTCATCTTCGGTGCGTTTCCGTCATCCGCCGCAAACGCCTTACATTCCGCCATGGTGTCGTGACGTGCTGATAATGGCAACGCCATGATCAACAACTCCTCCACAATATCCTGCACCCGCAAGGTGGACTCTTCGAGCTCCCAAACTTCGAAGTCGTCGAACTCCTGCACCGCCTCCTGCCCTTTTACGAGCAGCAGTCGTGGCTCAATACTCAAGCCCAGGCGGAACGGCTCCAGACATCGCTGGCACACTGCGTCCACGTCAACAGAAGCGCTTCCTGACACGATCGGAATGCTCCGGTCCAAGGCGGCAAACCCGAACTGTAATTCACCGCGCACCTCCCTGTCGCGCCACTCGCCGGCGACCTTACCCGCGCCAAGCGCAGCCAGATCGGCCTCGACGATCTCAGTCAGATTGCGAAAAGAACTGATTTTTTCAGCTATTTCAACAACTTGCTCGTCCGACGCTAAATCAACGGCGGTACGGCGATCTCGCAACGGATTGCCCATGGCGCGCGCATGATAAGGACCACGGCCGCTGGTGTCAAAGCGATCATTGACGGGCATCGCACAAAACTGTCTGTAATCGCCCATAAACCGGGTAGACTTTCGGTCAGTTCCCATAACAGCCTGATTTTTTATGCAAAATCCGTCAGCCCCGACGATTGTCCTGGCCTCGTCCTCGACCTACAGGCGCGGCCTGCTCGACCGTTTTCTCGACCACTACGAGACGATGTCGCCCAACGTGGATGAATCAAACGAGCAGGGGCTGGATCCGGAGGCGCTGGCTACCCACCTGGCACGCGAGAAAGCCGAAGCGGTCGCGGTTAATGCCCGGCGAGCACTCATCATCGGCGCAGACCAATTGGCGGTTCTCGACGATCAGGTCCTCGGCAAGCCCGGCGATCATCAAAAAGCGGTGGAACAACTGCTCGCGGCGTCGGGCAAATCCGTTACCTTTCTGACCGCGGTTTGCGTGCTCGATCCTGTCGGTCTGGCCCGCTACGAGCACACCGACAAGACGACCGTGCGCTTCCGGCAATTCGACCGGCGGCTGGCCGACGCCTATTTACATCACGACAAACCTTACGATTGTGCCGGCAGCTTCAAGCTGGAAGGCGCCGGCTTCATTCTGTTCGAGTCGGTTGAGACGGATGATCCGACGGCGCTGATCGGCCTGCCGATGATCTGGGTCGCTGACCGGTTGTTGCAGTTGGGTTATCTATTGCCGTGATGCACCGTACGTGACTCGCGCTGCCACAGCGCCATCAGCGGCGCCCGCTTTCACCGTCCATCTCCGTCAGCAACTCCTCCAGGCTGGTCTCGACGTCCTCGACTATGATCGCGCCTTCTTGATCGGTTTTCAGTTGCCCGATTCCTGGGCTGCTAAGCTCTAATTCCTGGATGACCGCAGCTTGTTCCTGATACCGATGCAGGAGTCTTCGAGTCTGTTGAATTAGTTTTTTCTGCTGGATAGCCTGACGAATGGTCACTTTAAGTTCGACCGCATCGCACGGTTTCGTAAAGTATCTATAAACCCCACCGTCATTGATCGCCCGTATCGCAGCTTCGAGGCTTGCTTGACCGGTAAGGATTATCCGGATCGTACTGGGGTATTTCTGACGCACCGTAGCCAAGAATTCGGATCCGCTCATCCCCGGCATTTGCTCATCGGATACCACTACACTGATGTCGTGCAGAGCGAGTATCTTGAGACCCGCCGCAGCTGAATCCGCGCTGAAAATCTCGTACGGTTCCCGCCGCAAAGCACGCTTGAGTGCGGACATCACATGCGGTTCGTCATCGACGAATAGTATCTTGCTCTTGTTCATGCTTCTGAACTCCATTATTCAAACTGGCGCCGCCCAGAAGACCGTTCGTAACAGTCTATCGGAGCACATTGACGCGAAAAGGTTCGACAACCCCTACACCGTCGGAAAAACTTTGAAGTCGAATCAGGATGGTGTGGGTGACTTCTTGGCCACGCGGAATCAGTCGCGTACCATTGGCGCTCATCATGTCCTCATCTAAGACCATACCGATTTCCAATTGAGCGGTCGTAACCAGTCTGGTCTCAACATGCTCTTTCATGATCTTCAC
>VAPL010152635.1_pt1 | contig 19098 bp, 20 predicted proteins | sample 3395061 | NCBI WGS metagenome assembly VAPL01 (sample SAMN08290444, study PRJNA428436) | hydrothermal vent metagenome | isolation source: Deep-sea hydrothermal vent chimney 2 | place: Pacific Ocean: Juan De Fuca Ridge | depth 2182 m m | reverse complement strand
TTCCCACTCTCCCCTGCACCACTCGGCACGATCCCCCTCCTCGTCGGCGGGACCGGTGCACACAAGACGCCGCGCCTCGCAGGCATGTTCGCAGACGAGTTCAACGTCTACCCCGGACCCGACATGGGCGAGCGGATCGAACGCTTCAGGGCCGCTGCAACCGAGGCCGGCCGCGACCCCGACGCGGTACGACTCTCGTCAAGTGGCCAGGTCATCGCCGCTGCAACCGTCTCGGAGTTCGAGGACCGCATGGCACAGGATGCCGAAGCGGCCGGACTCTCGAAAGAAGAACTCGAAGCACACTACGAGAAGCGTCACACGCCCCGCGGAACGTTCGAACAGGTTGCAGAGCGTCTCGAGGAGTTCGCGGCCCTCGGTATCACCAGGTTCTACTTTCAGGGAGTGTTCACCCCGTCGGACACGGGAAGGCTGCTCGACGGCCTCGGTGTCACTCCATGATGGAGCGCACGACGATCGACGCAGGGGGCATGGTCAGCGTTCTCGATCACGGCGGGTCGGGTCCGCTGATCGTGTGCGTCCACGGACTCGAAGGCTCTGCGTACAACTGGAACCTCGTCGCACCGCACCTCTCGCAGACGCACCGGGTCGTGGCCCCGGATCTCTCCGGCTTCGGGTACACCGAACCACTCGAAGGCGGGTCGACCGTCGAACGCAACGCTCAGCTGGTCGCCGACGTGATCGACCACTACGGGCCTGAGGCGACTCTGATCGGGAACTCCATGGGAGGCCTCGTCTCGATCCTGACGGCCGAGATGTTCCCGGAGAAGGTCTCTGGCCTCGTCCTCATCGATCCGGCAGCTCCGGTCTTCTCCTGGTTCTCCGTGAGTCCCAGTGCAGCTGCACGGCTATCGATTCCCCTGATCCCCGTCGTCGGCAAGTGGCTGATCGAGGGGTATCGATCCTCGGTCACCGTTGAGCAAGGGGTCGAAGAAGCGCTTCACTTCGTCGCCGCCGACGCCGACGCGCTCGATCCCGAGGTACGCATCCGGGCAACCGAGATCGCAAAGCTGCGGCGAGAGCAGCCCTGGGCAACGGACACGCTGATCGAGGCGATGAACTCGATCGCCCCGTACGTCGTACGAAAGCGACGCTTCGCGGACCTCATCCACCGGGTCTCACAACCGACACTCCTCGTGCACGGCTCCAAGGACGAACTGATCCACGTCGAGGCTGCGAACTGGCTTGCCCGTCAACGCCCGGATTGGACGGTCGCGTACCTCGAGGGACTCGGACACGTGCCCATGCTCGAGGATCCCGACCGGTTCCTCGCCGTCTTCGACACGTGGGAGGCAGCAGCACTGTCCCCGAGCACGGGGTCCGCCCGGACAGGATCCTGAGCGGCCACCTAGTATCCATCTCATGGGAAGTGTCGTCGCTGTCGCGAATCAGAAGGGCGGGGTCGCCAAGACGACGACCGTTCACACCGTTGCCGAGGCGTTGACGGATCGTGGCAGGCACGTACTCATGGTCGATCTCGATCCCCAGGCATGCCTCACGTACGCCGCAGACGCCGATCCCGATGGACTCGAGGTGACGATCCACGATGTCTTCCTCGGACGGTGCGAAGCAACAGATGTGTTGATCGAACGTGAGGGCCCAGATCTCCTTCCGTCCTCGATCGATCTCGCCGGTTCAGAGATTCATCTCCTCACGAAGACCGGTCGCGAGTTCGTCCTCAAGCGGGCACTCGCGACGATCAAGGACCGCTACGATGTCGTCCTGATCGACTGTGGCCCCTCCCTCGGCATCCTCACGGTGAACGCCCTCACTGCCGCAGATACCGTGCTGATCCCGTTCCAAGCCGAGACGCTCTCAGACCGCGGTGTCGGGCAACTCCTCGAGACGATCGACGATGTCCGCCACTACACCAACGAGAATCTGACGGTGCTCGGCGGTGTGGCGACGATGTTCGACTCGAGGACGAACCTCGGCAAGCGGGTCCTCGCCGATATGCAAGAGACACACGGGCTCACGGTGATCGAGCCACCGATCCCCCGCTCGGTCCGGGTCGCAGAAGCACCGGGCGAGGGCGTCTCCGTCCTCAAGCACGCACGGCGATCCCGATCTGCTGAGGCGTACAGGCAGCTCGCTGCGAACCTCGAGGCGATGCTGTGACGGGCCGCAAGGACCCTGAAGGCAAGCGGGCTCTCTTCGAGGCGCCACCCATCGAGATCGAGGACACGCTCAGGGACGATCCGCTCATCGAGCGCCATGGGCACGACGGCCATGAGGCCCTGTACTCGGCAGGTGACCGCGAGCCGGGCACCACCGCGATCACGTGTTCTTCGTGCAAGGTTCGCTCACGCATCAGCATCATCGAGACGTTCGTGAGAATCCTGTCGATCTCGCTGTGGGACCCGAGACGGTCTTACACACGCTGGATGCAGTGCCCGGCCTGCCAGACGCGTGCATGGTGCAAGGTCGAGTGGATGGGGTAGGAAGCCGTCGGCTATCGGCTATCGGCTATCGGCTATCGACCGTCGGACAGCACTTTCGAAGCGGGAACGGTCGACGATGGCTCGGGTGTGCGTGCCTCGTGCCACGACCTTGTCGGATTCGGTGACCGTCGCCGTGAAGCTGATGGTTCGACCCTCTGCTGCGGTGACCGTTGCGGTGGCGACCACGGTTGCGCCCACCGCCGTCGGAGCAAGATGATCCACTGAGATATGGGTTCCCACCGTCGTGGAACTCTCTTCGAGCTGACCGCTGAGAGCTGCGACCGCAGCCTCCTCGATGAGTGCGACGACCTTGGGTGTCCCGAGTACCGCTACGTCGCCCGAGCCGAGAGCGATCGCCGTCGTTGCGTCGTCGGCAACGAACGGGATGGATGCAGAGGTTCCTGGTTCGACCATGACGGCGAGTCTACCCGTACGGCCTCAGGGGCTCAGAGCATCGGCGATGAGGCGTGCATCGGTCAGGATCATCCCAACGTAGGTGTCGGCCCCGGAACCGGGTGCACCCAACGAACCCGTGTAGAGGACGACGACTTCGACGGGGTGCGCCGCCTCAGAGGCCACAGCCTCGGCGAGGATCGTCGGGCTCAGCGACTCGGCGAAGATGGCAGGGATACCGAGGGTGTCGATGACCTTCACCAGCTCCTCGAGTTGCGCCGAACTCGGATCTGCAAGGGTCGATCCGCCGGGAACGACGGTGCCGACGATCTCGAAGCCGTAGCGCGCAGCGAAGTATCCGAGCGCCTCGTGGCTGGCCACGAGTAGGCGATCGGCAGGCGAGATCGCCTCGAACAGATCCCGAACGTCGGTATCGAGGCTCTCGAGTTCGGCGACGTATGCGTCGACACCTGTGGACCAGTCGACCGCAGGATCGATGACCTCGAGGGCGTTGCCGATCGCACGGGATGCATCCACCATGCGCACCGGGTCCATCCACACATGCGGGTCACAGTCCCCCTCAGATACCGCTCCATCCGAGACGTCACAGCTTCCATCTTCACGGTCGAACGGCAGCGGATCGACCAACTCACCGACCCACAACACGTTTGCCCCATCGCCTTCGAGCGTTGAGAGCAGATCGAGGATCCCCTCTTCGAGTCCCAGGCCGTTCACGACGACCAGGTCCGCCCGCGCCATTGCAGCGACCTGGCTCGAAGACGGCTGGAACTCGTGCGGATCGACCCCGATAGGCATCAATGCCTGCACCTGTGCCCGGTCGCCGACGATCTGAGATACGACGTCACCGAGGACGTTCGTGGTCGTGACGATACGCACCGTCGACCCGCCTTCGTCTCCTCCGGTCGTGGCACACGCTGCTGCGATGAGCGCGAGGACGGAAACGAACGCGATCATCTTTGCTGCTCTTCGGATCACGGGCCGGGCCTCCGCGTTGGAACGATCGGGTCAGGGAGTCTATCAAGGGACCTCCAGACACAGTCCGGATCACAACTCAGGTAGCGTTGTGCATCATGCACGACTGGACACTCACCCGTGACGGAGCCGTTCGCGTCTTGACGATGACGAGCGGCGAGAATCGCTTGTCTCCCGCAACCCTCAACGAGTGGATGGCGGCGTTCGATCGGCTCGAGGAGCGACGACTTCCCCAGGCACTCGTCGTCACCGGCGAGGACCAGTACTGGTCGACGGGCCTCGACCTCGATGCGGTCGAGGCGATGTCGGTCGATGAGCAAGCAGCGTTCATGGCGGACTTCGACCGGCTTCTCTATCGCATCCTCACCGCCCCGTTCGTGACCATCGCTGCGCTCAACGGCCATACCTATGCAGGTGGAGCGCTCCTCTCACTCGCGTTCGACTACCGGATCATGCGTTCGGACCGCGGGTTCTTCTGTCTGCCATCAGTCGATATCGGTATCCCCTTCTCCCACGGAATGACGGAGCTGATCACTGCCAAGCTCCCGCAGCCGACCGCACACGACCTCGTGGTCTCCTGTCGACGAATCGGTGCAGGAGAGGCGGTCATCCTCGGAGTCGTCAACCGAGCAGAGGAGCAGCGCAACGTGATGCCTGTCTCGATGGAGTTGGCGCATGCCTACTCCGGCAAGGACCCGGCAACACTGTCCACGGTCAAGCGACGTATGTACCACGATGCGGCGAGCCTACTTGCAGGCGATGGATGATCCACCCGCTCGATGCAGCAGCGAGCATCGCTCTCGCAGCAGGTCCGCAGCGACTCAAGTTCTTCTCCAACGGATGGGGTGATGAACGCCTCATAGACCCAGAGCCGATCCTGAACTCGCCATCGCCTCCTGTCGAGATCGTGTGGCTCTCGCATCGCGACGAGGGGCCTAGCTGTGTTGTATCGCACGGCACGTTCACGAGTCCTGCCCCCCATCTTCCGTCACGCTCGAGGCTTGCCGGAGTGATGTCGGTGTCTCCACGCCGCGGTACCGACAAGACCGTTGTGTTGATGCCGGCGTGGAACGAGCACGACCCGAAGGTACGTGTGGCGATCGCCCACCGGCTCGCCGAGCGCGGGATCCGCTCGTTCATCCTCGAGAACCCGTACTACGGCACACGCCACCCGAGCCACCTCGGTGGCCAGCCCATTGCGACCGTCGCAGACTTCATGGTGATGGGAGGTGGCGCTGTGATCGAAGCACGTGGAATCCTCACGGCCCTCCACGATGCAGGTTCGACGGTCGGCGTTGCCGGCTACTCGATGGGAGGCAACACCGCAGCGCTCACCTCTGCAACCCTCGACTTCCCCGTGGCGACCGCTCCGCTCGCCGCATCCCACTCACCGGGCCCGGTTTTCCTCGACGGGGCCCTGAGCCGGGGAATCGACTGGAACGCCCTCGGCGGAAGACGGTCGGAGGGGCGCCTTCGCGAGACGCTGTCGTCGGTCTCGGTCACGAACGTCCCTGCGAAGCCACACACATCTCGAGCAATCGTCGTGCGAGCATCCAACGACGGGTACATACCCGAGTCGGCAACCCAAGAGCTCGTCGATCACTGGGTCGGCAGCGAGCTGCGGGTCCTGCCGGGGGGTCACGCCACACTCGTCTGGTTCCGCAAGAACCAACTGGCCGACGTGATAGCCGACTCCTTCCGCCGACTCGACTCGATGTGATCAGGCGTTCTTGATCTGGAACGCTGCGACGAGCTCGAGTACGCCCACGAGCACCGTGTACAGCCCGACGATGATCGCGAACACGCCGATGGTGATGGCGGGCCACACGAGCACGATGACCGCAAAGAACACCGACAGCCCGCCGAATCCGATGCGGATCCCACGATCCGGCAGGTCACCATCTGCGAGCCCCCGAAACAGGTCGATCAGCCCGGAGATCAGCCAGAAGATGGCGGTGATCACGACGATCAGCTTGATCGTCGCCTCAGGGTTCTTCATGACGGCGACACCGAGAACGATGCCGATGATGCCTGAGATCGCCATCATCCATCGGTCACTCGATCGGGAGTCAAAGACAGCGACGAAGAATCGGATCACACCCGATACGAGCATGATCAACCCAACGAGTGTGGCGACGACCGTGAGGGTCTGACCCGGCCAGAAGATGAGCACGATCCCGAGACCGATCGACACCGCCCCAAGTACGGCAAGCAGCCACCAAGCTTTCTTCGCTTCAGCGATCACTTCGTGAGTCTCTAGATCGTCCACGGTGAAGTCCTTCCCTCGACTGCACGCATCCTACTCGGTGCGAGGCGTGGCGCCCCAGTACCTCACCACCGTCGGCTGACGGCCGACGCCCGATTGCTGATACCGTGCTTTCCGTGACCATGACCGACGTCAGCGAACGGACCAGGACCCGACTGATCGGGACACTGTTCGCAGGGAACGCGCTCACCTCCACCGGGTACATCGGTGTCGTCACTGTCTCGACCCTCATCTCGGAACAGATCACCGGCTCGACCGGCTTGTCCGGGATACCAGGGACCTTCGGAACCATCGGTGTAGCTGTAGGCGCGGCGAGCCTGTCTGCGCTCAGTCTGCGAATCGGTCGGCGACCAAGTTTCGCTGCCGGGTACGCGCTCGCCACCCTCGGCTCGGTTCTTGCCGGTCTCTCGATCGTTCTCGACAGCTTCACATTCCTCCTGATCGGCATGCTGGCCATCGGATTCGGCCGAAGCGTCGGTCAGCTAGCGAGGTACGCAGCAGGAGACCTTCGCCACTCCGATCATCGGGCACGGGCCATCAGTCTCATCGTGTGGGCTTCGACGATCGGGGCGGTCGTCGGACCGCTTCTCATCGGCCCCACGAGTTCCGTCGCCTCGGCAGGCGGCCTCGACGAACTCCTCGGTCCCATCGCCATCGGCATCGTCGGATTCGGGCTCGGCTCACTGCTGATGGTCGTTGGACTTCGGCCCGATCCTCTCACCGTCGCCTTCGTGGAGCGTGACGAGAAGACCGACGCGAAACCCGCTCCCATCGCATCGCTCCTGCGAATCCCGACCGTGCAACTGTCGCTTGCGGCGTTGATGACGAGCCAGTTCGTGATGGCGCTCATCATGGTGATGACGCCGCTCTACATCCGTAGCCACGACGGGGATCTTGCGACGGTGGGCTGGGTCATGATGGCCCACACGGTTGGGATGTTTGCGATCGCTCCCCTCACCGGCTGGCTCGTCGACCGCTACGGGCCTTCAGCGATCATCGTCACCGCCGTCGGACTCCTCGCAGGATCCGGGCTCATCGCAGCAACGGCCAACGACGCACAGACACCGATCCTGATCATCGGGCTCTTCGTCCTCGGTGTTGGATGGAACTTCGGATTCGTTGCAGGGAGCACCCTGCTCCAGGACGGCCTCACGATCGTCGACCGTCTCAAGATCCAGGGCTTCGCCGACTCCGCCACGTGGATCACCGGCGCCATCGGTGCGGGTGCGTCCGGCGTGATCGTCGCCACCTCGTCGTACGTCGTCCTCTCCCTGATCGGTTCCGCTCTTGCACTCGTGCCACTCGCCCTCTGGCTCAAGACGAGAGCCGCTCGATGATCTCGTGCTCCATGGCCGGCGTGAACCTGGCTGCGGAGTACACGCCCACCGAACGCAACCGGGTCGTAGATGCGTGGCGCGTGTTCGCCCTGATGGTCGTCGTCCTCGGGCATTGGCTCGCCGCGTCCATCTGGATCCAGCCCAACGGCACCGTCGCGTGGATGATCCTCGGGGCCTATCCAGGGAGCCGGGATCGGTCCGTCACGGACTGAAACGCGTGCGCCCACGGCGCGCGGTAGCCTCGCTACATGCCAACGCTGCTCACCATCAGGCCACCCGAGGGGGAGCCGTACGCGATCGCCATCGACGGTCACCGATTCATCGATCCGCCCGGCGACGTCGACACGGTGATCGAAACCGCTCACCTGTGGGCCCTCCCGGGCCTTGCAGACGCCCACGCACACCTGACGATGACCAGGACAGAGGACATCAACGGCATCAGCGAGGACGCGATGCGAGCGAACATCCCGGCGATGTCGTGGGCACATCTCGAGAACGGTGTCCTCCTGATCCTCGACAAGGGCGGGACCACCGACCTGACCGTCACCGCACTCGACCACGACGCCGACCTTCGTCCACACGTCGAGGTTGCCGGGGCGATCATCCACCCGCGTGGCGGATACATGACGGGGTTCGGCACCGAGGTCGAACCGGAGGATCTGATCGAGTACCTTCGCAACGAGGCCGTCACACGTGGCGGCTGGGTCAAACTTGCCGGTGACTGGCCGAGAAAGGGACTCGGCCCCGTGTCGAACTACCCGACCGACCTGCTCGCCGACGCGGTCGAGGTCGTCCACGCTGCCGGTGCGCGCCTCGCGATCCACACGATGGCCGCCTCTGCATCCGATGCTGTCGCTGCAGGGGTCGACTCGATCGAACATGGGCCGTTCCTCACAGCACGCGATATCCATCTCCTTGCCGAGCAAGGGGGTGCCTGGGTGCCAACACTCGTCAACATGTTGAAGTTCGTCGACATCCTCGGGGCCGACTCGACCGGTGGTCGGATGTTCCTGCAAGGTCTCGAAAGGATGCGAGAGAACCTCCCTCTTGCCGAGGAACTCGGCGTCGTCGTCCTCGCAGGCACCGACATGGCCGTTCCTCAGGGCCAGGTGGCACAGGAAGCCGTGCTCCTCAACGAGTACGGCATGTCCAACCGTGGCGCCACGCGAGCGACGTCAATCGCGGCGTACGACTACGTCGGCAAGCACGACGCTATCCGTCCCGGCGAGTCCGCAGACGTCGTGTTCTTTCCGGAGAACCCGTACGACGACGTCTCGGTGCTCACACGCCCAGAGATCGTCATCCGCCGTGGCCGCATCATCAACTCGAACACGTGAACTCGTTCTACACGCACGACGCTGGGTGGTTCACGCCCACCGACCTCGTCACCGGGCCGTGGGACGTCGATCACTGCCACGGGGGACCGCCATGTGCCCTGCTCACCGACGGCATCCACAGCGTTGCGCCCGACATGGGCATCTCGAGGATCAGCTTCGACATCCTCCACCAGATCCCGAAGAAGCCAGTGACGATCCACACCGAGGTGATCCGAGGCGGAAAACGCGTACAGCTCGTGCGCGGCGATCTCCTCGGTGACGACGGACGGTCCTATCTCACCGCACACGCATGGATGATGCGTATCGACCCTGATGCTGGACCCATCGCCCCCTACGAGGGCCGGACTCCGCCACCACCCGATGCCTGTCCTCCCTTCACGATGAACGTGCGCGACACCCCGGACATCTTCAACGCCATGGAGTGTCGCACGGGCAGGGGAACACCCTTCGGCGGCACCCCCGCCACAGCCTGGATCCGGCAGCGGGTGCCCCTCGTCGCCGATCTCGACGTGAGCCCCTACGCCAGAGTGCCGTTCGCCGCCGATTCAGCCAACGGAATCTCGAGGGTTGCACCCTTCGACGAACTGCTCGCGATCAACACCGATCTGACGATCTACTTCGCCAGATCTCCGGTCGGAGAATGGGTCGCCATAGAAGCTTCTACGATTTCTTTGGGATTGGGGCTAGGCATGACGGACTCATTGGTATACGATGCGTCAGGATTCGTAGGCAGATCGAATCAGTCGATCTATCTAGATGCCACGTGATTCTCGGGAACCCTTGAACCGTCCAGAGCGTCTACTACGTATCCAGCCCAAAAGGACCCCCCGCCTTTGGGAGCATCCGTGCCAACCGCTTTGATGCCTCAAGGACCAGGACGATATGTGAAGGAATTCACACCATGACAGCACGAACCGTATCACTCTCACCGACCGAGGTAGGCGACAGCCTGACTACCTACCTTGGTGACATCGCAAACCATGAACTCCTCACGGCGGACGACGAAGTCGTCCTCGCCCAGGCGATCGAATCTGGCCGTGAGGCCGAAGAGAAGCTCGCCGCCGGCGGGGTACGAGGCGCCGCAAAGGTGCGTCTCCAACGCACCATTCGCCAAGGCAAGGAAGCCAAGGATCGCTTCGCACAAGCCAACCTCCGCCTCGTGGTCTCCCAGGCCAAGCGGTACCGCAGCCAGTACGGCATCGAGTTCGTCGACCTCATCCAGGAGGGCAACCTCGGGCTTATCCGCGCAGTCGAGAAGTTCGATTGGCGCAAGGGCTTCAAGTTCTCCACATACGCCACATGGTGGATCCGTCAGGCAATGCAGCGGGCAGTCGCTGAGAAGTCCCGCACCGTGCGTCTCCCGAACTCACTGCATGACACCCTCTTGACCCTCAACGGAACTCGCAACCGACTCCTTTCCGAGCTCGGCCGTGAGCCTTCGTCCGAGGAACTGTCCGAGGAGTCCGGGCTCAAGCTCGAGCAGGTGCTCGAAGCACAGCTCGTCGCCGACTCGGTCTCACTCGAAGCGCCCGTCGGCGATGACGGTGCTGTACTCGGTGACTTCGTCGCCCACGACGAAGAGGATGACCCGGTACGCGAGTCCGAGCGGACGTCGACGATCGACGCTCTGCGCGAAGCCATCGACCGCCTTCCTGAGCGTGAGGCGTACATTCTGGCCAAGCGCGTCGGATTCGACGACGGTCTCCCCCGTACCCATGAGGAGATCGGCAAGCATCTCGACCTCGGCCCAACCAGGGTCCGTTCGCTCGAGAAGCAGGCGCTCTCCCGTCTCCGCCACCCCGCATTCGGCCTTCGCCAGGAAGCGGATTTCTAAGAGAAGTTCATAGCTGACAGTTCACGAACGGAAGTTCACAGCTGACAGTTCACAGTTCACAGAGGAAGGGTCGCCCGCATGGGGCGGCCTTTCCTCGTTTTCGGCTATCGGCTATCGGCTATCGGCTATCGGCTATCGGCAGAAGTCAACCGGTTCGCTTGCGTATCAGGACGCTAGAATCTTGAGTGTTCACTCAAGAATCGAGTTGGTGATGGCTGCTTCCAAGAACACCCGACGTGTCGCGATCGTCGATGCACTCCGAACCCCCTTCGCGAAATCCGGCACTGCACTCAAGAGTCAGTCCACGCTCGACCTGTCGAGCGCTGTCGTGGGGGAGCTCCTGGCGCGCTCCGGCATCGATGCCGGGAAGGTAGACCGCGTCGTCTACGGCTCCGTGGTCCAGAGCGTCGACGCTCCGAACGTCGCTCGCGAGATCGTCCTCGCCGGCCCGTTCCCAGCGTCGGTCGATGCGTACTCGGTGACACGGGCATGTGCCACCTCGACCCAGTCGTTCGTCGACGGTGCCCAGGCGATACTGCTCGGTGATGCCGACATCGTCATCACGGGCGGTGCCGACTCCCTCTCTCGTCCCCCGATCACGTACTCGGACCGCTTCGTCGACATTCTCATGGAGGCGAACGCTGCCAGGGATCTCCCTGCCAAAGCCAGAGCTTTCTCCCAGGTCAGGCCGCGAGATCTTGCACCTCACCCGCCTGCGATCGCAGAACGATCGACGAACGAGACCATGGGTGATTCCGCTGAGAAGATGGCCAAGGCGAACGGCATCAGCCGCGAGGCCCAGGACGAGTTCGCGTTGCGCTCCCACACGAAGGCCATCGAGGCCAGGCAAGCAGGGATATTCGACAGCGAAGTGATGCCCTACCCGGTTCCGCCACGCTTCAAGGACATCGTCGAGAGAGATACGATCCCACGCGACGACTCGTCCCTCGAGAAGCTCGCCAAGCTCAAGCCGGTGTTCGACCGCAAGTACGGAACCGTCACGGCAGCCAATGCGTCGCCGCTCACCGACGGGGCCTCCGCGCTGCTCCTCATGGACGAATCCGTTGCCAAGGCGCTCGGCTACGAACCCAAGGCGTACCTTCGTAGCTACGCATTCGCCGCCCTGGACCCGAACTGGCAGCTGCTCATGGGCCCGGCCTTTGCAACACCGATCGCCCTCGACCGGGCGGGCATGACGCTCGCAGATCTCGACCTGATCGACATGCATGAGGCGTTCGCCGCCCAGATCCTCTCGAACATCCAGGCGTTCGCCTCCGACTCTTTTGCAAGAGAGCGGCTCGGAAGGGACAAAGCGATCGGCGAGATCGATGACGCCAAGTTCAATATCTACGGAGGTTCGATCTCCCTCGGCCACCCATTCGGAGCGACGGGCGCCAGACAGATCATGACGATGGCAAACGAGCTCGACCGACGAGGCGGCGGCACCGCGCTCGTCACGCAATGCGCTGCCGGTGGCCTTGGTGCCGCTGTGATCCTGGAGAAGTAGACAATGACGTTCAAGAACTTCCACTTCGACCTCGATGACAACGGAGTCGCAACGGTCCTCGTCGATCGCCACGACGAGTCGATGAACACGCTCGGTGAGGAACTCGTCCTCGAACTGTCCGACGTCGTTGACCGGCTCGAAGAAGACGACGTCAAGGCGGTCGTCTTCGGCTCGGCGAAGAAGGACTTCCTTGCTGGAGCAGACATCCGCATGTTCAGCTCCATCTCGACGGCTGAAGAGGCCGTCGGGGCACTCAAGGCCATCCACGAGCCCTTCGATCGCATCGAGGCTCTTCATCGGGAGGCAGGCAAGCCCGTCATTGCTGCGATCCATGGAGCATGTCTTGGTGGAGGACTCGAGTTCGCGCTCACGGCATCGAAGCGGATCTGTACGAACAGCCCGCGCACACAACTCGGCCAACCCGAAGTCCAGCTCGGTCTGATCCCCGGTGCGGGAGGCACGCAGCGCCTCCCGGAGCTCATCGGGCTTCAAGGCGGCCTCGAGATGATCGTCGGAGGCAAGCCGATACGTCACCACAAGGCTCGCAAACTTGGACTCGTCGACGAGGTCGTCCCCGTCGAGGTCCTGCTCGAGATCGCTCGCAGACGGGCCGTCGAAGCCATCGATGCCGAACCGCCCGAGCGCGTGATCGCACTCAACGTATCGACGAGGAACCTTCAAAGACTGGCTCTCGAGAAGAACCCTGCAGGGCGCAAGGTGCTGTTCAAGAAGGCCACCGACATGATGATGAGAGAGACCGGGGGCCACTACCCGGCGCCCAAGCGAGCCATCGAGGCGATCCAGATCGGGGCCGAGCACGGCCGTGCTGCCGGAGTCGCTGCCGAGATACGTTTCTTCGGGGAACTCGTCCTCACCCCCGAATCGGCCGCCCTTCGATCCATCTTCTTCGCAACCCAGGGACTCAAAGCCGACACCGGGGTCGACGGTGACGCCAAGGCCCGCAAGGTCGAACACGTCGCCGTCCTCGGTGGCGGCCTCATGGGTGGGGGCATCGCTGCGGTTTCGGCGGTCAACGCCAGTGCCGTCGTGCGGATCAAGGAGATCGACAACACCGGTGTCGCCCGAGGCCTCGGGTACGTATCGAAGGTCGTTGCCAAGCGCGCGAAGCGGCGCCGCATGACACCGTTCCAGGTCGAACAGATCATGAACCGCGTCACCGGTTCAACGGAGTGGATCGGCTTCAAGAACACCGACATCGTCATCGAAGCGGTCTTCGAAGACCTCGACCTCAAACGGACGATGCTCGCCCAGGTTGAAGAGTTCATGGGATCCGATACGATCTTCGCCTCGAACACGTCTTCGCTGCCGATCTCCCAGATCGCTGCGAACGCGCAACGCCCGGAGAACGTCGTGGGAATGCACTACTTCTCACCCGTCGAGAAGATGCCGCTGCTCGAGGTCATCACGACCGAAGCGACGAGCGACGAGGTCACGGCGACTGCGGTCGCCGTCGGCAAGGCGCAGGGCAAGACCGTGATCGTCGTCAACGACGGCGTCGGTTTCTATACGACGCGACTCCTCGGCCCGTACTCCAACGAGGCAGCGTTCCTCTTGGAAGAGGGAGCCTCCGTCGAAGAGATCGATGGAGCCATGACCGATTGGGGGTTCCCGATCGGTCCGCTTCTGCTCGCCGACGAGGTCGGGATCGATGTGGGGGCCCACATCGCGGTGATCCTCACCAACGCGTTCGGAGAGCGGATGCAGGGACCCGCGATGATGGAAGGGCTGATCGCGGACGACCGCAAGGGCCGCAAGAACGGCAAGGGCTTCTACCTCTATGACAAGGGCGAACGAGGTGACGTCGACGAGTCCGTCTACGACGCGCTCGGGCTCGGACCACGCACCGGGGCGCGGAAGGAGGACATCGCCGAGCGCATGTCGATGGCGTTCATCAACGAGGCAGCGCGCTGTCTCGAGGAGGGCATCCTTCGTTCGGCTCGAGACGGCGACATCGGTGCCGTCTTCGGCCTCGGCTACCCACCGTTCCGTGGTGGCCCGTTCTGGACCATCGACCAGATGGGTGCAGAGACGGTCGTGGACAGACTGATCGTCCTTGCAGCCAAGCACGGTGACCGTTTCGAACCCGCGCAGATCCTGCGCGACTACGCGGCGGAGGGCAAGAAGTTCAGGAACTGAGGGGAGCCGCGCTTTGCTCGGCAGAACCTGATACCTGGAAGACGCGCGGAGAGGGAACACCCCGTTCTCCGTTTGCCGTCTACCGACGGCCCACAGGCACCCAGGAATCGCCCTCGTTTCCGACTGTGAACTGTGATCTGTGAACTGTCAACTCACCGACCGCTTCCTATCCGCTGACCCTCGCACTGCGTCTCGTCAGCCGCCCTGGTTGAAGTTGCGGCGGATGCGCATCTCGGTGATGGTGTCCATCATCTCGTCCTCGTGCTCCTCGAACTGCCTGGCACGTTTGGAGTCCCGCCAGTCGTGAACGAAGTGCGCCATCGCGTAGATGGCGAACAGGGTGAGTCCTCCAAACACGACGAGCGAGATCATGCTTCGATTCTATCGAACCAAGGGACGACCATCGGGACGACCTCGCGATCTGGGGGAACGTCGCGGAACCGCAACGTTCGCGGGAGTGCCTCCACCGAAGTGGAGGCACTCGCTCGCAAGGTACGTTGGCCTCAAGGCCCCGTGGAACCCGCCCTAGGCAGTGGCTTCCTCCTCGTCCGGCTTCTTCACGAACACGAAGTAGATCCCTCCGATGATTCCGAGGGCTCCGAAGATGATCAACGCTGCCGGAATGTACGTCCCGAACAGGTTGAGCTGACCGATGGCGTCGTTGGCGTCGTTCACCGCGTCCTGGACGGAAGCAGGCGACGTCACGTACTCGAGGTGCTGCACCTCAGCGAGAGCGATCGGATCGGGTACTCCCGGAACTGTCAAAGCCACCGACCTCGATTCCATCACGTCGATGTCGATGAGGATCCCCGTCGTGGGCTCGATCCAGTACGTCTTGTCGAACGCGAACGTGTAGGTGAGTGGCACGGGGTCGGGCATCGCCTCGAGGACGGGACCGAGCTGCGCCATCATCTCGTCGGGAAGACCGAACGCCGGAGCGAGTTGCACGAGCGTTGCCTTCGGGAACGCCGGTGGGAACTGTGCCAGGAGCTCTGGATCGACGATCACCTTTGGATCGGACACGGCACGGTACTTGTACGTCTTGACGCCGGCTCGTTCTTCCTCACCGACGTACTTGATCGTCGTCGGGGAGAGCGTGTCGCCGTTCCAACCGATGTAGTCGGTCGGCTCGGACCCGATGGGCCAACCAATGACGAGTCCCTCACGCGGGATGATGCGGGCATCACCCGAGAAGTCGTCGATCGCCTCCATCGTCTTGCGGTCGATGGCGTAGATGCTCAGGGACTCCGCGAGGGGACCCTGGGGCGAGTTCATCACCGCGTAGTCCGAGACGATCGCGCCGTCGTTACCTCCGACTTCGAGCGTCTTGACGGTTCGATCGATGGTCACAGGGACATCCCTGAGGAACAGGTTCGCCATGTCACCGCTCTGGAGCGCCGCGGCGTTCAGCATCACGCCCAACTCACCGTCATACACCCTGGTGGCGTCAACGTCTGCCGGAAACTTCGCCTGCGAAGGCAGTACCACATACTTGACCGCCAGGCCGCCTACGAGAAGTACGACTCCCAGCACGAGAATCACGATCCCGAGACCGTTCTTCTTACCCATGACTACCCACTTTCACGCTCGATGTCGTCCGGTCATCCCCCAACCACTACAGATTAGGCGCTTTCTCGTAAGGCGTCGAAAGCGCACCTCTGATGTTCAGCGCTGATACAGCCCATATACGAGCCGTACCAGCGCCAGACGCCTTGGCGCCTCAGGTAATCGCGAAGGCCACCATCGGGATCTTTGTCATCATCTCGATACGGCCCTCATCACTGCCGTCGTGGGAGACACCCATGGACTCCATGAGCTTCGCTGCGGTCTTGGGGTGCTCCTGCTCGTAGCGCCGCATCACTCCGGCAGCCTCGGTCGGATCGAGGAACCGTACATCCGCGTGATGTCGCTTCGATCCGATCCATACACCGTCGACACCGCCCGCTGTGATGTTGCGATACCAGTCGGCGTTCGGGCCGGTTCCCGACGTGACGATCCACTCGTTCGCCTCAGGGTTCCTTCCTGCGACCTCGAGGACGGTGCGATACAGGTTGCCACTCCTTCGGCCACGGTGCTCGATCATGAGGAACCGCTTCGAGAACACGAATCCAAGACGAGCACGGAACAACCAGGTTGGGGCGTGGAGGAACCACTTGAAGAACCCGGTCGGTTTCTTCTTGAAGTTGAACTCACTCATGTTTCAAGCCTAGGTACGTCGTCTACTGCCCCTGGACTGGCCGCGCATCCACAGGCCGAGATCAGCCTTGCGAGAGTGCCTCCCCGTCCTCTCCTCAGTCCTGTCTGCCGCCTTGGCGAGGGCAAGACCGGCGTTGATACCTATCCACCGCAACGGCTCGGGTTCCCACGTCGGCCAGCGATGGTTCACCCATGGCAACATCGTTCTCTCGGTGTCAGTTCCCGTGATCAGATCGGCAAGCGTCTGACCTGCGAGGTGCGCCGTGTTCACACCATCGCCAACGTAACCGCCTGCCCACGCGATGCCCTTGCCGTGGTCGACGGTCACCGACGGTCGCCAGTCACGCGAAACCCCGAGTGGTCCTCCCCATCGATGTGTCGCCTCATACGGCGCGATCTGGGGAACCAAGTCGGTGAGAACCCTGACCAGTTCGCTGTGGACACTGTCGTCGATGTCGAACCCCGGCTCGATCGCCGAGCCCCAGTGGTAGGGGGCACCGCGCCCGCCGAAGGCCAATCGCCCGTCGCCGGTCCGCTGTCCATAGATGATCAGGTTCCTGAAATCGGTGAACATCTGGCGATCGGCGAGCCCGATCTCGTCCCATACGTCGTCGGGGAGCGGTTCCGTCGCCACCATGAGCGAATAGATCGGGACAATCCGTCTCTTCTCGCCGGGGAGTTGACTCCGATAGCCCTCCATCGCAACGACGATCATCGGTGCACTCAACCGACCCATGTCCGTTCGTATGACTCCCTTACCGACGCCACGAGCTGCGGTGCCCTCATAGATCATGACACCCCGTGCCTCGACGACGGAGGCGAGGCCGTGGACGAGCTTGGCAGGATGCAGCGCTGCCCCGTGGGCGTGCCACACGCCACCAAGAACACCCGAGGCGTTCAACATCCCGCGGGCCTCGTCGCCGTCGAGAAGACGGATATCGTCGTCGATCAGCCCGAACGTGTGAGCACCGTCGACCTGTTCGCTGGCGAGCCTCATCTGAAGGTCGCTCCGTGCCACCGTAAGTACACCGCCCTTGGCGAACTCGGCGTCGATACCCTCTCGCTCGGCAATCTCTCCAACCTCGTCGACGCTCGCGAACAGGGCACGCATGTGGGCCATCGCTGCATCGTGGCCGTGGCTGGACACAAGTTGGCCATGGCCGAGCGAGTACCCGGCGTGACACCAACCACCGTTGCGGCCCGAGGCACCGAATCCGACGTGTTCCTTCTCGATGACGGCAATTCTCAGTGACGGGTCGAGCCGGGTCAGGTGGTAGGCACACCACAGGCCGGTGAACCCTGCGCCGATGATCGCGACGTCGACGTCGGTATCACCGCCGAGACCATCGCGCCCCGGGACCGTATCCACCGCATCCCACCAGTACGGTGTCGTGCGGGCAGAAGTGATGTCCATCAGGTTCCACTCCCGCGTCGTTTTCCGTCGTCGCTGTTCGTCTCACACACAACTGCATCCTGGCACAACGCCTCGGCATCTGTGCTCCCCTCCCCGACGGGATCGATGTGCTCCTCACTGCTGGTACCACGCGCACATCGACAGGTTGTCGGAGTCACCGCTATCTATCATCACGGCGTGGCATCCCCCAACAGATCACGCCAGAACGAGGTCGATTCCGACCGGCAGAAGCGCCAAGGAACGGCTCGTGTCAAGATCCGCTCGATAGCGCTTCCGACCGAGCACGGCGGATGGGGCTTCACTCTCGAGCCGATCCTTCTCGGACTGCTCGTGGCTCCGTCGGCATCTGCATGGGAGATCTCGGCTGCTGCACTCGGGATCTTCCTGGCCCGTCGCCCCGTCAAGATCCTCTCCACCGACCTCGTCAGGCGTCGTTGGCTTCCCCGATCGACCATGGCTCTCATCTTCGCCCTGATATACGGGGGCATCGCACTTGCCGGTGCCATCGGAGCGCTCGTCACGGCCCAGGGCCCTTTCTGGATACCCGTACTCGTTGCACTGCCCTTTGCGCTCCTTGCTCTGCGAGCAGACGCACACAGCAAGAACCGTGCCCTCGTCGCGGAGTTGGCGGGCTCGGTCGCGATGGGTGCAACGGTCGCTGCCATCGCGATAGCGGGAGGCTGGGACCTCGCTCCGGCGTTCGGCCTGTGGCTCGTCCTAGCTGCACGTGACATCGCAGCAATCGTGCTCGTACGCGGCCAGGTGCGCCGTCTCCACGGCAAACCAGCGGCAGCGGCACGCATCTACACCGTTCAAGCTGTGGCCGTGAGTATCGTTGCCGTTGCCGCTGCATGGGGAATCATCCCCTGGTTCGGCGTCCTGGCGATCGGCCTCGTCGGCCTCACAGCCCTCGTATCACTCAACAGGGAGCCGGCCCCGGCCAAGGTCATCGGATGGACACAGATGGGCGTCGGGTTGATGGTCGTCATCCTCACCGCCACAGGTGTCCGTCTCGGGTTCTAGCGGGACGCCGAACGGGCTGGTCTGGCGTCTGGCTACTGCTCTTCGTAGTCCTCGATCGGGGGGCAGGCGCACATGACGTGACGGTCGCCGTAGGCGTTGTCGATACGGCCTACCGGAACCCAGTACTTCCACTCCCGCAGACCGGGCACTGGATAGGCAGCGTCCTCCCGGGTGTAGGGGTG
>VAPL010319340.1_pt1 | contig 19099 bp, 17 predicted proteins | sample 3395061 | NCBI WGS metagenome assembly VAPL01 (sample SAMN08290444, study PRJNA428436) | hydrothermal vent metagenome | isolation source: Deep-sea hydrothermal vent chimney 2 | place: Pacific Ocean: Juan De Fuca Ridge | depth 2182 m m | reverse complement strand
GAACTGGCCAAGCCGGCAATCGGCTTCGAGCGTTCGGAACGGACAGGTGACGATACCGAAGCCATAGAACGGATGTTCACCCCCGAATTCCGCAATCGGCTGGACAGCATTATCACCTTTTCCAGCCTGTCGCCCGATGTGGTTTCCCGGGTGGTCGATAAATTTGTCATCGAACTTGAAACATTGCTTGGCGACCGTCAGGTAATCATCGAATTGACCGATGGCGCCCGGCAATGGCTGGCTAAAAAGGGCTATCACAAGCTTTTCGGGGCCAGGCCGCTGGCCCGGGTCATTCAGGAACATATCAAGAAGCCGCTGGCCGAAGAGCTGTTGTTCGGTAAGCTTGCCGATGGTGGCGTCGTTCGAGTTTCGATCAAGGACAACAAACCGTTTTTCGATTACCCGGATAGCGAAATTCCGAAACCTCCGAAGAAGAAACGCAAGGGCGGCGGCAAGGTTCCGGCGCTGGTCGGTTGACGGCGCCTGAAGGCTTCCTTGCGGGCGTCCGCGTCCTGGATTTAAGCCAGTATCTGCCGGGGCCGATGGCGACGCGGATACTGGCCGACCTGGGCGCCGAAGTGGTCAAGGTAGAGCCTCCGGAAGGCGACCCGTTACGCGATATGAATCCGTTATCCGGTGTCCATGGTTCGGGGGCCGGGGATGCCTATTATCGATCCGTCAACGCCGGAAAATCGGTGATCCGGCTGGATTTGAAGTCATCGGACGGAAAATCGTCGTTCGGGGACCTGGTCAAGCGGGCCGATGTATTGCTGGAATCCTACCGGCCGGGCGTGCTTGAGCGTCTGGGCTTCGGCCGGGATCGCTTGCGCGGCCTCAACCACGACCTGATCCATTGCGCCCTGACCGGATACGGGCAATCCGGCCCGCGGGCGCTGGATGCCGGCCATGACATTGCGTACGCGGCGTTAAGCGGGGCGTTGGCGGCTTCCGGGCCAATCGATGCGCCGTCATTCAACTGGCCGCCGGTAGTCGATCACGCCGGCGCCCAGCAGGCCGCCATTGCCATGCTTGGGGCGCTGGCGGCGAAAGATCGCCGGGGCTGCTTTATCGACGTGGCATTGACCGACAGCTATATCGCCTGGCAGGACTGGGGGTTGACCGGCGCCACGGTCGGCAGCGCCGCCGAACACCCCGACAGGGGCGCAAATTTACTGAACGGCGGTTCTGCCTGTTATCGTTTGTATGAAACATCGGACGGACGGTTCATCGCACTCGGCGCGCTGGAGAGTAAATTCTGGGATAATTTCTGCAAGGCGGTGGGTAAACCGGAATGGTTCGAACGCCGCCGTGAACCGTTGCCGCAAGGGGCGCTGATCGGCGATGTCTCGAACCTGATTGCGGGCGAAACGCTGGTTTACTGGAAAGATATTCTGTCCGGCGTCGATTGTTGTTTCCAGCCGGTGCTGGAATACCGTGAAACCATGGAAGACGACTACGTCAGGGACCGGCAACTGCTGCAATCCGACGATGGGATCATACAGGTGTTATCGCCGGCCCATGTCAATGGAAATCCCCCCATGGATCGCCCCCCCGTACAGGATATTGACTTAAATTATATTATTAAAAAATGGCGATAACTTATTGTTAACAAGTTATTTGCAATTTTTTTCCATCAAAATACGTGCGTAGGCGGCGCCTTTTGATGGTAACGCCACGGCCCTGCCGGCGGCAATGACCACGCTTTGCATTTTCTTGCCGCCTCTGCCGTCCAGGCGTTCGATGATCGCCGTGCGGCAGCGATTGCAGGAGTTGGCCAATGCCAGTCCGTTGTTGCCGGTGCGCCGTAACCCAATACATTGCTTGCCGTCGCCCTGGGGGCCGCCGGGCCGGGCGGATTGTCCGCCGGAAGCCTGTTTGCAGGGAACGTCGGAAGTGATTCTGGAATGTCCCGGCCCCCTGAAAGACAGTGTGACTTTGGATTTTTGCGGGATGGTCACCGTCCTGGATATGGGGGCGTCGGCGCCCGGCCGTTGCCGTTGAATGCTGACAATGCGACAGGCATCACAACTGTTGATCAAAAATTCCCGACCGTTCTGCTTTATTATGCGCGAACATTTCAGGGCGGCGGCTTGCGATGCGCCAGGCAACCCGGAAATCAAGACGCCAAGGGCGATGACCAGAGCGATGAATGACAGGCGACGGAGCATGGCCGAAAATATACTCCGTAATAGGTTAATTACCGGTGAATTTGAACGGTGAATAGCCGTCCAACGCCGTTATTTCGTCGCCGACCGATTCGCGCTCCTGTTCCAGGAACTCGGCCACGGCCCGACGGAATCCGGGGTCGGCGATCCAGTGAGCGCTGTAGGTGGTGTGGGGCAGGTAGCCACGCTGTAGCTTGTGTTGGCCCTGGGCGCCGGCTTCTACCTTGCCCAGGCCGTTTTCGATGGCGAATTCTATGGCCTGATAATAACAGGCCTCGAAATGCAGGAAACGGTAATGATCCAGACACCCCCAGTAGCGCCCGTACAGGGTATCGCCGCCAATCAGGTTGAGCGCTCCGCCAACCGGATTTCCATTGTGTTCGGCCATCACCAGCATAACCCGGTCGGCCAATCGTTGCCCCAGAAGCGTAAAAAACCGGCGGTTCAGGTAGGCCTGTCCCCATTTCCGGTCCGACGTATCGCGATAAAAGCGATAGAAGGCGTCCCAGTGACGCGGTTCGATGGCGGCTCCCGATAATCTGCTCACCTTTACACCGCTCGCCAGCGCCACCTTGCGTTCCTTGCGTATGTTCTTGCGTTTCCTCGATGTCAGCGTGGCCAGAAAATCATCAAAACAATCGTAGTTATGGTTAAGCCAGTGAAATTGCCGGTCGATGCGTTGCAGCAGGCCAAGCTCGCCGCAAATATCCCATTCCGACTTATCGATGAAGGTCATGTGAAACGACGACAGGCCCGAGTTTTCGGTAAGTTGCCGCAGACCGGAAATAAGGGTCCGTTGAATTTCCCGGCGGGTTTCCAAAGGTAGCGCCGGGTCGACCAGCAGGCGGCGCCCGGTTACCGGCGTGAAGGGTACCGCAGACTGCAATTTCGGGTAGTAGTCGCCGCCGGCCCGCTGATAGGCCTCGGCCCAGTTCCAGTCGAAGATATATTCGCCATAGGAATGGCTCTTCAGGTAAAGCGGGACGACGGCGATTGTTTTTCCACCGCCGTCTTCCAGCACCATGTGTTGCGGTCGCCATCCGGTCTCGCCGGCGACCGAACCGCTGTCTTCCAGCGCCGACAGGAAGGCGTGCGACAGGAAGGGATCATCATTGCCGGCGCAACGGTCCCAGGCGGTCGCCGGAATCTCGCCGATGGCGTTTGCAATCCTGATAATTGCAGCGTCCTGGCCATCGGGCATGGTCTATTCTATTTCGAAAACGCCATCGATTTCGACGGCGATACCCAGCGGCAGCGATGGTGCGCCGACGGCGAAGCGGGCGTGTCTGCCGGCCTCGCCAAAGACCTCGCCCATAAGATCCGAGGCCCCGTTAATGACCTTCGGCTGGTCGGTGAAAGCGGGCGTACAGTTAACAAATCCGCCCAGTTTGACAACCCGCTTAAGCCGATCAAGGTCTCCGCCACACGCGGTTTTGACCTGCGCCAGCAGATTGATGGCGCAAATTCTGGCGGCCTGATAACCGTCATCGACGCTCAGATCATCACCGACCTTGCCGATAAACTTCAATTCACCGTCGGCCATGGTGATCTGCCCCGATACAAACACCAGGTTTCCGGTGATGACATAGGGAATATAGTTGGCCGCCGGCGCCGCCGGTTCTGGCAAATCTATCCCAAGTTCGCTTAAACGCTGGTCCACGGTGCCGGTCATGTTTCGGGTTCCTGTATGATTTTATATTTTTATGTGGGTTTTTTCCGTCGGCGCCTCGCAGATAACGTCGGAACCGCGTTCCTGCAAGGATTTTCTGGCAAACGCCAGTTTGGCGTCGATATCGACATCGCCCTGGTCCGGGTCGTGATGGAACAAATACAGCTTCTTGACCTTCGCCCGGTCGGCCAGTTCGACGACTTGCGATACGCTGGAATGGCCCCACCCGACCTTGGTGCTATATTCGTCATCGGTGTAGGTGGTGTCGGTAATCAGCAAATCGGCGCCTTCGATAAACCGGATCAGCCGTTTCACATAAAACGGGTCGTAATGATCTTCGTCGGTTTCAAGGAACAATTCGTTGTCGGTGATATAGCAGACCGACCGTCCCTTGTATTCGACGCGGTATCCAAGACATTGCCCCGGATGGTGCAGCAACATGGTTTTGATGGTGATGCCGTTCAGATCAATGGTTTCTTCGTGCAGGTCCCGAAAGGTGACGCTGGAGGCGAATTCCTGAATGGTGATCGGAAAATAGACGCCGTCCATTTGCGCCGAAATCAGTTCATGAATGGTAATTTCGCCATGCCGCGGGCCGAAAATCTCGAAAATATTCCCCTGAATATAAAGCGGTGTAAAGAAGGGCAGGGCATTGATGTGATCCCAATGCGGATGGGAGAGGAAAATTTTAGCCTCGACCTTCTTCTGGCCCAGCCCCATAAGCCAGTTAGACAGCGGCTTGATGCCTGTGCCGGCATCGAAAATAAACAGCTCTCCACGGGCGAATTCCATGGTCACGCACGATGTATTGCCGCCGTATCGTACGCTGTCCGGCCCCGGCACCGGCAATGTGCCCCGGACACCCCAGAAGGATATGTCAATTTTATCCTTGATGTAGCGTTCGACCTTGTAGGCAAAATTCTTTTGGCTGATCGGCTTGGTGACGAAACCGTCGATACCGTTTTTGAAGGCCCGCTTGCGATCGAAATTATATGATTTCGAAGATACCAGAACGAGCCTGGTGCTATCCAAACTGGCTTCCTTGCGCAATCTGGCGCACAGTTCCATGCCATCCAGCCCCGGCATCATCAGGTCGCAAACGACACAATCCGGTTTCCCGGCGATAATTTCCGCGACGGCCTTGGTGCTGTCGGTACAGGTCAAGACTCGATGGCCCGCCGAAATCAGCAAATCCGCCATGAACTCGATCATATCCTGATCGTCATCGACTATGAATATGTCGTATATCGGTTTGTCAGGCATATTCGGACCACTTGGACCTATGTAAAGTCCTTATGACAAGGACGTTCGTTTCAAACATGTTCTTACCGCCGCAAGGTACATGAAAATCAAGGTGCAGGACAATAATAAGGATAGTCTCGTAGATTGTTGGACAACCTGATATCACCTTTGAAGCAGTTTGCGAAAAAAAAAGGGCGGCCCCGGGGCATTTAACCCCGGAGCGCGCCCAAGTTTCCCAGGGAGGATATCCCCTTAAAAACGCTATCCGTCTATGAACAGCCGCTGGTGCCGCCGCACGTCAGGCACTTGAGGCAGGTGCCGTTGCGGACAAGGGTGAAGTTGCCGCATTCGCCGCAGGGATCGCCTTCGTAGCCCTTCATTTTGGCTTCCCGGACCCGCCCCAGACGGTCGTCGGCGGCGCCGGTCATGCCGGGGTAAACCGCCACGGTTTCCGTCGCTATGGATCCCACAACCTGGGCCGTGCCGCCGCCGACCGCCGCGACCGCCGCCGTCTGGGCGCCGGCGGTCGCGGCGGTTTTGCTGTAGCCCTTGGCGCCCTTGATAACCAGGAACTTGGAGCGGACATAGCCTTTGCTGGCTATCCGCTCGACGGCCTCCATGGCTTCGGCTTCCGGGCTGACCGGGCGGTCGCCCTCTCCCCGGCCAATGCTGTCAGGGGTCAGGTCGTCGGGCACCACATGAGCCAGGTCGTTGCGGTCCAGATAGGACACCGCCAGTTCCCGGAACAGGTAGTCGAGAATTGACGTAGCCATTTTGATGGTGTCGTTGCCTTCGACGATGCCGGATGGATCGAAGCGGGTAAAGGTAAAGGCCTCGACGAATTCTTCCAGTGGCACGCCGTATTGCAGGCCGATCGATATGGCGATTGCAAAATTATTCATCAGGCTGCGGAAGGCGGCGCCTTCCTTGTGCATGTCGATGAAAATTTCACCAAGCCGGCCATCGACATATTCGCCGGTCCGCAAATAAACCTTGTGTCCGCCGACCACGGCTTTCTGGGTATATCCCTTGCGTCGGTGGGGTAGTCGAGCGCGACTGGTGAGAATTCTTTCGACTATCCGCTCGGCGATAATTTCGGTGCGAATGGGGGTGGTCGCCTCGGCGATTACGTCCAGGTCTTCCGGCTCAAGCAATTGCGTCTGCAATGGTTGCGACAGCTTGGAACCATCCCGGTACAGCGCATTGGCCTTCAATCCCAGCCGCCACGACAGCATGTAGGCTTCCATGCAATCTTCGATACCGGCATTATTGGGCATGTTGATGGTCTTCGATATGGCTCCCGAAATGAACGGCTGCGAGGCGGCCATCATGCGAATGTGGCTATCGACGGACAGGAAGCGCTTGCCCGTGCGGCCGCATGGGTTGGCGCAATCGAAAATTGCCAGGTGTTCGTCTTTCAGGTGCGGCGCTCCCTCCAGCGTCATCGAGCCGCAGACATAAATATTGGCCTGTTCGATCTGGTCCCTGGAAAAACCCACTTCGGCAAGAAGATCGAACGAGACATCATCAAGCTGCGCGGGCTTGAATCCCAGGGTTTCGGTGCAGAAGTCCTCGCCCAGGGTCCACTTGTTAAAGGCGAACTTGATATCGAAGGCTTCCGCCAGTTCCTTTTCGACCGCGTCGATGGCTTCATCGCTGAAGCCCTTGTCGCGCAGCGCCTGATGATTGATTGCCGGCGCCCCGTCCAGGGTGCCGTGGCCTTCGGCGTAAAGCTTGATTTCTTCGATCTGGCGGTCGGAATAGCCCAGCCGGTTCAACGCCGCCGGCACCATGCGGTTGATAATCTTGAAATATCCGCCGCCGGCCAGTTTCTTGAACTTGACCAGGGCGAAGTCCGGTTCGATGCCGGTGGTGTCGCAGTCCATAACCAGGCCGATGGTGCCGGTCGGGGCAATGACACTGACCTGGGCATTGCGGAAGCCATGTTCCTGCCCCAGTTCAAGGGCGCGGTCCCAGGCCGCCCGGGCGGCGCTGGAAAGTTCCGGGTCGGGTGAGCCTTCCACCGCCAATGGCACCGGTGAAATATTTAATTCCTCGTATCCGGCGGCCTCGCCATAGGCGGCGCGGCGGTGGTTGCGGATAACCCGCAACATGGCGTTACGATTATCCTGATAGCGCGGGAAAGCGCCCATTTCCGAGGCCATTTCCGCCGAGGTGGTATAGGCGACGCCGGTCATCAGGGCCGAAATAGAGGCGCAAATGGTTCGGCCCCGTTCCGAATCATAGGCGATGCCCGAGGCCATGAGATAGCCGCCGATATTGGCGAAGCCCAGTCCCAGGGTGCGGAATTCATATGACAGCCGGGCGATTCGTTCGGACGGGAACTGGGCCATCAGGACCGATATTTCCAGGGTCATGGTCCACAGTCGGACGGCGTGTTCGAACGCGCCGACGTCGAACGCGGTGTCATCGCCCGTCTTGTCCTGCAAAAAGGCCATCAGGTTGAGAGACGCCAGATTGCACGCCGTATCGTCCAGGAACATGTATTCCGAACACGGGTTCGAGGCGTTGATTCGACCGCTTTCCGGGCAGGTATGCCAGTCGTTGATGGTGGTGTCGAACTGCAACCCCGGGTCGGCGCAGGCCCAGGCGGCGTGGCCGATTTCCTGCCATAATTCACGCGCCTTGATACGTTTTGAAACGGCACCGTCGGTGCGCCGGATCAGTTCCCAGTCGCCGTCTTCCAGGACCTTTTTCAGGAATCCGTCGGTAATTCGCACGGTATTATTGGAATTTTGCCCGGAAACCGTCAGATAGGCTTCGGAATCCCAGTCCGTATTGAATACCGGGAAGGCTATTTCGGTATAGCCCTGTTTGGCGAACTGTATCACCCGTTGCACATAATTTTCCGGAATCATGGCGGCGCGGGCGGCCAAAATGGCGGTCTTCAGGTCTTTGTTCCTTTTCGGGTCGAAGCGCCACGAGGCATCTTCGGCGGGTTTTTTGTCGTCGTCGCCTTGCCGCTGGCAGGCCTGCATGATGGTGTTCATGTGAACCTCGGTTACCCGCGATCCGGTGACCAGGGCGGCTACTTTCTGTTCTTCATGTACTTTCCAGCCAATGAATTCCTCGATGTCGGGATGGTCGATATCGACGACGACCATTTTGGCCGCCCGCCGGGTGGTGCCGCCCGATTTGATGGCCCCGGCGGCGCGGTCGCCGATTTTCAGGAAACTCATCAATCCGGATGATTTGCCGCCTCCTGAAAGGTTTTCGTCCTGGCCGCGGACGCCGGAAAAATTAGAGCCGGTGCCGGAGCCATATTTGAACAGGCGGGCCTCGCGCACCCACAAATCCATGATGCCGCCATCGTTGACCAGATCATCGCTGACCCCCTGGATGAAGCAGGCGTGCGGTTGAGGATGTTCGTATGCCGACTTGGAGCGAACCAGTTTGCCGGTGCGGAAATCCACGAACGAATGGCCTTGGGCCGGACGATCGATACCGTAGGCCCAGTGCAGGCCGGTATTGAACCATTGTGGGGAATTGGGGGCGCCGACCTGACAGGCCAGCATATAGCGCATCTCGTCGAAATAGGTGCGGGCGTCGGCTTCGCGGTCAAAGAAACCGGCCTTCCAGCCCCAGTATGTCCAGGTTCCGGCCATGCGGTCAAAAATCTGCTTGGCCGAATTTTCTCCCGATGTCCGTTCGCTGTCGGCAAGTCCGGCCATGGCCTTTTCATCGGCAGTGCGACGCCACAGCCACGACGGCACGTCCTTTTCCCTGACCGTCTTCAATTTGGCCGGTACGCCGGCCTTGCGAAAGTATTTTTGCGCCAGCACATCACAGGCGACCTGCGACCACGCCGCCGGTACTTCCATTCGGTCCTGGCGGAAGACCACCGAGCCGTTCGGATTGCGGATTTCACTGGCCGTGTGGCGGAATTCGATTAAATCGTATGGTGATTCGGATTTGTTTGTGAACAGACGAGTGAGTCGCATGAAGCCCCCAATTGGCCCAGATTGTTATTGTCGGGCCGGTATCCGCTTGGCGCGGACAACGACCGGTGTCCATCAGAAGCCCCAGGCTTGGAATTTTCCCCCTTGAGCTCGTTCGTTCAGAGGCGGCATGGCCGCCAAAGCCCCGTATCCGGCGCCGCCGCCATGCAGCGTATCCAACAAAAGCCACTACATAGCGTATCTACCCAGGATCGAGGCACAAAATGTAGTTTAAGGATCGAAGGGACGCAACAGGATTTCCGGATGAAAGGATAAAAAAAATTATAAAAATAAATTCGGGTTGGCTAATTTGGAAATGATTCCAGTACATTCCGGGGGTGCGTTCAGGAGAACCATGAGTGCGCAAGTAAATTACCCGGGCGGCGTCATTGGTTAACCGGCTTTTTCCGGGGAAAAGGCAAACGGGCGCGTGTTTGCTGGGGTTGGCGGCGGATGGGCTGCCCCGGTATGGTTAACAACGGCGGAACCGCTGTTAAAATTGCAGCCGGCGAATCCCGCAAAACGATTACAGATATCTGGACCTCGCAGACCGCAAATGCCATATTTGCGCCACATGATTCCGCTATCCCTGAATGTTCCGGTCTGGCTTGCCGGTATTCGAACAAGAGGCGCAAATGAAAATCAGCACGGTTCTTACTATCTGGTTCAAGGGCGAACTGGTCGGCACGGATATATTTTCCAATCGCTACTATCGTTCGAAAGGGGCTAAGTTGAATAACAGGGAACGCCGCTGGGTACTTTATAAAGGCGATAACGATGCCTCGTCGGTACCGCCGGAATGGCATGCATGGCTGCATCACACATGTGCGGCGCCGCTGTCCGAAAGGGCCGCCGTGATTGCGGACTGGCAGCAGGAACATCGGCCCAATCCGACCGGCACCGCCGCCTCGTACCTGCCGTCCGGCCATGATTATCAGGGTGGGCACAGGGCGCCCGCCACGGGTGACTATCGGCGCTGGACACCCGAGTAGTCCCAGAGGACAGAAGCTTAGGCAATGCAGGTATCCGAGACTAAATCGATTATTGTCGGCGGGGTAGTGGTGTTGGCGCTCGCCTTGGTATTTGCATCAATTTCCGGCAAACGGGAACTGGCGACCGGTCCCGGTCCCGGAGAATACCGGATCAAGGCCATGTTCAACAGGATCGACGGTCTTCTGGAGGGCGATGAAGTACGGTTGGGCGGCATCAAGATCGGCGCGGTCACGACCCAGGCCCTGGACAAGGATTACCGGGCGATTATCGGCATGGACATAGCCAGCGATGTGAAGCTGCCAATCGATACCTCTGCGGCGATCCACACAGACGGCCTGTTCGGATCAAAATTTGTTATCCTGGAACCCGGTGGCGAGGAAGACCTGCTGGCCCCCGGAGACATGATTACCTTCACCCAGGACGCCATGATAGTCAGCGACTTGCTCGATCAGATTATCGCCCAGGGTGAACGTACGGCAAGGGAATCGGCGGCGGACCGGAAAAAACTAAGGGCCATCGAAAAAGCCATGGCGAAGGAAGGATCTGATTGAAGATGGGCAGGAACGCCATTGAAACCGTTATGGGCGCGGTCGTGCTGATGATGGCCGTGATGTTTATGTATTTCGCTTATACGACGGCCGAAATCAGGACCGTTCAGGGCTATAACGTCTCTGCCGCCTTTTACAAAATAGGCGGGCTGAACAAGGGCAGCGATGTACGCATCAACGGCATCAAGGTCGGCACGGTGACCAAACAGAGCCTGGACCCCGAAACTTATGACGCCGTCGTCAGCATGTCGATCAAGTCCAATATTAAATTGCCGGTCGACACCACGGCGGCGATCGCCAGCGAAGGCATCCTTGGCGGCAAGTATGTGCGGCTGGAACCGGGAACGAAAAAAACCTATATCGCCGATGGCGGATCCATCACCAAAATCAAGGATTTCAAATCGCTGGAAGATCAGGTCGGAAAAATTATCTTTCTGGCCACCGGTTCCGGTGAAAACTGAAACCGCTGGCCGTGTCTGAACAATCAGCGCAATCCTGGAATCCCGAGCGCTACGAGCGTAATGCCGGATTCGTAGCCGATCTGGGCGCCCCGGTGTTTGATCTTCTGGCGCCGGTTGCCGGCGAGCGCATCCTTGATCTGGGTTGCGGTCACGGCAAGCTGACCCGTAAATTTGCCGCCTCAGGGGTCGACGTTATCGGCGTGGACTCAAGCGAACAGCAGGTCGCCGCCTGCCGAAAACTGGGGCTTGCGGCGCGGGTCCTGAGCGGCGAAAACCTGGACTACGACAATGAATTCGACGCCGTGTTCTCCAACGCCGCACTGCATTGGATGAAACGGGCCGATCGCGTTATCGCCGGGGTTTTTCGCGCCCTGAAACCGGGCGGACGCTTTGTCGGCGAAATGGGCGGGACGGGAAATTGCAAACAGGCGACCGATGCTCTGGTCAATGCCCTGGCGAAGCGGGGAATCGATGCCGGGCCTTTGTGGCCCTGGTATTTTCCTTCGGCGGAAGAGTACTCGGGCAAACTAAAGGCGGCCGGTTTCCGGGTCGATCAAATTGAACTGATTAACCGCCCTACGCATTTACCGGGAGATTTGATCGGCTGGTTCGAGACCTTTGGCGAAAGCTTCTTATCCGGTATTCCGCCGGCGGAAAGGACGGAACTGCTGACCGAGGTGTGCAACGATCTGGCGCCGACGCTTAGGGATGCCTCGGGGCAATGGGCGGTGGATTATGTGCGCCTCAGGTTCAAGGCGGTCAAGTGACCGGGCGGATACTGCTGTTGTCCGCCGCCTTGCTGACATGGGGCCGTGGCCAGGCTCTGGCCGAGCCTTACGACACGGCGGTTTTGCAGGGGCTGAATAAAATCACGGCGCGGGTTTCGACGATCAATGCGCCGGTAGGTGATTCCGTTACTTTCGGGGTGCTGGAAATCATCGTGCGGACCTGCGACAAGCGACCGCCGGAAGATCCACCCGAAAGCGCCGCTTTTCTGGATATCTGGGAAGTCCAGCAGGGCGAACCGGCGGTCAGCATTTTCCGCGGCTGGATGTTCGCCTCGTCACCGGCTTTGTCGGCCCTGGAACATCCGGTATATGATATCTGGGTGCTTGATTGTAAAAACATGAAGCCGCAGGAATCCGAAAAATAACACCCGAATAGCGCCGGAGAAGTCTTTTTACTGCTCCGTGGGATGCCCGCTCAAGACATCTTCCATTGCCTTGTTCAACAGCTCCCGGGCCGGATTCAGGGGGAATTCACCGTCACTCGAAAGCGCCTCGCCGAGTCGTAACAGATAGTGCCTGGCCGGAATTTCAATGGCCCCGAATCGTTTCAGGTGCGGCGTCACGAACTGGGTGTCGAGCAATTTGGCGCCACCCAACCGAAGCCGCGCGACCAGGTGAACCAGGGCCACCTTGCTGGCGTCGGCGACACGCGAGAACATACTTTCACCGCAAAACGCACCCTTGAGCGATACCCCGTACAGGCCGCCGACCAGTTCGCCCTCCAGCCTGCATTCAACGCTGTGGGCCAGCCCCAGATGATGCAGGGCGCTGTAGGCGTCGATAATCTGGTCGTTGATCCAGGTCCCCTGATCTTCCCTGGGGGTTTCGGCGCAGGCCCTGATTACGGCGTCGAAATCGGTATCGGTCGAGACCTCGAAATGGCCCCGGCGGACAATTTTCTTCAGGGATCTGGGAACATGAAAGTTATCAAGAGGCAGGATGCCGCGCATTTTCGGATCAACCCAGAAAATACCCGGATCGTCGCGGCTTTCAGACATCGGAAATATGCCCGCGGCATAGGCCCTGACAAGGATTTCCGGGGTCAGTACATGTGATCCTGGTGTCGTCGTGTGGCTCATTAGGGGATCATTTATCGAGGCCGACGAACTTCTCCAGCCAGTGAATATCGTAATCGCCATTGACGAAATCGACTTCCGACATCAGGCGCTGATGTAGCGGCAACGAGGTGTCAAGCCCGTCTATGACGTACTCACCCAAGGCCCGTCGCAGACGCATCAGGCATTCGTTTCGATTGGCGCCATGGACTATCAGCTTGGCGATCATGCTGTCGTAATGGGGCGGTACCGTATAGCCGGAATAAATCGCCGAATCGACCCGGACGCCCATGCCGCCGGGGGCGTGGTAATCGCCGATGGTTCCGGGTGCGGGTACGAAGGTCTCCGGGTGTTCGGCGTTTATCCGGCATTCGATAGCGTGACCGGAAAAACGAATGTCTTCCTGCGTGTAACCCAGTGGCGCCCCGGCGGCGATACGAAGCATTTCGCGGACCAGGTCCAGCCCCGTTATCATTTCCGTGACCGGATGTTCTACCTGCAGTCTGGTATTCATTTCGATGAAATAGAATTTACCATTTTCATATAAATATTCGACAGTTCCAGTGCTTCTATAACCTAACTTACGAACGGCGTTTGCGGTAATGGTGCCGATTTCCCGGCGTACATCGTCGTTCAATGCCGGCGACGGGGCTTCTTCCAGTATTTTCTGGTGGCGCCGTTGCAGGGAACAATCGCGCTCGCCCAAATGGACGACATTTCCGAAACCGTCGGCGAGAATTTGAATTTCCACGTGGCGGGGCCGGGTCAGGTACTTTTCCATGTAGACTTCGCCGTTGCCGAAGGCGGCGGCGGCTTCGCTCTTCGCGGTTCTGATCGCCTCGCCAAGATCTTCGGCGCAATTGGCCAGCTTCATGCCACGCCCGCCACCGCCGGCAGAAGCCTTGATTAGCACCGGATAGCCGATGTTTTCGGCAATGGTCAAGGCGCTGTCGTTATCTTCGACCGCACCGTCGGAACCCGGCACGACCGGGATGCCGGCTTCCATGACCGCTTGCTTGGCGGCTATTTTATCGCCCATCAGGGCGATGTGTTCAGGTTTCGGTCCGATAAAAGTGAAACCGTGTTCTTCGACCTTGGTCGCGAATCCGGCATTTTCCGAAAGGAAACCATAGCCCGGATGAATGGCGTCGGCGTTGGACAGGGTAGCCGCCGTCAGAATAGCGGTTTCATTCAGGTAGCTGTCTTTCGCGGGGGGCGGACCTATGCAAATGCTTTCATCGGCCAGTCGCACGTTCATGGCGTTGGAATCCGCCGTCGAATGGACAGCCACGGTTCGAATGCCCATCTCACGGCAGGCCCGCTGAATGCGAAGCGCGATTTCGCCCCGGTTGGCGATCAGGACCTTTTCAAACATCGGGCATTACTCGATTATCATCAACGGTTCGCCGAATTCCACCGGTGTCGCGTTGCTGATGAATATCCGCGAAACCTTGCCGGCGCGGGCGGCCTTGACCGGGTTGAATACTTTCATGGCTTCGATCAGCACCAGCGTATCGCCTTCGTCGACCTGATCGCCGATTTTAACGAAGGGCGGCTCGTCGGGCTCGGCCGTGGTGTAGACCGTTCCGACCATGGGCGATACGACGACGCCGGGGTGTTCGCTGTGGTGATCTTCGCTGTCCGACAGCTCGGGGGCGGCGACCGGGGCGGGGACGGCAATGGCGGCGGCGACCTGTTTGCTGTTTTTTGACACGCGCAGGTGCCAGTCGCCGGCCCCGTATTCGATTTCGCTTAAACCGGTTTCATCGAGCAAACCGGCCAGTTGCCGCACCAGTTCGGAATTAATTTCGTTCTTCGATGTGGTTTTCTTATCTACCATATTTGAATATCTACCAACGTTATTTGAGTATTTTTTCCGCGGCGTCCAGCGCCATCTCGTATCCGTAACCGCCGAATCCGCAGATCATCCCACGGGCCGCTTTGGAAACATAGGAATGATGCCTGAATTGTTCCCGCTTGTGGATATTCGACAGGTGAACTTCAATAACCGGCAAGCCGCAGGACAGCAGGGCGTCCAGCAGGGCGACCGAGGTATGGCTGTAAGCGCCGGCGTTAACGATGACAAGGTCGAACGCGCCCCTGGCCTGCTGAACCCAGTCGACCAGTTCGCCTTCCGTATTGGTTTGCCGGAATTCGACCGCCATCCCCATGCTTTCGGCCCTGGCCCGGCAGGCGGCTTCGATGTCGGCCAGGGTCTGATCGCCGTATATATCGGGTTCGCGGGTTCCCAGCAAGTTAAGGTTAGGCCCGTTGAGGACCAGAATTCTTGAGGTCATGGTGTTCCCGGAATCGTCAGCCAATGTTTGGGAAATTGTATAACACGCACCGGAGGGGACTGTAACAAAGACTTTATATGTGTTTTTTTTAGGGCCGATCAGGAGCATACTCGGGCGATGTTTTATCAAGGAACGGTATTGCCAATGCAGATTACAATAAACGGTGAAATCAGGGATTTCGAAGCGGCGCTGAGCATCGAACAGCTGCTCGGTCGGATGGGGGTTGACCGGCGCAAGGTGGCGGTCGAACGAAACCTCGAAATAGTCGCTAAATCGACATACGGCGAAACTAACCTGAACGATGGCGACAGGCTGGAAATTGTCCATTTTATCGGCGGCGGGGCGCCGGATGGGGCCGGGCAGGGCAAGGACGAAGATGTGCTGGAGATCGCCGGGCGGCGGTTGACGTCACGGCTGATCGTCGGCACCGGCAAATATGCCGATTATCAACAAAACCGGCTGGCCGTCGAGGCTTCGGGGGCCGAGATGGTCACCGTCGCGGTGCGCCGGGTCAATCTTACCGATCCCGACCAGCCCATGCTGGTGGATTATGTATCGCCCGACAAATACATCTATCTGCCCAACACGGCAGGCTGTTTCACCAAGGAAGACGCCCTTCGGACCCTGCGTCTGGCGCGCGAGGCCGGCGGCTGGGATTTGGTCAAGCTGGAGGTCCTGGGCGATCAAAAAAGCCTGTATCCGAGGATGATTCAGACCCTGGAAGCCGCCGAGGCGCTGATCGCCGATGATTTCAAGGTGATGGTTTACTGTTCCGACGATCCTATTTTGGCCAAGGAACTGGAAGATATGGGCTGTGTCGCCATTATGCCGCTGGGCGCCCCCATCGGTTCCGGGCTGGGTATCCAGAATCCGGTCAATATCCGCCTGATCGTCGAACAGTCAAAGGTGCCGGTGATTGTCGATGCCGGCGTCGGCACGGCGTCGGATGCGACGGTGGCCATGGAACTGGGCTGCGACGGGGTGCTGATGAATACCGCCATCGCCGGGGCGCAAGACCCGGTGCGGATGGCGCGGGCCATGAAATATGCGGTCAAGGCCGGTCGCGACGCCTATCTGGCCGGTCGTATGGCGAAGAAAATGTACGCCGACCCGTCTTCACCGCTGGCCGGGCTGATATAATACCAAGGAGCACTGATAAAGACCCATTGAGATTCTCTCAGTGCTCCTTGGTATAAGGCTATTTTTCGGATTTCCTGACCGGCGCCATCATGAAGGCCGGCGTATGTTCGCCCATGCCGATGATCTTTTCCGGTGCGGGGGGCGGCGTTTTTGGTCGTGCCGCCGCCTGGTTCTTGCGTTCCGGCCTGGCCGTTTCCGTCGCCTTGGAAACATTCTCCGGAACTTTCCGGGCATCATCGCCCTGCCGGTCCGGTTTCTTTCTTTCGGCGCGCTCTCTGGGGGGGCGCTTGTGATCTTCCTTGCGCAGGGGGGCCGCCTGTTCCGTGCCGCCCAGATCAATTTTCGGAATATCGCGTCCGATCAGCCGGGTGATGGCGTCCAGATACTTGCCGTCTTCCGGCACCGCGATGGTAAAGGCATGGCCTTTCAGCCCGGCCCGGCCGGTACGTCCGATACGGTGGATATAATCTTCCGCATGGGTCGGCACATCGAAATTGAAAACATGCGACAGGGCCGGGATATCCAGGCCGCGGGCGGCGACATCGCTGCATACCATATAGGTCATTTCGCCGTTTTTGAATCTTTCCAGCATTTCCGTGCGTGCCGATTGCGGCATGTCGCCGTGCAGTTGTCCGGCCGAATAGCCGTGCCTGACCATGGAGCGATGGACGATGCTGACATCGCGTTTGCGATTGCAGAAGATGAGGGCGTCCTTGACATTTTCCCTGGCGATCAGCCGCCGCAGCGCGGCGCGTTTTTCCTTATGTCCGCCGCCTGGCCTTCTGCCGTCACCGTGGGCAACCATGACCAGCCCCTGGGTAATGGTTTCGGCGCTCAATGCCGGCGCCGCGACCGTAATTTGCTTAGGGTTCATCAGGAATTTGTCGGCCAGCCGGCGGATTTCCGGCGGCATGGTGGCCGAGAAAAACAGGGTCTGGCGCATCGGCGAAATCAACGAAACGATTTTCTCCACATCGGGGATAAAGCCCATGTCGAGCATGCGGTCGGCCTCGTCGATGACCAGCGTCTTGACATCGGTCATCAGCAGGCGGCCGCGTTCAAACAAATCGAGCAGGCGACCGGGAGTGGCGATCAACACATCGGGTCCGCGATCGACCAGCTTGATCTGCTCGTTCATGGAGGTTCCGCCGATCAGCAGGACCTTGGTCAGTTTGTGATATTTGCCGTAGGTATCAAAATTTTCGGCGACCTGGGAAGCCAGTTCGCGGGTCGGTTCCAGGATCAGCGAACGCGGCATCCGCGCCTTGGCGCGACCGGCGGCCAGAATATCGATCATCGGCAGGGTGAAAGACGCCGTCTTGCCGGTGCCGGTCTGGGCACAACCAAGTATATCACGACCCATCAGGACGACCGGTATGGCCTGTTCCTGAATTGGGGTGGGGGAGGTGTATCCGGCATCCTCAACGGCTTTGAGAACGTCGTCACCGAGTCCGAGATCAGAAAAATTCATATGGTTCCAGGTCGGCGGCGCGGTTAATTTGCGCCGGTACTTCCATTACTTTTGGTTCAGGAAAGGCGGATATTAGGCTTTCCGCGCCTCGAGTCAATGCCGTGGTGCGATTCATTGAAGCTTTATGAGCCGTCCTCTGCCGAGGAGTCGTGCAGACAGCGGGTCGGGAAGCCGGCTTGTTTCAATTTGCCGGTGATTTCATCGACATGGCGGCTATCCATTGTTTCGACCACCACATCGACATCGGCCTGTTTGACCGGCACGTCGTAGAACATGCGCTGGTGATAAACCTCGACAATATTGCCGCCGCTTTTGCCGATCAGTCCGCACACCTTGGCCAGGACACCCGGGGCATCGGTGATGCCGATGCGCAGACGCACCAGACGGCCTTCCCGGACCAGCCCGCGCAACAGGATGGACGATAGCAGACGGGAATCTATGTTGCCGCCGGAGACGATAATTCCGACCTTTTTCCCGATGTATTTTTCCGGATCATCGATCAGAGCGGCCAGGGTCGCGGCGCCGGCCCCTTCGACCACCAGACGCTGCACCTCAAGATAGGTCTGGATGCTTTTTTCAAGCGACGCTTCACTGACCAGGATATATTCCGATACCAGTTCCTCGATGATTGGGCGGGTGATATCGCCGGGGGTCTTGACGGCTATGCCCTCGGCCACGGTTTGCCCGCCGCATTTGTCGGCAACCCCCGCTATGGCGTTTTTCATGGACGGATAATTTTTCGCTTCGACGCCGATGACGGTTATGTCGGGCTTAAGGGCCTTGGCGGCGATTGCGCTGCCGGCGATCAGGCCGCCGCCGCCGATGGGAACCAGCAGGATGTCCAGGTCGGGATGATCGCTCAGCATCTCCAGGCCGACGGTGCCCTGACCGATAACAATCTTTTCGTCGTCATAGGGATGTATGAACTGTTTGCCGGTCTTTTCGGCGAAGGCTGTCGCGGCTTCCCTGGCTTCCGACAGGCCCTCGCCGGACAGTACGACCCGGGAATCCAGGTCTTCGGTGCGCCGTACCTTGGTGAACGGGGTTCCTACCGGCATGTAAATAGTCGCCGGGATGCCCAGGTTACGGGCGTGAAAGGCCACGCCCTGGGCATGGTTGCCGGCCGATGCGGCGACCACACCGGCTTTCCTGGCGTCCGCATCCAGACTAAGCAGCTTGACTAGTGCGCCACGGGGTTTAAAGGACGACGTGTGTTGCAGGTTTTCCAGCTTCAGGAAAATATCGAAACCGAGCATGCGGGACAGCGGTTCCGATATTTTCCTGAAGCTGGAAAACCTGCAACACACGTCG
>VAPL010465325.1_pt1 | contig 19111 bp, 19 predicted proteins | sample 3395061 | NCBI WGS metagenome assembly VAPL01 (sample SAMN08290444, study PRJNA428436) | hydrothermal vent metagenome | isolation source: Deep-sea hydrothermal vent chimney 2 | place: Pacific Ocean: Juan De Fuca Ridge | depth 2182 m m | reverse complement strand
GAGCAGGAAGGCTCATAATCTGCTCAACCAACACAAATGGTCCCCTTCCGGGTGGCCAAACAATCCAACAATCAGCGCGGGGAAATACTTCCTCGCGCTTTTTCTATGGATCGGGCCAACAGGCCAGCCCATGTGACCCATCAAACGTTAATGTTGCACCGGACCTTTGCCGCCCCGAAACCCTTGCCCTTTTGCCGCCCAACCCGTAGGAACCCGACAACCACTACCCCAAGGGCAAGCGCGCAATATTATGCCAATCCTGATCATGAAATTTGGCGGCACATCCGTTGCCACGCTCGATCGAATCCGGCGCGCTGCCAAACGTGTCGGGCGTGAAGTAGCGAACGGGTACGACGTGATCGTCATTGTTTCGGCCATGTCCGGCAAAACCAATGAACTGGTCGGCTGGGTTGACGAAACCGCCCCATTCTATGATGCCCGCGAATATGACGCCGTGGTTTCATCTGGCGAACAGGTCACCGCCGGGCTGATGGCGTTAACATTGCAGGAAATGGACGTGCCCGCGCGCAGTTGGCAGGGTTGGCAGGTGCCGCTGAAAACCAATTCCACCCACAGCGCCGCCCGCATCGAAGAAATCCAAAGCGAAAATATCAAAGCCAAGTTCGCAGAAGGCATGAAAGTCGCAGTCGTCGCCGGTTTTCAGGGCATCAGCCCCGAAGGTCGCATCACAACCCTCGGGCGTGGCGGATCAGACACCACAGCCGTTGCCTTCGCCGCCGCTTTTGGCGCAGAACGCTGCGACATCTACACCGACGTAGACGGCATCTATACCACCGACCCACGGATCAGTGAAAAGGCCCGGAAACTCGAAAAAATCGCCTATGAGGAAATGCTGGAACTGGCCTCGCTCGGGGCCAAAGTGCTGCAAACCAGATCAGTAGAACTGGCCATGCGCTATGGCGTGCGCCTGCGGGTGTTGTCGAGCTTTGAAGATAACAATGAAAACGCGGGCACCATAGTGTGTCCAGAGGAGGAAATCATGGAAAGCAACGTAGTGGCAGGTGTCGCCTTCTCCCGCGATGAAGCAAAAATGACCCTGATCTCAGTGGCCGACCGTCCCGGTATTGCGGCGGCAATCTTTGTCCCTCTCTCCGAAGCCGGGGTAAATGTCGACATGATTGTGCAGAACATTTCCGAAGAAGGTCGCACCGACATGACCTTTTCCTGCCCGGTAGACCACGTAACCCGTGCCCATAAAGCTATGGATGCCGCCAAGGAAAGTGGTGAAATAAATTTCCATGATCTGGTCGCGGACACGGATGTCGCCAAGGTTTCGGTCGTGGGTATCGGTATGCGCAGCCATGCCGGTGTAGCGGCGAAAATGTTCAAATCTCTCTCGGATGAAGGCATCAACATCAAGGTCATCACTACCTCAGAAATTAAAATTTCCGTGCTGATCGACCGAAAATACTTGGAGCTTGCAGTGCAGGCACTGCATGATGTCTTTGAACTGGAAAAGGCTGCCTGAGCTTTTGCCAACCGGCAGCCAGGCACCTTGGGCAGAGGGATAATGGCCGAACAAAGCGAAAGCGAAAGCCGCAAACTACTTGGCCGACTGCGCGATACATTGGCCGAAGACAGCGTCGGGCAAGCCCGGCTTGACCGCATCACCCATCTGATTGCGGACAGTAGTCGTTCTGACGTTTGTTCAATCTATCTGCTGCGCGACGCCGAAACCCTAGAGCTTTGCGCCACCGAAGGTCTGAACCCGGCCGCCGTCCACCAGACACGCCTGCGCATCGGTGAAGGTCTGGTGGGTCGCGTTGCCCGTCAGGGCACACCGGTAAACACCAAAAACGCCCCGCAAGCCAAGGGTTTCCGTTTTATGCCGGAAACCGGCGAAGAAATTTATTCATCGTTTCTGGGTGTACCGATCCAACGCCTCGGCGAAACCCTGGGTGTGTTGGTCGTACAATCCAAAGAAGCGCGGAAATTCTCAAGCGATGAAATTTACGGCCTCGAAGTTGTCGCCATGGTAATCGCCGAAATGACCGAACTGGGCGCATTTGTCGGTGAAGGCGCCGCCCTATCTGCGCGCCACCAGCAACCTGTAGTGTTCCCGGCAAGCGTCGGTCAGGAAGGCGTCGCCGAGGGTCATGTCTTTTTGCACGAACCCCGCGTCGTTGTCACCAACCCGGTGGCAGACGATCCCAAAGTCGAACTGATCCGCCTGCAAGAAGCAGTCAACACCCTGCGTATTTCGGTTGATGAGATGCTCGCCGTGGTCGAAAATAACAATAAGGAACAGGCGGAAGTCCTTGAAACCTATCGGATGTTTGCCAATTCCCGCGGTTGGATGCGCCGCATGGAAGAAGACATTACATTGGGCCTTTCCGCCGAAGCAGCCGTTGAAAAGGAACAATCCGTCGCACGCACAAGGATGTCGCAAGCCCCCGATCCCTACCTGCGCGAGCGCCTGCATGATCTCGATGATCTCTCGAACCGCCTGTTGCGTATCCTGACCGGTCAGGGCCAGCAAACCGGCGCTGAAATGCCGATTGATCCAATATTGGTCGCCCGCAACATCGGCCCCGGCGAATTGCTGGACTATGGTCGCGGTCTGAAAGGCATCGTGCTGGAAGAAGGCTCAGTCGGCAGCCACGCCACCATCGTCGCCCGCGCCCTCGCCATTCCACTGTTGATCCAGGCAAATCGCATCACCACCGAGGCACTGAACGGCGACCATATATTCCTCGATGGTGATCAGGGCGTCGTCCACTTGCGCCCCGACGACACCATCGCCGACGCCTTCCGTGACAAAATCGCAATGGCGGCCGAGGCCCAGGAACGCTACGCATCTTTACGCGATAAACCCGCCGAAGGCTTATGCGGCACCGTCATATCGCTACACATGAACGCCGGTCTGATGGCCGATCTGCCCTCGCTGCAAGGGTCCGGCGCTGAAGCTGTCGGATTATTCCGCACCGAACTCCAGTTTCTGGCCCGCAACCGCATCCCGCGTCGTGGCGACCTCGCTTCGCTTTATGCACAGGTTCTGGACGCCGCTGACGGCAAGCGCGTCGCCTTTCGAACCCTCGACATCGGCTCGGATAAGGTGTTGCCTTATATGAAGCCGCAGGATGAACCCAACCCGGCTATGGGTTGGCGCGCCATCCGACTGGGGCTGGAAAAAAAGGGCGTGATGCGGATGCAATTGCAGGCCCTGATCCGCGCCGCCAATGGGCGGCCACTAACGGTGATGTTCCCGTTCGTAGCACAGTTCGACGAATTTCGAGAGGCCCGCAAACAGCTGAACAACGAGGTTGTACGCGAAATGAACTTGGGCCATGTCGTACCGGAATCTGTGGAAATCGGCGCCATGTTGGAAACTCCAAGCCTTGCGTTCGCCCCCAAGCAATTCTTTGAAATGGCTGATTTTATTTCCATCGGCGGCAATGATCTGAAACAGTTTTTCTTTGCGGCTGACCGCGAAAATGAAAAAGTACGGCGGCGCTACGACACTTTAAACGTCAGCTTTCTGACCTTCATCCACCAGATTGTGGAACGCTGCGAAGAGGTCGGCACACCGCTATCGTTTTGCGGTGAAGACGCGGGTCGCCCAGTGGAAGCAATGTGTTTCGCCGCCCTTGGTATGAACACGCTGTCGATGCGTCCGGCCAGCATTGGACCGGTCAAACACCTGATACGACGGGTAAACCTTAAAGAACTGCGCGAAGTCATCAAAGAAGCCTGTAACAGCGGCGCGCAATCGGTGCGCCCGGCCGTTATGGAATGGCTACGCGCTCAATCATAGGGTGTCACCTCGCCCTGCACCCCGTCCCAGCCACCATCTGTCAGTGAAAACCCCAGCACCCGCGCCGGATTGGTTGGCGGTGGCATCTCAACACCGCACAAAACTTTAAAGCCAAACCGCTCATAATAGGGCGCGTCCCCAACTAAAATCACCCGGCTCCAGCTACGCGCCGCGCGCGCCAGACTATCGCCCATCAATATCGCGCCCAACCCCTCGCCTTGTCGCGTTGGATGCACCGCAATTGGCCCCAGCAACAACGCTGACTCACGGCCAACCCGTACCGGCCAATACCGGATTGCCGCCGCCAATATCCCGCCTGCATCCCGCGCCACCAGACAAAGCTGAGCCACCGGATCAACCCCATCGCGCAGGCGATAAGACGACAGCGCCTCGCGCCCCGGCCCAAAGCACAGGTCAAAGAGCGCCTCAACTTCCCACCAATCGGCGGCTATTTCCCTGTTTAAGGCGTACACCCCGGCCCCGCATTGCCATAATAAGACTGGAAAGCCTGCTAACACGCAGCTAATTCAGGGGCAACGAACAGAAAGCGCGAATATGTTTTATAAACCTGAATTGGGCCACGGCCTGCCCCACAACCCGTTCAACGCCATCGTAACACCGCGCCCAATCGGCTGGATTTCGACCCGCGGCAAATCCGGGCGCGACAACCTCGCCCCCTATTCTTTTTTCAACGCCGTCGCCTTTGAACCACCGCAGGTGATGTTCGCCTCAACAGGTGGCAAATCAGACCGAGATTTTGGCAAGGACAGCCTGGCCAATATCGATGAAACCGGGGTATTTTGTGTAAACATCGTCGAATATGCAATGCGCGACGATATGAACGCCACCTCAGGTGATCTCAGCGCCGACACGGATGAATTCGAAACCGCCCAAATAACCCGCGCAGAATGCGAAACCATTGCATGTGCCCGGGTTGCAATTGCCCCCGCAGCCCTTGAATGCAAACTCACCCAGATCATCAAACTCCCGGGCATTGCCAACTCAATGATATTAGGCGAAGTCACCGGTATCCACATGCGTGACGACTGCCTGAAAAATGGCCGCTTCGACGTCACCACATTCCGCCCCCTGTCGCGCCTCGGCTACCGCGATTATTCGGTGGTAGACAACATCTTTACCCTGAACCGCCCCGGCGACTAACCCGCCTTCTTCTTTTCAAAAATACCTGCCCCGCGCAGCGGCCCGCCCGCAGGGCTAATCAAATGCGCATGAAAGGCGCTCAATAAGATCAATGCCCCGCCGCAAACACGCCAGTTCGCACCGAATAATCCGCCGCGATCTCATAATCCGGATCATCATCGCTATCCACTATCAACTGCCCGGCGCGCGCCAGCAATTTATGGCAATCGCGGCTTAAATGACGCAATTGCAACTGCTTGCCGGCAGCCTCATACTTCGCCGCCATCGCCTCAATCGCGCTCAATGCTGACTGATCCGCCACCCGGCTCTCGGCAAATTCCACCACCACCTTGTCGGGGTCACTTTCCGGCGTGAACAGCTCATTAAACCCCTCAACTGAACCAAAAAACAACGGCCCGTGCAAACGATATACCTTAGATCCATCCTTGGTTTCATAGGTTGTCGCCGAAATCCGCTTGGCGTTCGACCAGGCATAGGCCAGCGCCGATACTACCACGCCAACCACCACAGCAATCGCCAGGTTGGTCACAACGGTCACCACCGTCACCAGCAAAATAACAAACGCGTCCGTGCGCGGCACCCGGCGTAATATCGTCAGACTGTTCCAGGCAAATGTGCCGATCACCACCATGAACATCACTCCGACCAGTGCCGCCAACGGTATCTGCTCGATCAAAGATGAGCCAACCAGAATAAACGCCAGCAAAAACAGCGCCGCCATGATCCCTGACATCCGTCGACGCCCACCGGATTTCACGTTGATCATCGACTGCCCGATCATCGCGCAACCACCCATACCGCCAAACACGCCGGTCACAGTATTCGCAACCCCCTGCGCCACGCATTCCTGTGAAGCACCGCCACGTTTGCCCGTAATCTCCCCCACCAGGTTCAGCGTCAGCAGGCTTTCAATCAGCCCAATCGCCGCCAGCACAAAGGCAAACGGAAAAATTATCTGCAATGTCTCATAGTTCAATGGCACACTTGGAATATGGAATAAAGGTAGCCCACCTTTGATCGACGCCAGATCCCCAACACGCGGCACGTCCAGCCCAAAACCAATTACCGCCGCCGCGACAATCACAATCCCTGCCAACGGCGCCGGAATAGCCGCAGTGATCTTCGGCGTCACCCAGATAATCGCCATCGTCAGCACCACCAGCGCCAGCATAGTATACATCGCCAGCCCGCTCAGCCATTCACCCCCGGCCATCCCATGGCCCGCAATCTCGCCTGACCCGGGCACCTGAAACTGCGTCAGTTGCGCCAGAAAGATCACAATCGCCAAGCCGTTCACGAAACCCAGCATCACCGGATGCGGCACCAGCCGGATGAACTTGCCCAGATGAAACACCCCGGCCAAAATCTGTAATATCCCCATCAACACGACGGTTGCGAACAAATATTCCACCCCGTGCTGCGCCACCAGCGCAACCATCACCACGGCCAAAGCCCCGGTGGCCCCGGAAATCATCCCCGGCCGGCCACCAAAAATCGCCGTGATCAGCCCAACAATAAACGCCGCATAAAGCCCGACCAGCGGATGCACCCCCGCAACAAACGAAAACGCCACCGCTTCCGGCACCAATGCCAGCGCCACAGTCAGCCCCGACAGAACTTCGGTCTTGATCAAAAGCGGGCTTAACAGGCTGCGGTCAAACGCAATCTCGGGAACGGAAAGGCGTCTGGCAAAGCTCGCCAGTGGTGATTTTTTCAAAGGGTTTTCCAATGTTTGGGTGTGGTTCGCGAATGGCGCATCTTTAACAGGGCTTAATCAGTAAATGAACCACCACAAATGGGATGCTGCCATGTGCCACAGGCAGGGTTATCCCAAACACCGGCAATCCTTCAGGCCAATGGGATTGTGTCCTATTCTCTGGTTTGCAAGCCATTCAGATCATAGTTGTCGGCAACCGGATAATCAGGCTCTGCGCGATATTTTGGGTCGGAAATGATACAGCCCTCACCGCAAACCAGCGTGGCACGCTTGGTTTTTGCGGAATTGTACCAGACTCGCCCCCCCGGCGTTGCGACATAGCCATCAATGCCCTCAAGGACATCTGCGCGTAAATCATCATAGGACGGAACTTCGCTGTCGTAATCCGGCGCATAGGCGGCATGGGTGTGGTAGGATGCAAGTATGTCGGCGTCATCAACCGGTTCATCCGGGCGGCAGCCGTCATCCTGGCCCTGCAGCGGCGGGCTGGCGGCCAATTCACCTTCACTGTTTACAATGATAAACCCGCAATACTCTCGGTTTTCGGTAATCGAGCGCTCCTGCAATGTAGCAAGGAATGACATAACAAATTCCACTTCTGCCACAGTGCGGGGTTGTACCCGCCCCTGATAGGCGACTTGCTGTGGATCCTGATCACACCCGACCAGAACAAATGCCAACACCGCCACATTCAGCCCGGCGAATCTAAATCCCATATCGTGCTCTCCCTGATGCGCTTATCGCTGCCAATCAAATAGCAGAACCGACAATACACAAGGGTGACATAACGCTGATTCGTGTCGAAATAACACTTCGATCCGGGTATTTTCCGAAGTAATTTGGTTCCATTGACGCATCAAATTATACAAGTTGGCGATATGCAGAAATTTTTCGGGTTTCCGGGGCTGTCATCCGTCAGACATTTGCCCTAGCATTTTCGGGAATCTTCGCAAGGAAAATTGGAAATGCAAACCATGATCGGCGTTATCGGCGGCTCGGGCGTCTATGAAATTGACGGGCTGAGCGACGCCAATTGGCAAACCGTTGAAACCCCCTGGGGCAAGCCTTCGGATCAGGTACTTACCGGCTCACTGGACGGTGTGAAAATGGCGTTCCTGCCGCGCCACGGACGCGGCCATGTGCATTCGCCCACTACCGTTCCCTATCGCGCCAATATTGACGCGCTTAAGCGTATCGGGGTGACAGATGTGATCTCGGTCTCCGCCTGTGGCAGTTTTCGTGAAGAAATGGCACCCGGAGACTTTGTCGTTGTAGATCAATTCATTGATCGCACAATAGCACGCGAAAAATCGTTTTTCGGCACCGGCTGCGTGGCCCATGTTTCCGTCGCTCACCCGACCTGCTCGCGCCTCTCGGATGCTTGTTTCAAGGCGACCACAGACCAGGGCGTTACGGTTCATATGGGCGGTACTTACCTGGCGATGGAAGGCCCACAGTTTTCCAGTCTGGCCGAGTCAAAAATGTACCGCGAAAGCTGGGGGGCAGACGTGATCGGCATGACCAACATGCCCGAAGCCAAACTGGCCCGCGAGGCCGAGCTTTGTTACGCATCCGTCGCCATGATCACCGACTATGATAGCTGGCACCCGGATCACGGCGAAGTTGAAGTGTCAGAAATCATTAAAATTTTGACCGGCAATGCCGACAACGCCCGTGGTCTTGTCACCCGACTGCCGAACCTGCTTGGGGCAGACCGTCCCCCCTGCCCACATGGCTGCGACCGCGCCCTGGAATACGCCGTCATGACCGCCCCGGATGCGCGCGACCCGGGTCTTGTGGCGAAGTTGGACGCTGTAGCGGGCCGAATTCTGGGGTGAGACTAAGTGGTCTTGATATCGCAAGATTTGCCGCTTTTATTGGCATGGCGCTGGTCAATTTCCGCATTGCTGCGGGGATCAGCCCCGACAACAGTTTCGAATCCGATTTCATCAGCCTGTTTGAAGGTCGCGCGGCAGCGCTGTTTGTAGTGCTGGCTGGCATCGGTTTTACTCTGGGGCGGTTTAACATCATCGTCACGCTGAAACGGGCCCTGTTTTTGTTTGGTTTAGGTTTGATAAACCAAACAATATTTGAGGCTGACATCATCCATTTCTACGCGCTGTACTTTGTGGTGGCACTGCCATTTGCCGGGCTTAGCGGAAGAAGCTTTCTTCTTTTGGCCGTCATCACATTGCTGATCAGCTTCGCCGCATTGATCGGACTGGATTATGAAAAGGGCTGGAACTGGGACACGCTGCAATACGATGATTTCTGGACCTTCTCAGGATTTATACGGAATAGTTTTTATAATGGCTGGCATCCGGTTTTGCCTTGGGTCGCATTTTTCTTTGTCGGCATGTGGGCGGGCAAACTGGAACTGGGGCATCGGACTATTCAATTGCGATTAGCAATCAGCGGCGCACTTGTTTCAATCGCAGGCGGGATAACAAGCTTCTGGTTGACTTCCTTTGATCCGCAACTGGCCGAAATTGCCGGGACCAGCCCTATTCCACCGGGTCCGCTATACATTATTGCTGCGGCCGGAAGTGCTGTATCTGCCGTTGGTCTGTTTCTATTTCTGACCCCATTGCTAGAGCGGATTGGCGTGGCCCACTTGTTCAGCGTACCCGGCAAAATGAGCCTCACGCTCTATATCGCCCATATTCTGTTGGGCATGGGCCTGTTGGAGGCATTGGGGCTACTCGACGGTTCTCTTGGTAACCGTATAATACTGATCTATGCGCTGACATTTTGCACATTTGCCGCGTTGTTCGCCCTTCTCTGGTTCTCTAGACTACGGCGTGGGCCACTAGAGGGGCTAATGCGACGAATGACAGAGGGATAAAACGTGTCAAGAATGCAGGTCAAAGACTACATCCGCACTATCGTCGATTTCCCCCATGAAGGGATCATGTTTCGTGACGTGACCACATTGTTTGCCGACCCGCGCGGCTTTCGCATGGCGGTTGATCAGCTGTTGCACCCCTACGCCGGCATGCAGATCGACAAGGTCGTCGGGTTGGAAGCTCGGGGTTTTATTCTGGGCGGCGCAATTGCACACCAACTGACGGTTGGCTTTGTGCCGGTACGTAAAAAGGGCAAACTGCCCGGTGCCACGATCAGTCAGGAATATAAGCTGGAATACGGCGAAGCGATCATGGAGCTGCATTCGGACGCCCTGCAACCCGGTGAAAAAGTGCTGATGGTTGACGATTTGCTGGCCACCGGTGGCACGGCTGAAGCCGGGATAAAACTGATCGAGCGTCTGGGCGCAGAGGTGATCGGCTGCGCATTTGTTATAGACCTACCAGAACTTGGTGGACGTAAAGTGCTGGAGGACCTGGGCTTTGATGTCCACGTTCTTTGTGACTTTGAAGGCGAATGAAGGTTTTGGTAACCAATCACTGTTAGATCGGTCTTGCCTGCTGGGAGCAGGCGCTGCTTGTAACCACATGTGAAATATCACATAGAACCGCCCCGCCAGTCCCCCGGCGGGGCGGTTTGCTTTTGGGTGGCTGGGCCAAGGGGCTTCGCGCCACGGATTTTATCCCGGCCCTTTCGGGCCATTGGATGCAAGCGGCACGAGTATTTTAGCAAAGAACGTTCAGGGCGCGGGGAAAATTACGCCGGGGTTCATGATGCCGTTTGGATCAAGCGCGGTTTTGATCGCGTGCATCACGGCCAGCTTGGCTGGGTCGGCGTAGCGTTGCAGTTCAGTGGTTTTCAACCGGCCGATACCATGTTCGGCGCTGAACGAACCGTCAAATTCTGCAACGAGGTCGTAGACCATCTGTTTGATTTTCTTACCCTTTCCGGGGTAGTCGGTTTTTGTCAGGCCTTTGGCAGGGAAGACATTGAAATGCAGATTGCCGTCACCAAGATGGCCAAAACTATTGATGCGGTAATTTCCCTTTTTTCCAATGAGTTCTGAAGCTTTCTGAATGAATGCGTCAATCGATCCGACCGGCAGCGAAATGTCATGCGACACCACCGGGCCTATCAGTTTGTTGGCCAGTGGAATTGTCTCGCGGATGGTCCAGAACTCCTGGCGTTGTTCCTGATTTTGCGCCACCAACCCGTCACTGACCAAACCTGCGCCCTGTCCGGCAGTGAAAATTTCCGCCAGTTTTTCATTTGGATCAGCATCCCCTGCCAAGCCAAGGTCGATCAAAACTGACCAAGTGGGTTGTGTTTGGAATGGCTGGCGAATTTGCGGCATGGTTTCGGCAAGAAACTCCAGCCCGGTGCCGTGGATCAGCTCGAACGCTGAGATACTATTGCCAACAATCCCCCCGGCAATCGCCAGCAAATCAATTGCTGCTTTGGGGCTTTTCACAACCATCAGCGCCGCGCCCTCTCGGGTGGGGCGTGGGAACAGTCGTAATGTTGCCGCAGTGATAACCCCAAGGGTGCCTTCCGCGCCGATCAGCAGGTTTTTCAGATCATAGCCGGTGTTGTCTTTGCGCAGGCGTTTCAACCCATGCCAGATCCGACCATCAGGCAGCACAGCTTCCAGCCCCAGGCAGAGATCACGGGCATTGCCGTAGCGCAGTACATTCACCCCACCTGCATTGGTGGCTAGGTTACCGCCGATCTGACAGCTGCCCTGCGACGCTAGCGACAGCGGAAACAGCCGATCAACATTTTCCGCCGCGATTTGAACGTCTTGCAGGATTGCCCCGGCTTCGGCAATCATAACACTGTCGTCCGGGAGGGTTTCCCGGATGGCGTTCATTCGTTCAAGCGACAGGATAATTGGCACTGGACCACCGGGCATCAACTGCCCACCCACCAGACCGGTGCCACCACCAAACGGCACCACCGGGATGCGGGCCTTGTTTGCGGCCCTGATAATTGTACTAACTTCTTCGACATTTGCCGGGGCAAAAACCTGACCGGCCTGCCCCGGTGCGATGCCGCGTGGATCGCTCAGGTAATGGGGGGCAGTTTCTTTGAATGCAGCCCCCGGAAGATGCTTTCGCAACCTGTCCAAAAACGCCTCGGTGACCGGGTTCAGCGTCATATGCTCTGCGCCAGTTCCAGAATTTTATAGCGAGATCGCAGGTTTAACACGACCATCGGTAGCTTATTGTGACCGCCAATATTCACACCGCGCAGCAGGGTTATCCAGACATTCATCACTTAATCCCTTGCAAACACACCGGATCAGCTGGTTACCGTCCTGCCACGCCGATCATTGCGCAGGTTTGCATAAAGCACATGGTTGCGCCAGCGCCCGTTAATCTGCAAATAGCTTTGCGCAACGCCTTCGTATTTGAACCCGGATTTTTCCAGCACCCCGCGCGAGGCGCGATTTTCGGGCAGGCAGGCGCTTTCGACCCGGGACAGGTCAAGTTCGGTGAAAGCATAGTTTACAATTGCGCTCAGGGCTTCCTGCATGAGCCCCTGGCGGGCGAATGCAGCGCCTGTCCAATAACCGCAGGTACCGGTTTGCGCCGGGCCACGGCGGATATTGTCCAGTGTGATTGCCCCCAGCAAGGCATCATCGCCGCGCCGGGTCAGGAAAAGCGGAACAGCCGTGCCGTTGCCGATGGACCTTTGCGCCCAGTAGACCCGGTTGGTGAAGGACTTGCGTGACAGGTGATCCATTGCCCAGACCGGTTCCCATGGTTTCAGGAAATCTTCACTGGCGCGGCGCAGGGCCGTCCACTGGCGAAAATCAGAATGTTGTGGCGCGCGCAATACCATGCGTTCGGTTTCGATCCGAACCCGATTGCGCCGCATCAGCATCAGGCGGCAAGCCTTGCACTCAGATCGCTTAAACGGGGTGCGGATTTTATCGGACCATAAAGCGCCATAGCCGGTGATCGCAGGGTTAGCTGCGCAGTGTGTTCACGAACTTTAGTCGTGGTTACATCATCAATACGGGCGACGGTTTCATCCAGATCTGGCACCTTGCCCCAGATAGCCACCATTCGCGCCAACCGTTCGGCGCGCGATGACGGGCTTTCCAGCCCCATCAATAGCCCTGCCTTTAGCTGGGTCCGCGCCCGTGCGACCTCGACCTCGGACATATCATCAGCCGCACGCTTTAATTCATCCACCGTGATCGTTGCCAGGTCACCAATTTTTTCAGCACTGGTGCCCGCATAGATCGTGGTCATGCCGGTATCTGCATACGCCCCGGCCTGGGCAAAGATCGAATAACAAAGCCCGCGTTTTTCACGGGCCTCCTGAAACAGCCGCGAAGACATGCCGCCACCAAAGGCAGACGAAAAAACCTGCGACGTGTAAATTTCGTCGTCATGGTAGCTTGGACTTTCCAAGGCCAGGGCGAAATGCACCTGTTCCAGCGGTTTATTCTCGCGCCGCTCACCGCCCTGAAAGCTTGCCTTTTCAAGCACCACTTCCTGCCCCGCCTGCAAGCCGCCAAACAACTTTTCCGCCTCGCGCACGATGGCATCATGATCAACAGCCCCTGCCGCCGACAGGATCATCCGGTCCGGGCTATAATGCTCACTTACAAATCCGGAAAGGTTATCGCGGCTGAATGCTGACACCCGCTCAGTTGGCCCTAAAATCGTGCGCCCTATGGGCTGATCCGGGTATGCGGCCTCTTGCAGCCAATCGAAAATCACATCGTCCGGCGTGTCCAGCGACTGGCCGATTTCCTGCAGGATCACGCCGCGCTCAATCTCGATCTCGGCTGGGTCAAACACCGGGTTCAGCACAATATCGGCGATCACATCCAGCGCCAGCGGCACATCGGCCTGCAACACGCGCGCATAATAGGCGGTCAGTTCGCGGCTGGTATAGGCGTTGATAAAGCCGCCAACGTCTTCAATCGCTTCAGCAATCTGCAACGCGCTGCGCCGCTTTGTGCCTTTGAACGCCATATGTTCCAGAAAATGCGCGATGCCGTTTTGCTCGAGCCGCTCATGGCGCCCGCCCGCATTGACCCAGATCCCGATTGAGGCCGATTGCAGCCCCGGCATATGTTCCGTCACAACCCGAAAGCCGTTGGATAATGTATGTAATTTCACGCTCAACGCTTAATCCGTTCCCGCACCAGTGTTTCAATCTCGCTCAGATCATTCTTAACCTGCGTCATACGCTCAGGCCGCTCATGTATATCTGCCATATGTGCCGGCAATTCCGGGTGCAGACCGATCGCGGCATTCACCGCTTTGGGGAATTTGGCCGGATGCGCAGTGGCAAGCGTGATCATTGGGGTCGAGCCAGTGACATGTTCCTGCGCCACCTTAACGGCCACCGCACTATGGGGGCACAAAACCTCACCGGTGCGGGCATACATTTGGCGGATTGAGGCGATTGTTTCATCCTCAGATGCGCAGCCCGAAGCGTATAAATCACGCAGATAGCCAATCGCCCCTTGCGAGATGTCAAAGCCGCCGCTGGTTTTGAGCGCATCCATCTGCTGCGCAACCGCGCTGCCGTCCGAACCGTAAGCGTAAAACAAGGCCCGTTCAAAATTCGATGAAACCTGAATATCCATTGATGGGCTGATCGAAGGGGTGACGCCTTTGGTGGTATAAGACCCGCTGGTCATCGTGCGGTGCAGGATGTCATTTTGGTTGGTCGCGATCACCAGTTGCTCAATCGGCAGGCCCATTTGCCTGGCAATAGTCCCGGCAAAAATATCACCAAAATTGCCTGTTGGCACCGTGAAACTAACCGCCCTGTGCGGCGCGCCCAAAGACACAGCCGAGCTGAAATAATACACCACTTGCGCCAGAACCCGCGCCCAGTTGATTGAATTAACCCCGGCCAGTCGCACCTCATCACGAAAAGTGAAATCGTTGAACATGTCTTTCAGCTTGCCCTGGCAATCGTCAAAATCCCCATCCAGTGCCAGCGCGTGAACATTGCTTTCAACCGGCGTTGTCATCTGGCGGCGCTGCACATCCGACACCAACCCATCCGGGAACAGGATGAACACATCCACCGCGTCCAGACCGCGAAACGCCTCAATCGCTGCCGATCCGGTATCGCCCGAGGTCGCGCCAACGATCGTCACCCGTTCACCCCGGCGCGCCAGCGCGCTTTGGAATAACTGGCCAATAAGCTGCATCGCAAAGTCTTTGAACGCCAGTGTTGGACCGTGGAACAGCTCTAGCAGGAAATGGTTTGCGCCCAATTGCACTAATGGGGCGCGGGCATCATGGCGAAACCCGGCATAGGCGCGCTCTATGATGTCGCTGAACTCGGCGTCACTGAACGTGTCACCCACAAACGGTCGCATCACCCGAAACGCAGTCTCTTCATAGGACAAACCGGCCAAAGCCGCGATATCGCCTTTTGACATGGTTGGAATGCTTTCGGGGACATAAAGCCCGCCGTCGCGCGCCAGCCCGGTCAGCATTGCTTCTTCGAAATTTAGAACAGGGGCCTGTCCGCGGGTCGAAATATAACGCATGATTTTTACTTCTTCAGTTAATTTGGCGCTTGATACGCCACAGCAGGTAGACTGTCATCCCAAACCAGACAGCTGCCATCAAAAACCACGTAATTGCGTATTCCCAGTGCTTATTTGGTATCGATGCGGTGTTCACAGGAAACGGTACAACCGCGTCACCAGTGTCACCACGCGCTACAATCATCACCGCTTCCGTATCCAGTGCGACCGCCAAAGCTGCCACATCGCGGGCAAACCAGATTTTGGCACCCAGATCGGGCTCGGGTGTGTAGCTGTCAATCTCATCCGGCCAGTCCAGATTACCAACAACCGTCAACCTTTTCGCGGCCCGCACATCGTTTTTCGCCGGAATCGGAATAAATCCCCGATCCACTAAAACCCGCCGCCCGCCAGTATCCATTGCCACAATCACCCGGTATCCGGCACCGGTATCTCGATTACTGGCAAGCACATGGATTTCATTTGCACCCAACACACCGGTAACAGACACGGCCAAAAACCGATGTTCTTCTGAATTCGCATTCTCCGGCAACGCCACAGGATTGCCATCAATCTGCGCATCTATTTCCGCCAGATAGCTTTGCTTCCACGCCAACCGCTGTACCTGCCAGGTGCCGAGCCAGAGCAAAACCCCAACCCCCAGCAGCCCAACTATCAGCGGCCCCCAAATACGTTTCATCACCGATCCCTCAGACAAATGGCGCGGGGAATCTACCCCCCACGCCATTTCTTCTGTTTCAAAATATCCTCACCGAAGGCCAGAGGTTCTTAGCCGCCCCAGATATAAACAGCAGCGAACAGAAACAGCCAGACCACATCTACAAAGTGCCAGTACCAGGCGGCAGCTTCAAAGCCGACATGGCGCTCTTGGGTAAAGTGTCCCTTCAGGGCGCGCACCAGACAGACTCCCAGAAAGATCGTGCCGACCAGAACGTGGAAACCGTGGAAACCCGTGGCCATAAAGAACGTCGAGCCATAAATATTCCCCGAGAACCCAAACGCCGCGTTACCGTATTCATAGGCTTGGAAGAACGTGAACAAGGCGCCCAGTAAAATCGCGATGATCAAACCGTTAACCATATCTTTGCGGTTATTTTCGTGGGCAATCGCGTGGTGCGCCCAGGTCGCGGCCATGCCGGAACACAGCAGGATTAGCGTGTTAATCAATGGCAGGTGCCATGGATCAAAGGTTTCGATTCCGACCGGTGGCCAAACCCCATCTATGGCAGGAGAATCCGGGCCCATCGGGTACATCGCGTGTTTGAAGAAGGTCCAGAACCATGCGGAAAAGAACATGACTTCTGATATGATAAAGAACAGCACGCCATAGCGCAGGCCAATCACCACAACAGGGGTATGATCCCCCACATGGGATTCTGTCACCACATCCGCCCACCATGCGTACATGACATACAGAACGCCAACAAACCCGATCAGACCGATAAACGGTGTCCCGTCATGGAACCAGATAACGGCTCCAAAAAACATGATGAACCCTGAAAGCGCACCCAGAAACGGCCAGACTGAGGGGTTCAGGATGTGATAGTCGTGGTTCTTTTCGTGTGCCATTTGGGGCCCCTGTTTTATCGACTTAGTTGGATTGTAGCGAAGCGCGGTCCGAGTCATCGGCATATTCTTCGGGCAAGTCAGTTTCGTGGAAAGTGTAGGAGAGCGTGATGTGATTTATAAACTTCGCGTCCCGGTCGGTGGTGATGTCCGGGTCAACGTAAAACGTCACCGGCATCATCGCCCGTTCTCCGGGGGCAAGGATTTGTTCTTCAAAACAAAAGCAATCAATCTTGGTGAAAAACCCACCCGCCTGATACGGCACCACATTATAGCTGGCGGTGCCGGCAATTGTGCGATCTGTTGGATTGTAGGCCTCATAGAACGCCAATCCGGTTTCACCGATTTTCAGTTCCATTTCGCGCACCACGGGTTTGAATTCCCACAGCATTCCGCGTTCCAGTGAGGCGTCAAAGCGAATGGTGATGGTCTGATCCAGTATCTCATCTGACCCGGCATCTGCCACACCAGTAACGCCGCCAAAGCCGGTAACGCTGCAAAACCAGTTGTAAAACGGTACCGACGCCCATGCCAGCGACCCCATAAGCAAAACCACACCCACAGTTTGTGCGAGGGTTTTATTTTTGCCTTGCAGCCTCATTCAGACGCTCCCAATTGATCAGCGCGGAACTGATGGTCAAAGCCTTCGGACGGGTCGCCCCGGGTCAGTTTGGCCACGGTCAGTGCGAATACCAGAATAACAAATCCACCCAGAACAAGGCCAACGCCAAGGTTGCGCGAAAACCGGCGCTGATGGATTTCGTGTTCAGGTGTGATGCCCATCACCAGCCCCCCAGTCCATAGGTTTTCAGCGTGGCTTCTATCAACAACGCGCCAAAGCTCAGGAACAGATAAATCAGTGATACTTTAAAGAATGCCTTTTCAACCTTGTACTTGTCGGCTTCGGCAGCTTCTTCGCCGCGTTGCCAGATTGCAAACGCGCCTTTCAAAAACCACAGATTCATTACAACGGCGATAGCCATATAGGTCGGCCCACCAATCGATGTCAGACCAAGCCCAATGGATACCGGCACCAGCAGCACCGTATAGGCCAGGATATGCTTGCGGGTGACGCGACGCCCGTGAGTCACGGTCAGCATTGGCACACCGGCTTTGGAATAGTCTTCCTTCATAAACAGCGCCAGCGACCAGAAATGCGGCGGTGTCCAGATCAGGATCAGGGTGAACATCAAAACGCTTTCAACCGACACGCCTCCGGTAACAACTGCCCAGCCGATCATTGGCGGGAACGCCCCGGCGGCACCGCCAATAACAATGTTCTGCGGTGTCCAGCGCTTTAGCCACATGGTGTAAACCACGGCGTAAAAGAAAATCGTAAAGGCCAGTAACCCGGCAGCAACAATATTAGCCGCCAGTGCCAGCATCACCACAGCCATCACCGACAGGGTGATACCGATAGCAAACGCCTCACCGGCTTTGACCTTGCCGGAAGGCACCGGGCGACCGATTGTGCGTTTCATCACCGCGTCAATATCAGCGTCGTACCACATGTTCAGCGCACCCGAGGCCCCCGCCCCGACAGCGATGAACAGGATGGCCGCAAAACCAACAACCGGGTTGATCCCACCCGGGGCCACCAGCAGACCGACCAATGCCGTGAACACAACCAAAGACATCACCCGCGGCTTTAGCAGTGCGAAGTAGTCGCCAAAACTGGCTTCATTTTCGTGGCTTATGGCGTTTACGTCAGACATTCACAGCCTTTGTTGGCGTTAACTCGGTTCGATCAGGGCGCCTGTAGCCGCGCCCCACAAGGTTAGTCATTTGAAGCAACTGTGACACTTTGGGGAACGCCTGCATATTCTGCAATCGCACCCTTCAGCCATTGATCATAGACTTCCTGGCTTACGACTTTCACAGTAATCGGCATATAAGTGTGATCCTTGCCGCACAGCTCTGAACATTGGCCAAAATAGACGCCTTCGCGTTCTACATTGAACCATAATTCCGCCAGACGCCCAGGCACACCATCCTGTTTGATACCAAAGGCAGGCATCGCCCAGCTGTGGATCACATCAGAACCAGTAACCTGCATAACAATGGTTTTGCCAACCGGAACGACAACGGCCGTATCCGTAGCCAGCAGATATTCGTCCTGCGCATAACCGTATTCTTCCAGTTCTTCGCGGGCCAGCATAAAGCTGTCAAAACCAAAGCCATCATCGGGATATTCGTAGCTCCAGTACCACTGATTGCCGGTAACTTTAATCGTTAGGTCAGCTTCTGGGATTTCCTGTTCAGCAAACAGAATTGGCAGCGAAAAAGATCCAATGAAAACAAGAATGACAATTGGCACCAAAGTCCATGTTACCTCAATCGGGGAATTGTGGGTAAAGCGCGCCGGTGTCGGGTTGCTGCGCTGGTTGAAGCGCACGATTGCATAAAGCAACAACAGCGCCACAAACGCCACAATCACACCGATGATGATGTTGATAAAATTGTCCAGCCAGACAAGATTTTTCATGTTTTGGGT